>OKVJ01000155.1_pt1 | contig 30938 bp, 37 predicted proteins | sample 1606921 | NCBI WGS metagenome assembly OKVJ01 (sample SAMN03281016, study PRJEB24777) | human gut metagenome | isolation source: fecal sample PR161 from 1 month old female Malay infant, caesarean...
TTTGTGGTGCCATTTTAAAATTCAGGAACAAAAAAGCCACTCTTTCGAGTGGCTTAATTATATGATTTTAAATCTAAAATTTGGTGGCCCCTGTTGGGTTTGAACCAACGACCAAGCGATTATGAGTTCCTACCGGAACAACCGAAAATCAATAGTTTGCGTTATTAAACATTGACTTAGTTTGCCAATATTTGCCAGCATTTGCCAATGTTTGCCATTTACACCGCCATTTTATCGCCACTCGTCGCCAGTGGATTGAGTTTAACGGCATCCTCTAAATGGTCAGGGGCAAAGTGAGCATATCGCATCGTCATTTTTATGTCGGTATGGCCGAGTACGCGCTGCAAGACCAAAATATTACCACCATTCATCATAAAGTGGCTGGCGAAGGTGTGGCGCAAAACGTGGGTAAGCTGTCCTGCCGGTAGTTCGATGCCTGTTCTTTCCAGAGCTGACCGGAACGCGCCATAACAATCACTAAACAACCGGCCTTTTTTATTCTCAGGCAGAGACTCATAGAGTTCTTTGCTGATTGGGACGGTGCGGTTTTTTCTGCCTTTCGTGTTGGTGTACGTGATTTTGTATTTCGCGAGCTGGCTTTTTCTCAGACTCTCAGCCTCAGACCACCGTGCACCAGTGGCGAGACAGATTCTTACCACGGGTTCTAAATCAGGGTGGTCATGCCTTTTACACTCTCCGAGCAGTTGCGAAATCTGGTCGTGAGTTAGCCAGGCCATTTCCATTTCTTCTGTGCGGAATGGGCGCATATTTTTCAGCGGGTTCTCACCCTTCCATTCTCCGAGGCGATTTAGCTCATTGAATACCGCCCGGAAGTAGGCCAGCTCAAGATTAAGCGTGCGAGGCGATACCTCTTTCACCCTGTTTGAACGGGCATACTCACCTTTTAACCGTTTTTCTCGATAGCGGGAAAACATCTGCGCATCGAAATCGCGTGCGAGTGGTTCGCCCATACAATCAAAAGCATGGTGCATGGCTAACTGACGTTTCAAGCCGTCTTTCAGCGTAATGCCATGAGCGCTATACCATGAATCAACCAGTTCTTTTAACGTACGCCTGTCTTCCTGTTCTTCCTGCCACGGGTTTTGAATGGTGTACTGTTCAAATGCCAGTGCCTCACCTTTAGTGGCGAATTTCTTTCTGATACGTTTGCCTTTTGCACCGTTTGGGTAGAGCTCACAAATCCAGCCGCCAGCCGGATTTTTACGGACAGTCATCAATTAACCTCGCTGTATACACCTACTACACGGCCAATCGTTTTTATCTCATCAATCCCACATTCGAACGGTACTTTGCCGCCAGCCACATGCAACCTTTTACCGGGTAGAACCGTTAATTCACGGAGGCTGATTGCACCCTCAACATCAACAATCCAGAGTCCGTCAGCCAGAGGCGCATCTTTCTCAGCGAAGTAGCTTTTGCTTTCGCTTCTAACACTGATGGCACTTTTCAAAGGTTTTTCGAAAAGCTCAGGGTCGATATTCAAAACTCCAGTTTCAGTGAGTCTACCTTCACTTAATGTGAATGACTGGAGCTCGTAAGACGATTTTGAGTTTTCATCAGATTTTTTCGGTCCCGTTCCCGTCAGGATCCATTGGATATTGACGCCAGTCTCAAGGGCGCAGAATGCGGCGAAGTCATAGGAGACGTTACCACGCGTATAGCGGTTTTGTAGCGTGCTGGCTGCGATATTGAAATGGTTTGCGAGCTGAATTTTTTGTGTGAACCCGTAGACCTGACAAATTCTATCTAATACTTCCTCGTTTGAAATTTGGCTTTCAAAATCCATAAATGGCATTCTCATATTGACCAATGCGAAAAATCGCATTAGGATTCGATTGTTGGTGGCAATTGGTGGCAAACATTGGCAAACGTTGGCAACCATATGGCAAATATTGGCAAAGAGGAAATGATGCAGCATGGCTTCCGAAATCGCAATCTTCAAAATCCCAGCCCCTGTGGTTTCTCTGCAGCAGTTCGCAGAGCTTGAGGGGGTTTCAGAGCGTACCGCTTACCGTTGGACAACTGGAGATAATCCATGTGTACCAATCGAACCTCGCAAAATCCGTAAAGGCTGCAAAAAGGCTGGCGGCCCTGTTCGCATTTATTACGCACGATGGAAAGAAGAGCAGTTGCGTAAGGTATTGGGCCACTCCCGATTTCAACTTGTCATAGGTGCTTAATTCACTTTATGTGAATTATAAGGATGAAACATGTTTGATTTTCAGATTTCCAAACATCCGCACTATGACGAAGCGTGCCGCGCTTTCGCGCAGCGTCATAACATGGCGAAGCTGGCCGAGCGTGCGGGTATGAACGTTCAAACGTTACGTAACAAGCTCAACCCGGAACAGCCTCACCAGTTTACGCCGCCTGAATTGTGGCTACTGACTGACCTGACCGAAGACTCAACCCTCGTTGATGGTTTTTTGGCGCAGATTCATTGCCTGCCATGCGTGCCGGTTAATGAGCTTGCTAAAGACAAATTGCAGTCTTATGTCATGCGAGCAATGCGTGAACTCGGCGAACTGGCGAGCGGTGCGGTATCTGATGAACATCTGACCTCTGCCCGTAAGCACAACATGATTGAAAGCGTTAATGCTGGCATTCGCATGTTGTCGTTGTCGGCGCTGGCGCTGCATGCGCGTCTACAGGCTAATCCAGCTATGACAAGCGTTGTCGACACCATGAGCGGCCTAGGTGCCTCATTCGGTCTGATGTGAGGTGCTTATGTTGAATACTGAACCGTCATTTGCATCCCTGCTTAAAAAGCAAAGCCCAGGCATGCACTACGGCCACGGCTGGATCGCAGGTAAAGACGGCAAGCGCTGGCACCCGAGCCGATCACAGGCTGATTTACTGGCTGACCTCTCTACACAAAAACAGGGGGAATCATGGCTATCGAAGCTGTTTCCGCGACTGTTCCGCTAAAAGCGGGTGAACGTCTGGCTGGCCTCAATCATGTGGCTCAATTGCGCGCTAGATATTGGGGCGATTGCTGGAAAGAGGTAGAACGTTTTGTCGATGATATGCGCGATAAACGTGATCCACAATTTGAAGAAAATAATCGGGCGCTGGCCGCTATTTTCTTTCTGGCAAAAATACCGGCGGCTCGTCATGAGCTCCAATTAAGTGAGCTGACTACTGACGAGAAAAAAGCGCTTATTACGGCGATGAATCATTTTCGCGCAGTGGTGAGCTTATTTCCAAAGCGGCTTACAATGCCGAATTAATACACAAATTTCATTAACTGACGTCAACCCGTCGGGCTTCCCATTGCCCGAATTCAGGAGAAAGCACAATGCAAAATATCGAACCCCGTCAATTCAAAGTCGATAAAGAGGCGCTGGCCGTATTGCTGGAAGAGGCAAAATCTGAAGAGCGCAAAGGGCGCGCACTGGCTGTATCTATCCGCCTTGAGGCACTGGCAACCCATATCGCTAACAAAGGTATGAGCGCCATAGAAGCGGCTGAACTGCTGCGCCGTGAAGCCACCCGCTACGAAAACGAATCTCAGGAGCTGCACTAATGGCCGATGCAATGGATATCGCACAACAGCGTGAACAGGCAGAACGTGAGCGCCTTATCAACAACGCGCGCAGCCGTATCGCTGCTCCTTCTCGTTTTACCTGCGAGGTATGTGACACACCAATCCCGGAAGCTCGCCGCATTGCGATTCCGGGAGTGGCCTTTTGTGTAACCTGCCAGCAAATCGCCGAGCTCAAATCCAAACATTACCGGGGGGTATAAATGGGTATTCGCATCGAAGTCGGCGACAAATGGGTTATTACCAGCGACCAATATCAATTCATCCTGAATGAAAAGAAAGTAGTTAAGTCAGGAAATAAAGCTGGTGAAGAATGGCTCGACACTATCGGCTATTATCCGAAGATTAACCAGCTTATTTCCGGCCTGATACACCATCAGATTCATGGCTCGGATATTACTGCCATTGACGCTATGGCGGAAGAAATTAAGCGGGTAGGGCAACTATGCATAGCAGCCATTCAAGGGGCTAGCGTTGATGCATAGCTCTACGGTTGCTTATGCTTATCCGTGGAATGCTCCACGGTCGGCAATAGCCAGCCCATATCTTACCTATGACCAACAGCATCGCCGCGACCGTATGTTCGCGGCTTTGCTGCATGCGCGAAAAGTGCTTTCTCTCCAGCCTGAGTGCGTGCGTTTTGACGTATATCGTACCGCTACGGTGCTGGAGCAAAATCAGGGCAGTCAACGAGCCAATGCTTTTTTAATCAGCTTCTGTAAAAAGGCATTGCCACGTCTTGAACTGGTCGCAAAAAAATACGAGAGCGCGGGTATCAACAGTAATGTCTCAACTGCCGTTTTCGGTGGTCATTTTGACACCCGACTCATGCAATATCTGGCGTCACGTATGGTTAATCTGGTCGCCAGATATAACCGCCTTCCTGATATGTCGCGAGCCGATGTTGACCTACTGGCCGGTGACATTGCTAATTTCATTCGTTCTGAGCTGGCAAATATTGATGATTCAGGTTTTGGTGAGCTCAAAACGCTATACACCTGGTACATGCACGCTGGTTTTATTTCTCTGCAATTCAATGTCACTCCTCCCCATTGGGAGCGCGTGGCAAATAAATACTTCAACAAAGATGATATCGCCCCAGCAGTAATCCGTATGTTTACTGAGTCATGGTGGCGTAATCGTCTGCGTCGTGTCGCATCGGCATGGCGCGAACATCTACAAATTGCAGTCGGCAACGTCAGCAAGAAAAAGCACGCCTACGCGAGTAAAAACTGCGTGACAGACTGGCGCGAGCAGAAGCGCCGCACGCGTGAGTTTCTCAAGGGGCTGGATCTCGAAGACGAAGACGGCAACCGCATCAGCCTGATTGAAAAATACGACGGTTCGGTCGCTAACCCTGCGATACGCCGCTGCGAACTGATGACCCGCATCCGTGGGTTTGAAAATATCTGCAATGAGCTCGGTTATGTCGGGGAGTTTTACACCCTGACTGCACCGTCTAAATATCACGCCACGACTAAAGCGGGATACCGTAACAGCAAATGGAATGGTGCCAGCCCATCGGACACTCAGAGCTATCTAACTGGCCTTTGGGCGCGCATACGAGCCAAGCTGCACCGGGAAGAAATACGCATTTTCGGCATCCGTGTTGCCGAGCCTCATCACGACGGAACGCCGCACTGGCACATGCTGATGTTCATGTTGCCGGAGGACGTCGAGCGCGTGCGCCTTATCATCCGTGATTATGCGTGGGAGGAAGACCACCACGAACTGAGAAGCGATAAAGCCAAAAAAGCGCGCTTTCATGCCGAGGCCATTGACCCGGAAAAGGGCAGCGCTACCGGCTATGTTGCTAAATACATTTCGAAAAATATCGACGGTTATGCTCTCGATGGTGAAACCGATGACGAAAGCGGTGAGCTGCTGAAAGAGACAGCGCCCGCTGTATCAGCATGGGCGGCGCGCTGGCACATCCGTCAATTCCAGTTTATCGGCGGTGCGCCGGTGACGGTCTACCGTGAATTGCGTCGTCTCGCCGATACCGAGACTGCGCTCGGTCTGAGCGTTGAATTTGCCGCCGTCCATGATGCCGCTGACGCCGGTGACTGGGCTGGTTACGTTAATGCGCAGGGTGGCCCGTTTGTCCGTCGCGATGATTTGCAGGTACGCACGCTGTATGAACCGCGCGCCGAGTTTAACCAGTATGGTGAGGAAACCGTCTGCATCCGTGGCGTGTACGATTCTGCTGTCGGTGCTGGTACCCCGATTTTAACCCGGCTAACGCAGTGGAAAATTGTGCCGAAGCGTGCCGTTGATTTGGCCGTTGACGTTAAGGGCGCGCCTGCGCCCTCTCGGAGTTCTGTCAATAACTGTACGGGAAGCGAAAGCGATCCATCGGAGCTGGATTTATCCAAACCGTTGAGTCGAAGTGAACGGCGGAAGCTAACGGCCAGACTCAGGGACAAAAAACGGGTCACCAGGCGTGATTTTGTCCACGGAACGGATAAACAAAACGCAGCCATTGACAGAACAATAGACGAGATTCAGCTCACGACCGGCGAAACCATCAGCCGGGGGGAGGCCCTGCACCTGATGGCCGGTGGCAAAAGTTGCATAAACGGCAAATGGTGCCGTGGTTCATCAACCGGTGAAATTTTCCCGGCAGCACCGTCAAACCGGGCGAAGGCCAGACAAATCCTAAATCGAGTCGCGGGGTTAGCGTCAGTTACTAAGTTGAGACTGTAACTAATTCATATCCATATCATGCACATACGTCCTTTTGTAGCGTAACTTTTTTCTTTCATCTTTTTATCGATACGTGCTACTGTATATTTATACAGTGTCCCGTATTGGAGGTTGTGTGGATAGAGAGTTAAACGAGCAAGTCATGATTGAACGGGTCGAGATGATTGCGCGTCTGACGACAGAGGGTGTTTGTCAGGAAAGAGATCGTGAAATTGCTTTGAATTTAATTGCGGAAATTGCGAGAGGGAACTTGATGAAAAACAACTCTTTTTCAGTTGTTTTCGCTCCCGCTCCTGTTGAACAAAGATTAAAAAAAGGGGGCGAAGTGAGGGTTAACATCACGTTGGATAAAGACCAAAAAATCGGGCAGCAAGTTGTCGATGCTTTTCAGTGCGAGTTGACCCGACGCGTACAATCAATTTTCCCATCAACGAGAGTGACGGTAAAAAAAGGGTCAATGACAGGAGTAGAACTGGTTGGGTTCGACCAGGAGTCAGACCGAGAAGCGTTGGACGGTATTCTTCAGGAAGTATGGGAAGATGAGAGCTGGCGTTAGTTCCTGAAAAATGTACAACTATCGACCCCGTGTTTGATAGCATGGGGTTGTTTTGTATGGGGATTACACATAAAGGAAAATCATGGATACCGTAATAGCATTTTTATCTTTGGCACTCTTTATTGCTTTTATCGTGGGTTTAATCAAGCCGTCTCTGGTTCGGATGCCGAACCGTAAGCGCTCCAGTGCGGTTTACCTTGGTGGCTGTCTAGCGTTGGGCGTTATTGGCTCAATTTTATGGCCGACTGAAAAGAGCCAGCCTGTTGCAAAACCTGATGTACTGGAGGTTAAAGCGGAACCGGCTACGCCAAAGTTTGAGTATGCAGATAAAACCCTCAAAGAATATCGCAACGAGCCAAAAGAAACCCGGCACGATATCGTTAAAAACTATGTTGATTTCAAAAGTGTACCGGCCAGCTCTACTGATGTTTTTTATGCTTGTATGAGTGAGTACACTTTTACAAAAGATGATGCATTAAAGCTCGGTGATGTGTTGGGGTGGTGTTTCAATGATTTCGAGAAAGAGCCGCAATCTCTAAATAATAAAATCAACCTTGACGCATTTCAGGGTAATTTTAGCGGTTGGGATGGCTCTTATCGTCCGTTAGAAAAACTAATAAAATCGAACATGAATGATGATTCATCTTACAAGCACGTTTCAACGGTCTATCATTTGATTTTAAATAAAGATCCACATGCCATCGTAAAAACCACGTTTCGCGGTACTAATGCTTATGGTGGGGTGGTAAAGCAGACCGTAGCGGCGCGTGTCGACGTGCGAACCGGTGAGATCGTTTCGATACTCGATAATTAACCAATATAGTTACAAACGCCGCCGGTGCTGAAACTTGTTTTCAGTGCTGGCGGGGTTGAACAACTCGCCACGCGAGGCGTTAGAAAATCCCTGTTTTATCCGATAATTTCCATACCTATGGCCGTGCATGCATTAAGTGCATCATTCTGCATGCAGACTTTCCCTCATAATTTGACGATCGCCGCCAGAGCTGGCGCGGATCTGATGACCTGTTGCAGTTGCATTAATTCCGCCCCACGAAGCGGGCAGGCGAGGCGGGGAAAGCACTGCGCGCCAGCGTACTTTTGCGCATTTATTTTCGCAGCCTGAGCGCGTCGCTGTGCCGCGCGGGTTCGTGAGGGTGTCGGTGGGTGGTGTGGTGGTGTCTGAGTGCATGGCGGGCTTGTGAGGCGGTCAGGCGTGGGGGTAAGAAAAAGCCGCCCGGAGGCGGCGAAAATCAGTCACTTTCGGTGTCGAGGGTGTAACTTTTGAACCGGATCACTTCCTGACCGGCCCACGCGTTGACCTCGCGCATTCTGTCCTGTAGCGGGATGAGCTCGTTACGCACAAACACCTTTGCCACCTTCTCGATGTCACCGAGCGAACCGACGTTTTCCGGCTTGCCGCCCATCAGCTGGAACGGGATGCGGTGAGCGTCGAGCAGGTCGGCGGCGCTGACTTTTTTGATATTGAAAAAATCGTCTTTCGTTGCCACCTCGCTGAGCGGCACAATTTTAATGCCGTCTGGTTTTCCGTGCGGTGCGTAGAAAAACAGATTTTTGAAGTTACCGAGCCCCTTCGAACTGCGCATCGCATCGCGTAGCGCCTCGACATCGGTACCGCTTTGCGCGGCGTCCGTCACATACATGATGTAACCAGCATGCGCCCCGTTCTGGTAATACTTGCGACGGAACAGCGTCGCCGCTTCATTCAGCCAGGCGGAGTTTAGCGCGCTGAGATATTCCGGCATGCCGTACAGCTCCTGGTTGATGTCAGGCTCCAGCAGGTGGAATACGGATCCCGGCGCGAACGGATGCGGCTGGTCGAATGACGGCACCCACCAGTAGACATCCTCCTCAATACCACGACGCGTGTATTTCGCCGGTGATGCTTCCAGTTTCAGTGGGCGACCAGTGACACTCTTTCGGAGCTCTAAAAACGCGTTGCCAAACACCAGAAAATCAAGCGCGAAGCGGCTGAAGTCCTGTTGTGACAGTAGCGGGTGCGGAATAAACGTTGAGGCCAGAATGTTGCGCTTAACGTAAATCGGCGAGCTGTGATGAACGGCGGCGCGCAGGCTTTTCGCCAGCCCGTTAAAGCTGACCGGCGGTTCGAACCAGCGGCCGTTATTGACGCATTCCACGTAATCCAGAATGTCGCGGCGATCGAGCACCGCGCTCGGCTCGCCAAAGGTAAACGCCTCCACTTTTTGGGGGGCGGTGTCTTTCATGTTGCGCGGGCGCTTTTGCGGCTGCGGCTTGCGGCCTTTGTATTTACTCATCAGTTGAACTCCAGAATGGAAGATGTCGCCTGGCCGCTGCCTGCGGTGAGCGGTTCGTTTAACAGCGCGTGCATGGTCGCCCAGGCGACGTCCGCGTGACTGGCCTCCTCAGTGCGGCTGGCCTCATAGGTGGCACTGCGCCCGCTGCTGGTCATGGTCTTGCGGATAGCCATAAACGAGGTGGTGATGTCGGTGGCGCTGACGTCGTATTCGAGACAGCCGCGGCGAATAACGTCTTTTGCCTTCAGCACCATCGCGGTTTTCATTTCCGGCGTGTAGCGGATGTCGCGGGCGGCGGGATAAAACGAGCGAACCAGCTGGAAGACGCCAATACCGAGGCCGGTCGCATCGATACCGATGTACTCGACGTTGTATTTTTCGGTGAGCTGGCGAATGGATTCGGCCTGCGTCGCAAAGTCCATCCCTTTCCACTGGTGGCGCTCCAGAATGCGGAACTTGCCACCGGCGATAACAGGCGGCGCGAGTACCACGCACCCGGCGCTGTCGCCACTGTGAGACGGGTCGTATCCAACCCACACCGGGCGGGAGCCGAACGGGTTGTCGGCGAACGGCGCAAAGTCTTCCCACTCTTCCAGGCTGTCGACCATGCAGCGTTGCAAATCCTCGAACGGGAACACCGACGCCTTGTCGTCAACGAACTCGCACATAAACAGATTGCGGAAGTCGTCGACGCTGTTTTCGCGCTTGAGTTGCTCCAGATTGAACAGCGTACAGCCCCCGGCGAGCGCATCCTCAATGGTGACAATCTGCCGCCACTGACCGTCAGGACACGCCACGCCAGCGGCGAGCGCGTCATGACTGATATCGATATCAACCCGCTCGCTGGCGCTGGCGCGGCCACGGTTGAATAATTCCCCCGACCAGAACGGGTAAGCGCCGTGTGCCAGGGTGGAAGGTGTCGAAAAGTAGGTGCTGCGCAGGTGGCTTTGTGAGGCCATGCCCGACGACACTTTGCGTAGTTTCTGGAAGTTGGGGATCCAGAAAATTTCGTCGACATACAGGTCGCCGTTGTGGCTCTGCGCGGTGTTTGAGTTGGTGCCGAGAAAAATCAGCTTTGCGCCGTTGTTGCCTATGACAATCGGGTCGCCGGTCAGGTCGACATCGACCCGGCGGGCAAACTGAATGATGTACTCGCGGAATACATACGCCTGCGTCTTACTCGCTGACAGGAAAATCTGGTTATGGCCGGTTTTCAGCGCATGCAGCAGCGCCTCGCGGGAAAAGTAGAACGTCGCCCCAATCTGGCGCGATTTCAGAATATCGCGAATACGGTGCTCAAGCCCGGCGCGGTGCCAGCGGAGCTGATACTCGAAAGACTCCGCGAAAAAAATCTCTTCCAGTTTCTCGATAGCCTCGTCGCTGAAAAAGTTCTTTGTCGGCTTTTTGCGGTCGCCTTTGTTGCGGTTGGCCACATTGGGATTAAGGTCAACCTCATTTCCGGTCTGGCCATAGCGATTAATGCGCGCAAAGCGCTCCATCTGTCGGGCCAGAAAATCCGCCACCTTGAAATCGTGGGGTGTCAGGTTGGGCTTTGCGTAGAGCTGAATCAGCCGGGCCTCTAAGGTGCTTTCGACCCGGTTCAGCGGTGCGGTTTCCTCCCACTGGTCGCGCTGTTTCCAGCTCTGCACCGTCGGGCGTTTGGTCTGCAACATTTCGGCAATCTGCGGCACGGAAAACCCCTGCCAGTACAACAAAGCCGCCTGGCGTCGCGGGTCGTTTAATAAAGTGGTGTCGGTGGTGATGGTCATGGATGCCTCGCCGTGATTGATACAGGGCAAGGCTAAAGAAACGGGTGATGCGAATCGCTAAGGTGCTGTTGTGTGAGGGATAAGCCATCCGGGACAGATGGCGGGTGGACGGCGACGTCGGGAAACTAACCCCGACCCGTTAACCCGATATCAGGACTCCTGACAATGGCAAAAAAAGTTTCAAAATGGTTTCGCATCGGCGTCGAAGGCGATACCTGTGACGGCCGCGTTATCAGCGCGACGGATATTCAGGAAATGGCCGAGACCTTTGACCCCCGCGTCTACGGTTGCCGCATTAACCTCGAACACCTGAAAGGCATCCTGCCGGATGGCCCGTTCAGCCGTTATGGCGATGTAGTCGAACTGAAGTCTGAAAAGATTGACGACGATTCGGTACTGAAAGGTAAGCTGGCGCTGTTCGCCAAAATCACCCCGACCGATGACCTGATCGCAATGAATAAAAAATTGCAGAAGGTCTACACCTCAATGGAAATTCAGCCGAATTTTGCCAATACCGGCAAATGCTACCTGGTCGGCCTGGCGGTGACCGATGACCCTGCCAGCCTCGGCACCGAATACCTCGAATTTTGCCGGGGTGCCAAATTTAACCCCCTCAACCGCTTCAAAGCCGAGCCGGGCAACCTGATTTCCGTCGCCACCCTCGCCGAGCTGGAGTTTGAAGACCAGACAGAAAATGTCTTTACCGCCCTGAGCGACAAAGTGAAAGCGATCTTCAGCCGCAAACAGGCCAGCGATGACGCCCGCTTTCAGGATGTGCATGAGGCCGTGACGACCGTAAGTGAACATGTGCAGGAAAACCTCACCGCCACTGAGCAGCGTCTTGCCACGCTGGAAAATGCCTTTGCGACCCTGAAAAAGGACGTCACCACGAAGGCCGACCAGACCAGCCAGGCATTCAGCCAGTTAAAAACGTCGCTGGATAAAACCGAAAGCACCACGCAGCCACGCCGCAAGCTCTCCACCGGTGGCGGTGGCGATGAGCTACTGACCGACTGCTAAACGGTCGTGAATTTATCGCCGGGCGACAGGCTTGCCCGGTCAGACAACCCGATTTAACCCAACAGGAAAGACTATGCGTCAGGAAACCCGTTTTAAATTCAATGCCTACCTGTCCCGCGTTGCCGAGCTGAACGGCATCGACCCGGACGACGTGAGTAAAAAATTCTCCGTCGAGCCGTCCGTCACACAAACCATGATGAACACCGTGCAGATGTCCTCTGCCTTTTTGCAGAAAATTAATATCGTGCCGGTGGATGAGCTGAAAGGTGAAAAAATTGGCGTCGGCGTCAATGGCACCATCGCCAGCACCACGGACACCAACAGCGGTCAGGAGCGTAAAACCGCCGACTTTACCGCGCTGGAGTCCAAAAAATACGAGTGCGATCAGGTCAACTTTGACTTCCACTTCAAATATAAAAAGCTGGATTTGTGGGCGCGCTTCCAGGACTTCCAGCGCCGTATTCGCGATGCCATCATCCAGCGGCAGGCGCTCGATTTCATCATGGCCGGGTTCAACGGCGTTGAGCGCGCCGAAACCTCTGACCGCGCCACTCATCCAATGTTGCAGGATGTCGCCGTGGGCTGGCCGCAGAAATACCGCAATGAAGCGCCGACCCGTGTGATGAGCAAAATCGTCGACGAGGAAGGGAATGTGGTTTCCGCTGTTATCCGCGTGGGTAAAAACGGCGATTACGTTAACCTCGATGCGCTGGTCATGGATGCCACCGACAACCTGATTGACGAGATTTATCAGGAAGATTCGGAGCTCGTCGCGATTGTGGGCCGTAAGCTGCTGGCCGACAAATATTTCCCGATCGTCAACAAAGACCAGCCGAACAGCGAAGCGCTCGCGGCTGACATCATCATCAGCCAGAAACGCATCGGCAATCTGCCCGCCGTCCGTGTGCCGTACTTCCCGGCGAACGCGATTATGGTGACGCGTCTCGATAACCTGTCCATCTATTTCATGGATGAAAGTCACCGCCGCTCCATCATCGAAAACCCGAAACTAGACCAGGTGGAAAACTACGAATCGATGAACATCGATTATGTGGTCGAAACCTACGCCGCCGGGTGCTTCATTGAAAATATCAAGCTGGGCGATTTCTCTGCCGCGCAACCGGAGGGCTAACCGATGACGAGCCCCGCACAGCGTCACATGATGCGGGTCTCGGCCATTGAAACCGCGCAGCGGGAAAATAACCCGCTGCGGCATGCCACTGCCTACGAGCAGATGCTGGTTAAGCTGGCCGCAGACCAACGCACGTTAAAAGCCATCTTTGGTAAAGAGCTGAAAGCCACGAAAAAGCGCGAGCTGCTGCCGTTCTATCTGCCGTGGGTCAGTGGCGTGCTGGAACAGGGAAAAGGTGCGCAGGATGACATCGTGATGACCGTCATGCTGTGGCGTCTTGATGTCGGCGATATCAGCGGCGCGATGGATATTGCCCGCTACGCCTTTAAGTACGGTCTGACCATGCCAGGCAAACACCGCCGCCCGCCGCAGTACATGTTTACCGAAGAGGTGGCACTCGCCGCCATGCGCGCCCATGCCGCCGGTGAACCGGTCGTCATCAGCCAGTTGCTCGACACGCTGGCGCTGACCGCCGCCGCAGATATGCCTGATGAAGTGCGCGCAAAGCTGCACAAAATCACCGGCCAGGTGTTACGGGACAACAAACAGCTTGCCGAAGCGCTAGTCCACTTCAAACGCGCGATGCAGCTTGATTGTCAGGCAGGCGTCAAAAAAGACATTGAACGGCTTGAGCGTGAGCTGAAGCCCAAACCGGCAACGGTCGTTAAAGCCCCGGTAAGAGCGCCGCGCGCCGTGAAAGCCACGGCACCGGCTAAACGTGGCCGACCGAAAAAGAACCCCGGTTAACAGAATGCGCCCCGCGCCAGGGCGGCACGCCGGTCGATGAGGGTGATTTACCCGACCTGAGACCGGCGTCCACCGCCCACCTATTCAGAGGTAGTCATGACGACGCTGATTATTAAAAAGAACGATGAGCCGCAGTCGGGGGGCATGGTGGTTATCCCGCCGCCTGCCAGCGATGAGCCGGTGATTAAAAATACGTTTTTCTTCCCTGACATCGACCCAAAACGCGTGCGGGAAGGGATGCGCCTTGAGCAGACCGTCGCCCCGGCCCGGCTGCGTGAGGCCATCAAAACCGGCATCGCCGAAACCAATGCCGAGCTGTTTTTGTGGCGGGAACAGCAGATTGCCGGAGGCTTTAGCAAGCTGGCCGACGTGCCGGCTGACGATCTCGACGGCGAGAGCGTGCGCGTTTTCTATTACCTGCGCGCCGTCACCTCAATGGCAACCGCCACGCTCTACGAGCGTTATCGCGGTGTGGATGCCAGCGCCAAAGGCGACAAAAAAGCCGACAGCATCGACACCACTGTCGACGAGTTATGGCGGGACATGCGCTGGGCGGTATCACGCGTCCAGGACAAACCCCGCTGCATCGTGAGCCAAATCTGATGCAGGCCATCGCGCAACAGGGCGACACGCTCGACATGATTTGCGCCCGGTATTACGGGCGCACTGAGGGAGTATTCGAGTCGGTGCTCGCCGCAAATCCGGGGCTGGCCGAACTCGGCGCAGTGCTGCCACATGGCACGGTGGTCGAACTGCCCGACGTCCAGTCATCCCCCGTAACTGAAACAATTAATCTGTGGGAGTAAACACATGACGGAAGGTGAAAAAAGCGTCCTGTCACTGTTTTTGATCGGCGTGCTGATTGTTGTCGGGAAAGTGCTGGCCGGTGGCGAGCCCATCACCGCCCGGCTTTTTATTGGCCGTATGCTGCTGGGTGGCTTTGTCTCGATGGTGGCCGGGGTGGCGCTGGTGCAGTTTCCCGACCTGCCGCCCGCCGCCGTATGCGGATTTGGCTCGATGCTGGGTATCGCCGGTTATCAGGCGGTGGAGATTGCGATTCAGCGCAGGATTAAAAAAGGGGAAAGCGATGGCGGTCATTAAAACACACCCCAACGTCGCGGCATTTCTCGACACGCTGGCATTTTCAGAGGGTACGGCGACGCACCCGCTGACGAAAAACAACGGGTACGACGTCATCGTCACGGGTATCGATGGCAAGCCGGAGATTTTTACCGACTATCGCGATCACCCGTTTGCCGGTGGGCGCCCGGCGAAGGTATTTAATCGTCGCGGGGAAAAATCCACGGCATCCGGGCGTTACCAGCAGCTTTACCTGTTCTGGCCGCATTACAAAAAGCAGCTCGCTTTGCCGGATTTCAGCCCGTTATCGCAGGACAGGCTCGCCATTCAGCTGATTCGTGAGCGCGGCGCGCTGGAAGATTTGCAGCAGGGGCGCATCGAGCGCGCGATTTCCCGCTGTCGCAATATATGGGCTTCATTGCCGGGGGCCGGGTACGGTCAGCGCGAGCACAGCCTCGACAAACTGGTCGCAGTGTGGCGCAAGGCCGGAGGCGTATCCGCATGAAAATAGTCATTATCATGCTGGCGATGGCCTGTGCGGGTCTGCTGTGGATGCGACACGATAACAGCAATTTGCGCGCCTCTTTTGAGCGTGCGAACCGGGTCGCCGGTACGCAGAAAACCACGATCACCATGCTGAAAAATCAGCTCAACGTTGCTGCAGAACAGTCGCAGCGCAAAGAGCTGGCGCAGGTCGCCATGAGGGACAAACTCACAGCGGCTAACCTGCTGGCTTTCAGGCGTGAACAAACCATCACGAGGTTACTCAATGAAAATGACGCGTTTCGCCGCTGGTATCGCGCTGATTTACCTGATGATGTGCGCCGGTTGCACCAGCGAACCGCCTGCACCAACGCCGCAGCCGGTGATTGTTTACAACGCCTGCCCGAAGGTCAGCCCCTGCCCGATGCCGGGCAGCGACCCGCTGACTAATGGCGACCTGAGTGCGGATATACGCCAGCTCGAAAACGCGCTGACAAGCTGCGCAATCCAGGTCGATACGGTGAAACAATGTCAGGATGAAATCGATGCTAAAGCCCAACAGTCTGCGAAAAGCCTTAACTGATGCGGTGCCGGTACTGCGTACCAACCCCGATATGCTTTGCCTTAGCCTGGATGATGGCAAAAATACGGCGACGCTGGCGAGCTCCCTGTCGTTTGAAAAGCGGTACACGCTTAATATCGTGGTCACGGATTTTACCGACGATATTGACCTGTTGTTTGTGCCGATTATGGCCTGGCTACGGGTCAATCAGCCGGACATCATGACAACCGACGAGGGGAGAAAAAAAGGATTTGCCTGGTACGCTGACATCAATAACGACAGCAGCCTCGATGTCAGCATCAGCCTGTTGCTGACCGAGCGCACGCTGGTCAAAGAAGTCGACGGCGCAATGTATGTTGAGAACATCCCGGAGCCGCCACCGCCGGAACCGGTGACGCCGCCTGTCGAGATGTGGAGTAATGGCGAACTGGTGAGTAAATGGGATGAATGACTTCAAACCCTTTGAGGACAAGCTCGCCGGATTGATAGCGGCCCTTTCCCCTGCCGGGCGACGTCGGATGACCGCCGACATTGCGAAGAAACTGCGCCAGCGGCAACAACAGCGCATTAAATCGCAGAAAGCGCCGGACGGTTCGCCCTTTGCCCCGCGTAAGCGCCAGCCCGTCAGGGCAAAGAAAGGCCGTATTAAGCGCGAGATGTTTGCGAAACTGCGAACCAACCGCTATATGAAAGCGAGTGGTGGCGACAGCGCGGCGGTGGTGGAATTTACCGGGAAAGTGCAGCGCATCGCCCGCGTGCATCAGCTCGGGCTCAAGGATAAACCATCCCCCAAAAGCGCCGCCGTCGAGTACCCACAGCGCCAGCTCATGGGATTTACCGAAGATGACCGGCAGCTTGTGGAAAGCGTCATTATCGACTACCTCGCCGGTTAACGTTGTGCCAGCCAGGGCAAAACGCCCGCAGATTGCCGCCGGAACACCCCGGCGGCATCCTTTCTCCTATGAATACTCTCGCATCTATCCAGGAACTCGCCCGCGCGATACGCAACATGATACGCACCGGCATCGTCGTCGAAACTGACCTCGACGCCGGGCGCTGTCGCGTGCAGACAGGCGGCATTTATACCGACTGGCTCCAGTGGATGACGCACCGGGCCGGGCGCTCGCGCACCTGGTGGGCTCCCTCTGTTGGTGAGCAGGTGATGATTCTGGCCGTAGGCGGTGAACTCGATACCGCCTTTGTGCTGCCGGGTATTTATTCCGACGACAACCCCGCGCCGTCGGCCTCGGCGGATGCCTGGCACGTTGAGTTTCCCGACGGTGCCGTTATGAGTTATGAGCCGGAAACCGGCGCGCTGACCGTCACCGGCATTAAAACCGCCGATGTGACCGCATCCGATTCGGTTGCCGTCAGCGTGCCGGTGGTGCTGGTAAAAGCCGAGACCCGCGTCACCCTCGATACGCCGGAGGTGGTCTGCACCAACAAGCTGACGACCGGCACGCTGGAGGTGAAGAACGGCGGCAAGATGTCAGGTGATATCGAGCATAGCGGCGGCGCTTTCACTTCCAACGGTGTTCAGGTGGATGAGCACGGCCACGGCGGCATCAGGCGCGGCGATGAATGGACGGAGGGCACCAAATGACGGCGCGTTATCTCGGCATGAACCGCACGACAGGTGAAAGCATTTCAGATGTTGACCATATCAGCCAGAGCATCGGGGATATTCTGCGCACGCCCGTCGGCTCCCGCGTCATGCGTCGTGAATACGGCTCGCTGTTGTCGCAGATGATTGACCAGCCTCAGACCCCGGCGCTTGAGCTGCAAATTATGGCCGCGTGCTACATGGCGATCCTGAAGTGGGAACCGCGCGTCAGGCTGACCAGCATCACCACCGAGCGGCAGTTTAACGGGCAGATGGTCGTCGATGTGACCGGCCAAATCACCGATACCGGCGAGAGCCTTTCCTTAACCATCCCTGTGAGTTGAACCTATGGCAGTTATCGACCTGAGCCAGCTCCCCGCGCCTGATGTGGTGGAAACGCTGGATTTTGAAGCTATCCTCGCCGAGCGCAAAGCGACGCTGATTTCACTGTACCCGGAAGACGAGCAGGAAGCGATCGCCAGGACGCTGACGCTGGAGTCAGACCCACTGGTTAAATATCTGGAAGAGAATGCTTATCGGGAGGTGATTTTACGCCAGCGTATCAACGAGGCGGCAAAAGCCGGAATGGTGGCCTATGCCATCAAAAACGACCTTGACCAGCTAGCGGCAAATAATAACGTTGAGCGCCTGGTCATTACCCCCGCAGATGATACCCAAATCCCGCCGGTGGTGGCGGTCATGGAATCCGACAGCGATTTACGCCAGCGCATCCCGGCCGCTTTTGAGGGCATGAGTGTTGCCGGGCCAACCGGTGCCTATGAATTTCACGCCCTGAGCGCCGATGGTCGTGTCGCGGATGCCTCGGCGAACAGCCCGGCCCCGGCTGAGGTTACTATTGCCGTGCTGTCGCGGGAGGGTGACGGCACGGCATCGGATGATTTATTGCTTGCTGTCAGTACCGCGCTGAATGATGAGAGCGTGCGCCCGGTCGGTGACCGCCTGACCGTCGTGTCGGCCGAGATTGTCAATTATGCGGTTGATGCCGTGCTGTATGTCTATCCCGGACCGGCGACCGAGCCCATTCTTGCCGCCGCCAAAGCGCAGTTAACCGCGTATATCACAGAGCAGCGCCGTCTCGGTCGGGATATTCGTATGTCGGCCATCTATGCCGCGCTACATGTGCAGGGTGTCCAGCGCGTCGAATTGCGTGAGCCGCTGGCCGACGTCGTGCTCGATAAAACTCAGGCCGCGTACTGCACCGAAACCAGTGTCGTGATCGGGGGCTCCGATGAGTAACTCGCTGATGGCGACCGGGTCGTCGGTGCTTGAACAGCGAGCCGCCGCAGCGTGTGCCGTCATCAGCGATTTATCTGTCCCACTGCGTGATTTGTGGAACCCCTGGCGATGTCCCGTAAAGTTTCTGCCGTATCTGGCGTGGGCGTTTTCTGTCGACCGCTGGGAAGAAACCTGGTCGGAAACAGAGAAACGCCAGGCGGTAAGTGATGCTTTCTGGATCCACCAACGCAAAGGCACCGTTGCTGCCGTTCGCCGGGTGATTGAAACGCTGGGCTACAGCATGACGCTCCAGGAATGGTGGGAAGTGGCCGACCCTGCCGGGACATTCCGCCTTGAGGTTGACCTCAATGAAATAGGCATCACTGAAACGATGATTAAAGAGCTTGAGCGAATTATTGGTGATGCAAAGCCGGTAAGTCGCCATATATCGCAGCTGACATTATCGGCGAGCGCATATGGAACCGCTTATGTCGGCGTGGCTGTCGTGGATGGCGAAACAATAACGGTATATCCGCCGGGATACGAACCAGACGACAGCATTTATTTTGATGGCACAGCCCTGTACGACGAGCGTTATCATTTCTCAGGAAAGTAATATGAATATTAATGAGTCCGTAAAATGGGATGAAGGTATTTACCTTATCCGTCGTAATGACAAGGTTGAGGGCGGAAGGGATGGGGCCGCGAATATTCAGGCGACCCAGCTTGCAAACAGGACGGCATACCTGAAAGTGTTGCTGGAAGGCAGTGTGGACTTTAAAAATCTGACCTTCTTCAGGACGGATAATGATCCAGATGGAACTATTACCGGAAACGCTGCCACTACAAGTGGCCAGTTATACCGAGTTGCTCAGGGTTTAAGTTCAGATACGGCATTTATTTATTATCTGAATAACGACGGCGTGGCGGAAGCTGTTGCGTACTCGCCATCAAATGCCGCAGTGGAAAAAATCAAACAGACTATTTCTGATGCCCCGGAAGTGCAGAGAATTGCGCAATGGGAATCTGAAGGCGGTTTTGTGCTGGCCTGGCTGGATAATGACACGCTGAAAACAACCGATTTCGAGGTCGGCGCTAAAGGTCTCGTTATGGATATTCTGGCTTTTGAAGAGAATACCAACGGCGAGCATATTACGCAGGATGAGCACGGATTTATTCTGGAAAAACGCTCTTCCGGCGATATTGAGAATATCAGCGGGAAATATGTAGCATCACAACGGGAGGAAAAGACGCTTGAGGATGAGTACGGGTTTATTATCGAACGTCGCACCGCTGATGCCCGCGAAGATATCAGCGGAAAATACAAAACATCCCGCAACAATGATGTCGTTATTGAAGATGAGTACGGATTTCATATATTTTCTGCGATGAAGGCAGGCGCGCCGACAGAGCCGCAGGATACAGGGGTTACCCGTGCCGCTTTTATTGCCAGTATGGATAATCTCGCGCTGGCAGGTTCCTCTTCCATATATAACCGTCTGGTAACAGGCATTCAGCGCCCGGTGTTCGATTTTAATCTGATTATCACTTACGGTCAGTCGTTATCAACCGGAACGGAAGGCTGGCCGGCACTGTCGGTATTACCTGTCGAATCTGAAAATGTGCTGATGTTTGGTGATTCCGTTCGACCTACAACAGACCGTGATACAGGTGGCAGTAAGTGGGTACCGCTGGGCGGGGAAAAACTTCAGCCGCTGATTGCCGTCACTCAGACCAAAGGCGGCGGAGGTATCCTGACCGCAGAGGAAGTGGCGGGCCTGGCTCCAGGGGCAACAAATGAAGGCGAAACTTTTGATGTAGGTGCCGTCAATTTCTGGCGCAAGTTGCAGAACGATTTCCGGGGTGTCAGCGTTAACCCGGAACGTAAAATCGTCGTGCTGAACTGCGGCGTGCAGGGGCGAACGGTTGAGCAGCTCTCAAAAGGCAATGCATTAAATCACTATAACCGGGTGATTGAGGCTGTCACAAAGGTAAAAGCCTGTATCGCGAATCAGTACCCGGCGGCAAGCATAGGTATCACCGCTATTCTCTATGCTCAGGGGGAGTGGAATTACTGGGTTGATGGCTCGGGTACGCATGACCGGGCGACGTTTCTTGAGCTGACAAAACAACTGCGCACTGACCTGATTTCTGACTGCGCATACGGTATCTGCGGACAATCATTGCCTCCTGCCTGGGTGACTTATCAGACCGGCGCAGGCTATACCGTTGATACGCAGGATTTAGCCATCGGCATGGCACAAATTGACATGGCTGATACCGTGCCGGGGTGCTGGATGGCGACGCCGGTCTATCCGGTAACAGACAAAAACGGGCACCTCGACCCCAACGGATATCGCTGGACCGGGCTGCAATTTGGCAAGGTTCTGCACCGTATTCTCGACAGGGGTGTGGACTGGAAACCGCTCAAGCCGATTAAAGCGGTCCGGTATTCTGACAAAGAAATTATTGTGAGTTTCCTGACGCCCTCGCCACCGCTGCAATTTAAAGAAAGCTACGTGGTGAATATTTCCACGCAGTATCCGAATAAGGGATTTCTGGTAAAGGATGCAAACGGCGTGGTGGGTATTGAGTCCGTATCCATTGTGGGACAGTCCGTTGTGTCCGTGCTGTTGAGTTCCGTGCCGGTGGGTGAAGTTTATCTCTGGTACGCGCCGGGTACTACCTATCGGGGAAACGGAAATCTTTGTGACAGCGATTTCACTGTGGCCCCTTACAACTACGAATATCGCGCTGGCAGCGGACAGTATGCATCGGCAAATATCGCCGCACTTGTGAATAAACCTTATCCGTTAAATAACTTTTGTGTGGCATTTCGAATTAAATGTGAGGATATCTGATATGGGACTTCGACAAATTATTAAGGGCATTGACGGTTCGCAGCAGAATATCGGTTATTCCGCAGTCGTTCCTGAAGGGCTACAGTTTATTAACTTCTTTGGCGGTGATGTTGGTCAGGGGCGAAATCTGGCCGACGGCGGTTTACCTGCCCGCGTAATTGGCGAGCCGGTGGTAGGGAGCATGTCTCAGGGGGTGCTTTGCACATCCCATGAATCATATATTAAGACCGGCGTTCCTCAGTCGGCAAAAATGACTGTCATGGGGGTGTTTTGCCCGACCAGTGACAGCCGGGCCTATGCGATTTCTAATGCCAGCGCCACGCGGCCTATCGGCTTTTCGGTCTATTCGGAGCCTTCAGCTACTGCCGGAGTACAAAACCTGCGTATCCAGATGGGCGGAAAGCAAAGCAGTGATGGCGCAAACGCCATCGCAACCGCTGCCGTTGCTGGCGCAATTAAAAATAATGTGCCGATGGCCTTTGCCGGAACGGTGGATTATTCGAATCTGGATGAGACGAAGGTTGTCATCATGCAGCTGAAAGGCGGAGCGAAGAATAACGTCACCACGTCATTCACGCTGGCGGGTTCCGGTTTACCCGGCCTGTTGATTGGTTCTGAAATGGATGCTGTGACCTATGCGGGGGCGCGCGTGCTGGCGATGGCGGTATGGGACCGCGTTTTAACCGATGATGAAATCGCCGCGCAGTATCAGCAGATTCAGCGCTACTACCTGGGCGTTCATGGGCTGGACATTTAAGCGGGGGTGAAAATGGGCACGCCAAAATTTATGGCAATCCTGACCGCTGAAGGTGAAAGGAAAATGGCGGAGGCGGCGTTATCAGGTGAGCCTGTAGGCTTCTCCCATATGGGCGTCGGCGATGGCGGCGGGACGCTGCCTCAACCCTACGCCACGCAGACGGGGTTGATTAACGAATTGTACCGCGCTCCGCTTAACAGGCTTGTTATCGCTGACGGTGGCGCAAATATTATCCGGGCCGAAATGGTGATGTTTCCCCAGGTCGGCGGATTCTGGTTGCGTGAAGCGGCGCTCTATGACGATGACGGCGTTTGTCTGGCGCTGGCAAACCTGCCGCCGTCATATAAGCCGCTACTGGCGGAAGGTTCTGGCAGACAGCAGGCGCTGAATCTGTGGATTGCGGTTAACAATACCGCCGATGTGCAGCTGATGACCGACCCGGCCGTTATTGTTGCCTCAGTCGCTGAGGTTGAGCGGGCAAAAAATGAGGCAAAGGATTATGCCGATAATGTTGCAGGGCAGCTCGACAAGGATATTCAGCAGGTGATTGCTGATGCGATAACGGCGGCAAAGCGTGATTTCTGGGAAGACGATAACCCCGTCGGCACCACGCGATTTTTTAATCAGAACGTCAACCCGAATGAAAAGTGGCCCTGGTCGCAATGGCTGTACACCGGCGAAAACAAAACGATTCGTGTTGCGAAAGCCGATGGCTCGAACGTCGGGACAACCGGCGGCAGCGATACGGTCACGCTCCAGCAGGCCAACCTGCCCGCCGTTCAGATTGATGTGAGTGGCGAAACCAGCGAACAGGCAGAGCAGAAACTGACGACCACGCGCGGCGGTGTTCACAATCATGGTGGGGTGGCCGGTAAAGATGACCCGTGGGAAATTGGCGGTGATGTGCGGCAGCTCTTTAACCCGAAAGAGCTGGGTGTGACAGATGACGCCGGAGAGCACGACCACGAAGTCACGGTACCGGCGCACAAACACACGACAAGCGGCAAAACCGCCAACCTCGGCGAAGGTAAATCGCTCAGCGTAGTTGAAGCCCACACCCTGCTGATGTGCTGGAGCCGCGTCGCCTGACCCTGTGACGGTCATTCCTGTTGTACTGTCCCTGTTACAGCGGGGATGACTCGTCACCCCTTCCCCCACGATTGAAAATAATGCTCACCCTTAACCACGGAGTTAAACGGATGAGCGATTTTCATCACGGCGTCCAGGTTGTCGAGATTAACGACGGCACCCGCGTCATTTCCACCGTATCAACGGCGATTATCGGCATGGTCTGTACGGCAAGCGATGCCGATGCCGCCACCTTCCCACTCAATAAGCCTGTACTGATTACCAGCGTGCAAAGCGCCATTGCGAAAGCAGGTACAAAAGGCACCCTGGCCGCATCCCTCCAGGCAATCGCCGACCAGTCGAAACCGGTCATTGTCGTTGTGCGCGTTGCCGAAGGTACCGGCGACGATGCCGAGGCGCAGACTATCTCTAATATCATCGGCGGTACCGACGAAAGCGGCAATTACACCGGGCTGAAAGCGCTGCTCACGGCGGAGGCCGTCACCGGCATTAAACCGCGCATCCTTGGCGTGCCGGGCCTCGATTCCCTTGAAGTGGCGACCGCCCTCGCGCCGATTTGCCAGAAGCTGCGCGCCTTTGGCTATATCAGCGCATGGGATTGTAAGAACATTTCCGAGGCGATGCTCTATCGCGAGAATTTCAGCCAGCGTGAGCTGATGGTTATCTGGCCGGATTTTCTGGCATGGGATACCACGGCGAACGCGACCGAGACCGCCTGGGCGACTGCCCGCGCGCTGGGCCTGCGCGCCAAAATCGACCAGGACACCGGCTGGCACAAAACTCTGTCAAACGTTGGCGTGAATGGCGTCACCGGCATCAGCGCGTCGGTCTTCTGGGATTTGCAGGAATCCGGCACCGATGCCGACCTGCTTAACGAGGCTGGCGTCACCACGCTCATTCGTAAAGACGGTTTCCGCTTCTGGGGCAACCGCTGCTGCTCCGATGACCCGCTGTTCTTGTTCGAGAACTACACCCGCACCGCGCAGGTTATCGCTGACACAATGGCCGCTGGTCACATGTGGGCGGTAGACAAGCCGATCACTGCCACGCTGATTAAGGACATCGTTGCGGGTATCAATGCGAAATTCCGCGAGATGAAAACGGCGGGCTATATCGTCGATGCGACCTGCTGGTTTGATGAATCGGCCAACGACGCGGCGACCCTCAAAGCCGGAAAACTGTATATCGATTACGACTATACGCCGGTTCCCCCTCTCGAAAACCTGACGCTACGCCAGCGCATTACCGATAAATACCTGGCGAATCTGGTGTCATCGGTTAACAGCAATTAAGGAGCCCTGACCAATGGCAATGCCGCGCAAGCTCAAATACCTGAACACGTTTTTAGATGGCGTCAGCTATCTCGGCGTTATCGAGTCCGTCACCCTGCCAAAGCTGACCCGTAAGCTGGAAAACTACCGGGGCGGCGGGATGTCAGGCTCGGCCCCGGTCGATTTCGGCCTCGACGATGACGCGCTGGCGATGGAGATTTCCCTCGGCGGCTTCCCTGATGATGCGATCTGGTCGCTTTATGGTGCCGTCGGTACCGGGACGCTACTGCGCTATGCAGGCTCTTACCAGCGGGACGATACCGGCGAAACCGTGGCGGTGGAAGTTGAGACCCGTTTCAAGGTGAAGGAAGTCGATAACGGCGAGAGCAAACAGGGCGAGGATACCAGCAGCAAATTATCGCTGGTCTGCTCGTACTACAAGCTGACCATGAACGGTAAAGAGCTGGTAGAAATCGACGTCCTCAACATGATTGAGAAGGTGAACGGCGTCGACCGACTCGACCAGCACCGCCGCAATATCGGCCTGTAATTTTACCCCGGCCAGCACGCCTGGCCGGTTAACCCCGAATCCGTAAACAGCGAGAAAATCATGAGCAAAGAAAACATCGTCACCCTGGAAAACCCCATCAAACGCGGCGAGCAGGTCATCGAAAAAATCACCCTGATGAAGCCCAACGCCGGAACCCTGCGCGGTGTCAGCCTGGCCGACGTTGCGCGCTCTGAAGTCGACGCCCTGATTAAAGTGCTGCCGCGTATGACCAGCCCATCTCTCACCGAGTCGGATGTCGTCATGATGGATTTACCCGATTTGATGGCGCTGGCAACAAAGGTGATCGGTTTTTTGTCGCCGAATTTGGCGGATTAAATTTCCCGAAAGACCTGTCGGTCGATGACCTGATGGCGGATATCGCGGTGATTTTTCACTGGCCGCCATCAGAGTTATATCCCATGAGCCTGACCGAGCTCACCACCTGGCGCGAAAAGGCGCTACAGCGAAGCGGAAACACGAATGAGTAACGTTAAATTGCAGGTATTACTCAAGGCTGTTGACCAGGCGACCCGCCCGTTTAAATCCATCCAGACAGCGAGCAAAACGCTGTCTGGTGATATCCGGGACACTCAAAAATCACTGCGCGAGCTGAATGGCCAGGCGTCCCGTATTGACGGGTTTCGCAAGGCCAGCGCGCAACTTGCCGTTACCGGTCAGGAGCTGAAGAAAGCGAAACAGGAAGCCGCCGCGCTGGCGATCCAGTTTAAAAATACCGAACAGCCGACGCGCGCGCAGGCGCAGGCAATGGATGCCGCACGTAAAAGCGCCGCCGCACTCCAGCTCAAACACAATAGCTTGCGGCAGGCCGTACAACGCCAGCGGCAGGAACTCAGCCAGGCGGGAATTAATACCCGCACCCTGGCGGCAGACGAGCGCCGGTTAAAAACCAGCATCAGCGAAACGACGGCGCAGCTCAATCGTCAGCGTGAAGCGCTGGCGCGGGTCAGCGCGCAACAGGCAAAGCTCAACGCGGTTAAGCAGCGATATCAGGCCGGTAAGGAGCTGGCCGGAAATGCGGCTGCAATGGGGGCCGCCGGTGTCGGTATGGCGACGACCGGCTCGCTGGCCGGTGTTGCGCTGATGAAACCGGGTTATGATTTTGCGCAGAAAAATTCCGAGTTACAGGCTGTACTCGGCGTGGCGAAAGACTCCGCAGAAATGACGGCTTTGCGAAAGCAGGCCCGACTGCTGGGTGACAATACAGCCGCCTCTGCCGATGATGCGGCCGGTGCTCAGATTATCATTGCAAAAGCAGGCGGAGACGCGGCGGCGATTCAGGCGGCGACGCCCGTCACACTTAATATGGCGCTTGCTAACCGTCGAACAATGGAAGAGAACGCCGGTTTGCTGATGGGGATGAAATCAGCTTTCCAGCTCACTAACGATCAGGTCTCTCACATCGGTGATGTCCTGTCGATGACAATGAATAAAACCGCCGCAGATTTTGACGGGCTTAGTGATGCGCTGACATATGCTGCGCCGGTGGCTAAAAATGCCGGTGTCAGTATTGAGGAAGCCGCTGCAATGGTTGGCGCCCTACATGATGCGAAAATTACGGGGTCAATGGCTGGTACGGGTAGCCGCGCTATTTTAAGTCGATTACAGGCACCGACCGGGCAAGCCTACGTGGCGATTAAAGAGCTTGGGGTTAAAACGGCAGACAGTAAAGGGAATACGCGCCCGATATTTACCATCCTGAAGGAAATGCAGGCCAGTTTTGAAAAAAATAAGCTGGGTACCGGTCAGCGCGCTGAATACATGAAAACGATCTTCGGTGAAGAGGCCAGCTCTGCCGCCGCTGTTTTGATGAACGCGGCTCAATCAGGAAAGCTGGACAAGCTCACTGCTGCATTTAAAGCCTCTGACGGTAAGACGGAGGAACTAGTTAAGGTTATGCAGGACAACCTCGGCGGCGACTTTAAAGAGTTTCAGTCGGCATATGAGGCTGTAGGTACTGACCTTTTTGACCAGCAGGAGTCCTCCTTACGAAAACTGGTGCAAACAGCTACCGGCTACGTGCTCAAACTTGATAAATGGATCCAGCAAAATAAAGAGCTCGCGCAGACGCTGGGGGTGATTACCGCTGTGGCGATCGGGGTCGTGGGGATGATTGGGGCTATTGGGCTGATTGCCTGGCCGGTAATAACCGGTGTAAATGCCATCATCGCCGCTGCGACGGCGCTCGGTACCGTATTTACTACGGTGGCCGGTGGCGTCGTTACTGCAATTGGCGCGATCTCTTGGCCGGTTGTTGCTGTCGTGGCCGCAATAGTGGCCGGGGCATTGCTCATCCGTAAATATTGGGAACCCATCAGCGCGTTTTTTGGCGGCGTGATGGAAGGATTGCGCACGGTCTTTGCGCCAGTAGCAGAACTATTTGCACCGCTTAAACCGATGTTTGACTGGCTGGGCGGAAAACTGAAAGCCGCATGGGACTGGTTTAACAACCTGATCGCGCCGGTCAAATCATCGCAGGAAACCTTGAACAGTTTTCGTGATGCCGGTGTGTTGTTTGGTCAGCGCCTGGCTGACGCTCTTACGTTACCGCTTACAGCATTCAATAAGCTGCGCAGCGGTATCGATTGGGTGCTTGAAAAGCTCGGCATAATCAACAAAGAGTCCAGCACGCTTGACCAGACTGCCGCAAAAGCAAATGCAGCCACGCAGGGTAACTCTTATATCCCGGCTACTAGTACTTATAGCGGCTATCAGGCATATCAACCCGTCACTGCACCCGCCGGACGTTCTTACATCGACCAGAGTAAAAGCGAGTATCACATTTCCGTTGATGGTGGCGGTAACGGCACTCAGCTCGATCGCCAGCTACAAGATGCGCTCGAAAAATTTGAGCGTGAAAAACGCGCCCGCCAGCGTGCCAGCATGAACCACGACGGATAGGAGGTGACGAAAAATGATGCTCGCACTCGGTATGTTTGTTTTTATGCGCCAGACGTTGCCACACCAGACGATGCAACGCGATGCCGAATATCGGTGGCCGTCAAACTCCCGCGTAGGTAAGCGGGATTCTTTCCAGTATCTGGGGCCGGGTGAGGAAAAAATTACCTTGGCCGGGACGCTTTACCCTGAGTTGACCGGCGGAAAGCTGACGATGACGGCTATTCGTCTGATGGCTGACCAGGGGCGAGCCTGGCCGTTACTGGATGGTACTGGCACGATTTACGGTATGTACGTCATCAATAATATCAGCGAGACAGGAAGCCTGTTTTTTGCGGACGGCACGGCGCGTAAAATTGATTTTACGCTGACACTCACCCGGGTGGATGAATCCCTTGCGGCGCTGTATGGCGATATCGGCGAACAGGCAAAATCACTGATTGGCAAGGCGGGAAATATGGCCTCGTCAGTGGCTGGCATGGTGGGGATTAGCTGATGCTGGATATGCTTAATCTTAATGCGGGTGGCGTACTGACGCCCGATTTTATGCTGATGCTCGACAGCAAAGATATTACCGGCAACATCAGCAACCGGTTGATGAGCCTGACCATGACAGACAATCGCGGATTCGAGGCCGACCAACTCGATATCGAGCTTGATGATGCTGACGGGCTGGTCGAGCTGCCGTTACGCGGTGCCGTACTGACGCTTTACCTCGGGTGGAAAGGCTTTGCGTTGATTGGTAAGGGAAGTTTTACCGTCGATGAGGTTGAACATCATGGCGCGCCAGATACGGTGACAATCCGCGCCCGTAGCGCCGATTTTCGGGGGACGCTTAACTCACGTCGGGAAGAGTCCTGGCATGACAAGACGCTCGGCGAGATCGTGGCAGCGATAGCGACACGTAACAAACTGACATCGAGCGTTATACCTGAGCTGGCCGGAATAAAAATTCCGCATATCGACCAGTCACAGGAATCGGATGCCAAATTTTTGACACGGCTCGCCGAGCGAAACGGCGGTGAGGTTTCGGTAAAAGCTGGAAAGTTACTTTTCCTCAAAGCCGGTCGTGGGGTTACAGCCAGCGGAAAAGCCATTCCGCAGGTCACGATCACCCGCAGCGATGGCGACCGCCATCAGTTTTCTATTGCTGACCGTGGGGCATATACCGGCGTTACGGCAAAGTGGTTGCACACCAAAGACCCGAAGCCACAAAAACAAAAGGTTACGTTAAAACGCAAACCAAAAGAGCAGCATTTACGCGCGCTACAGCACCCCAAAGCCAAACCGGTAACGAAGAAAAAAACGGTGAAGACGCCGGAAGCCAGGGAGGGTGAATACATGGTCGGCGAGGATGACAACGTGTTTGCCCTAACGACAATTTTTTCAACCAAAGCGCAGGCCATGCGAGCCGCCCAGGCCAAATGGGACAAACTGCAACGTGGTGTTGCTGAGTTTTCTATCAGGCTTGCGACAGGACGCGCCGACCTCTACCCGGAGACACCAGTACAGGTTTCAGGCTTTAAGCGCGTCATAGATGAGCAGTCATGGACAATCACGAAGGTTATGCACTCTCTGAGTAATGGTGGCTTTACGACGAACTTAGAGCTTGAGGTTAGATTGTTGGATGTAGAGTACGGGACTGAAGGGGAGGATGAATAAATCTATTCTCAAATAGTGAAAAAATGACTATTATTAATTCACTTTATGTGAATTGTTGGGGTGTGAAATGTTCCATTGTCCAAAATGCCAGCACGCGGCACATGCGCGCACCAGTCGCTATCTCAGTGAGAATACCAAAGAGCGTTACCATCAATGCACTAACATAAATTGCAGTTGTACGTTCGTAACAATGGAATCGGTGGAACGTTTTATTGTTACACCAGGTACGATAGTACCGGCCCCACCTCATCCGACTGTTGGTGGTCAGCGGCCATTGTGGCTCTGATAAATCTCCGCTAAATGCCCGCCGCGCGCGGGTTTTTTTATGCGCTCAGGAAAATGGCGGTAAAAAATTCACCGCCATTTTATCGCCACTCAAAAGTGAGGCAACAAAAAAGCCACTCTTTAGAGTGGCTTAATTATATGATTTTAAATCTAAAATTTGGTGGCCCCTGTTGGGTTTGAACCAACGACCAAGCGATTATGAGTCGCCTGCTCTAACCACTGAGCTAAGGGGCCGTGGCGAGGGATTATAAAGTAACTGGCGATTGCAATCCAGCGTAAAGCGCGCAGCTGCTGTTTTTATAAACAATGCATTTTCAATCCTTTATAATCATGTTTTAGCCATACAGCCGGAGAAAACATGATTAGCGATATCCTTGCGCCGGGCCTGCGCGTTGTCTTTTGCGGTATCAACCCGGGGAAGTCCTCCGCCCATACCGGCTTTCATTTTGCCCATCCTGGCAATCGCTTCTGGAAGGTCATCCATCAGGCCGGGTTCACCGATCGGCAGCTCAGGCCGGAAGAGGAGCTGCAGCTGCTGGATACGCGCTGCGGCATCACCATGCTGGTAGAGCGTCCGACGGTGCAGGCCAGCGAGGTCGCCTTGCAGGAGCTGCGCAGCGGCGGCCGTGAGCTGGTGCGGAAAATTGAAGAGTATCAGCCGCAGGCGCTGGCGGTGCTCGGCAAGCAGGCCTTCGAGCTGGCCTTTAACCAGCGCGGCGCGAAGTGGGGGAAACAGGCCATGACCATCGGGACGACCCAGGTGTGGGTGCTGCCTAATCCCAGCGGCTTAAACC
>OKVJ01000159.1_pt1 | contig 30835 bp, 35 predicted proteins | sample 1606921 | NCBI WGS metagenome assembly OKVJ01 (sample SAMN03281016, study PRJEB24777) | human gut metagenome | isolation source: fecal sample PR161 from 1 month old female Malay infant, caesarean...
GTGTCATAGAAAACCTTATGCATCGTTTGTCGAATAACGATTCCAGTCTATTCCTGTTGTGTAGATCGCGCTATGCAGAATGTTCATCTTTTCAGGTACAAACACCCTTTTTGCTACATTTGTATAATATGAACTCATAGTTTTTAAAATCGATAAAGATCGTCCAGGAGCGCTTTAAACAAGGGATGAGCGAGATCGAGATAAAGCTTGATTAACGAACTTTAACGAACTTCACAGACCACTTTTGCCCCACCCATGCCCCACGGCTCAATTATGCCGACATCAGACACCATCTGCGTTGCAGGCAGACTAACTGAAAATTCACTTCAAAAAACGCCCCAAAACATGACTACTTTCATCTGTTATCTTGACAGGAAAACCTACTGCGCTTTTAATACTGTATATTCAAACAGTATTGAGGTGTGTTTATGTTCGTTGAACTGGTTTACGACAAGCGTAATGTTGATGGTCTGGTAGGCGCAGAGAAATTATCCTGGCCGAGTTGACTAAGCGTGTGCACCAGATTTTCCCGGATGCAGAAGTGAAGGTGAAGCCGATGCGGGCAAACAGCCTGAATAGCGATGCCAGCAAAAGCGATCGTGAAAAACTGAACCACATGCTGGAGGAAATGTTTGATGAATCAGACGTGTGGCTTGTTTCTGAGTTTCCTACAGTCCGTCAGGTTGGTATGTGACAAAATATGGCAGCCATTTTATCTGGCTGCCAACATTTATTTACGAACCAGATTCATTCTCCGTAGCGTCCACGGCTGCTTTCTGGCGTTGATTCCATACACTGTTTTCAGGCATTTCAACTCGCACGCTAACGAACTGGTCTTTCGGAATATCGATAGGTTCACCATCGGAGAGACCAGTAATTTCATTACGTGCGAATGCTGGCGCTGCCGGATGCGTGCGGTGATATGTTTTTACCAGAATTGAACCATCGGCATTCACTTCGTAATCGAGCCAGATCAAGGGTTGCTTATTGCGGTCGGTGGGAATATCAAAGCCACCGTCTATACCACCCCATGCGGCATCGGCATTAAGCCCTGTACAGCCCTCAATAAGGTATTCACCCAATTTTATTCGGGTCACGGCACATCCTTCAGATTCATCATTAGCTTGAAAGTCCCCATTTGAATAGATTTTAACAATTGGTGAGGCTGATTTTATGAAACCGCTCGAATCTACGGTAGTGTTCCGGTTTGTCCAGAGAGTATGTGTGTAGGCCCTACTATCATTACCTCCTGATACTGTGATCGGTTCTCCATCATAAGGAACTGCGATGTATGAAAAAGTATCACCACTTCGTGAAAAAATACCTTGGGCATAAGCTTTTCCAAAGGAAGTAGCAGTATTATTTCGGAAAAAACCACCTTGATTATTACGCAAGTGACTGAGAATTTCTGATTCAGAATAGTTAAAGATCGCACCTTGAATCTGCCAGCCTTTAGCTCCGATTGCATTAGAACTGTATAGCGTGTTGTATTCATTTCCGAACGAGATGCCGTTAGCCGTTGAATAACGGTGAATGCTAAAACTGTCATTCGCATCACCCTTACCGATGTACATCCATGGAGCATTTAATGCATCTTTCCATGACAGGTAGCTGAGTTCAGATTCTGTTGATCTTGTCAGCACTATTGGGTTTGAAGCTGTCAGCGTCTGGACACCTCTCCATTCGTTGTTTGTAGACAAACCTCCCAAACCAAGGCTTGTGCGAGCGTCTGCGGCATTCGTTGCGCCGGTCCCGCCCTGGTCAATCGAGAGAGCACCGTTGCTCCCTTTCTGCGCCAGTTTACCGATGCCGGGGATCGTAACAGGGTTGCCGTTGATGGTAACTGTGATGCTCTGGTTTGCTGAGGTAGTGGCAAACGCCTCCCACGCGCCAATGTTCTCGTCATACTCTTTGATGAGCTGCGACATGGCCTGTGCCAGACCGTCGACTGAGATAATGTCCGACACCAGGATTCCATACTTCTGGCCGCTCAGCGCCGGGGAAGCGGCAGGCGTAACCGTCATTGACGTGGCGCTGTTCACGGATGAAATCTGGAACAACTGCACTGGGTTAGACATCACGATAATCGTCTGGCCAGCGCGAACCTGACTGGCAGGTGCTGTCCAGTTAGTTCCGGTGCCGGTTGCGGTATTTCCATTAACAGCGATTGTGCCAGTGTTATAAAGCATATTTTCTCCTGTTCGCAATGCATCACCTGAGCGGATTTTGCATAATTAGAAATGAGTTTTTGAGAGCGATAGTTAATTTCTCCGCTCAAATAAATGCAGTTAACCAATTGGTATGAATTAATAGTTAGCGAAAAGGAGGGCTTAATATTCCAGCCCTCAATAACAACAAAATTTTATCACTCATTTATTTCTAGCCAACAAATGAGCCCGTACCTCTGGTAATCATTAAGCTTGGAGAATAAATAATTTTACTTACTGAGTTAGCATTAACGATAGTCAATGTTGCTTTAACTGTATTTGTATTTATTCCTTTAACTCCAAATCTCAATGTGTAAAAATTATTAGCATACGCGCCGGATTGCACTGGAAGGTTTGAAAACGTTTTGGATGTCCCATTAATATCAATAATAACATTCATCATGGTATTGGCATTCGCTGATGAATAAAAGGTTGCTTCTACAAGAGCATTCTTAGCAAGACTACTTGATCCTGAGTCAGTATAAGTAATCGTTTTAACTAAATTAGCAGTTCCGCTTAATGAAGCATCCGAACCGACACCAACGTTGGCAACATCACCAACAAATGACGTTGCCTCTACTGTGCCTTTAAAGCTGCCACCGCTGGCGTATACCATTCCCCGGATCGTGACGTTATTCAGCTCGGCATTACCGCTTTTCGGCAGATTCCAGCCAGCGCCAGCCGAACCGCTAACGAAGTTATCCGACCTCAGTGAATCGGTGATTTTCCCGAACTGAATGCTGGCATCACGGAAAAACGCATCGTTTATGAAGACCTGGCCGTTCTGGATAACGAAAGGCAAAGTCGTCACACCGCCTACTTGAGTCGTAACAGCGAAACGGTCAGCCAGAAATACCACCTGAGACTGCATGCCAGACGGCGTGTTCTCAACACCAATCCCCATCCCGGCAGCGTAATACTGCCCGTTACTGGACACCCCCACCTTGATGTTATACATCGCACTGAGGTTACCGTTTACATCTGCTATAGCCTGTGCGTTGACGTTTATCGCGGCACTATTTTCGCCAGATTTAACAGTCAGAGTGTTGATTTTTGTTGCCGAAGCCTGGGTGAAATCAGCAAGAGTTTCTGTCAGGTCCGTTGAGTTAGAGATATTGCCACCAGCTTCTGCATCCAGTGTGACCAGCGCGCGTGCGACCGCCTGGCTGGCATCGGCAATCGTAGTATCCACTCTGTCTATACTGGCGCTGTTCCCGGCATTAGTGGCGGTCTGCGAGCGACGGCTTACCACCTGCGCCAGCCCATTCTGAATAATCGCGATTGCCGAGTTCTTTACACCTCCTGTCATGCCGTCCATCGACACAGAAATCTCGTCTATCTTCACTTCGGCTTGCGCCAGACCGTCAGCGTTCTCCTGGATGTCTTTCGCCTGCTGCTCGAGCTCGTCGGCGTTCTGTTTGATATCGTTCGCCATATCAGCAATTTTTTCATTGCTGTCCACAGCGTTCTCAATCAGGTCCTTGAATGTTTCAGATCCTTTCATGTCTTCCAGGATGGCATCGGTGATGTCGGAAACATCGATACTGGCCTGACCCCGTACCCATTCTGTGTACCCTGATTCGTTGCCGCTGCGGTCCACCAGCTGCGCGCGGTACCAGAAAATCTGGCCTGCCTTGAGGCCCATCTGCTGATACTTGCGCTGCGGGTAAGGCACATCGGCCAGCAGCATCGCATCGTCTTCTGTCCCGGTCAGGCTGTACTGGATTTCCGTCTTCAGCGTGTCATCGGTATTCGCCGGGAATCCCCAGTTTAGTTCGATACCGAAAACTACGTTTTCAGAAGCGATGAAGCCAACTGGCTTAGGTGGATTGCCCACTTTACCCGTCAGCGTTTTCTCTTCTGAATAGCCCCATCCGGATGAAATTTCTGCGGCATTGATTGCGCGCACGCGCACCAGGTAGCGCCCGGCATAAATTCCGGGGACGTCGAATGACGTGGTGGAGCTGCGCGGGACGTTAACCCAGTTACCGTCGTTCCGTCGCCACTGCGCTTCATAGGCGATAGCGTTCTGCGCCTGGTCCCAGCTCACGCGCATCGTTTCGACGCTGATATTTTGCTGCACCACAGAAAACGAGCTGATCACGATGTTCGAAGGCGGCGACTGGTTGCCCGGCGGGATCACGCTCACCGGCCGCTGGTCAATGATGGCTCCTGTATCGATACGGGCATATTTATCCGGGTCGTGCCACGCGCCGGTAATCGAGAAAGTGCCATCATCGTTATCGGAAACGCTGACAACTCGATACTGCTGCGCGTAGAGCTCGTCAGATTCAACCACCCAAACAGCTTCGGCCTGTGGCGTTTCACTGTATGCAGTGGTGACAGTGACTGATTCCCCGTTAACCGCCTGAATCGTCCTGCTCTGCGACGCTCCGGAAGGTAGGTTGAGAATCAGGCGATCACCTGCTGCCGCATCTGCCACACGGTCAAGTTTGATAACGCGACCGTTAACGGCGCTGATGCGTCCGCCCATAACCTTTCCGGAAAGCAGCTCGTCTGCCACGGCGATGACGTAGCCCGGCTGCGGAATGTTTCCGTCCAGCCCGACATCAAACGAAACAACGCGATCCTTGTTGTTGGTGAGAATACCCCAGCGGCCCTTTCGGTTCGCTTCTGACTGCCTGGTGCAGCCGATGGCTGTCATTTCCATCTGATTGAAGCCGTATCGCGCCACCAGCGCCTGCTCAAATACCGGCTCCATCGCGTCGGCATAAGCGTTACCCGGGTCTGACCATGAAACCAGCGCTGTGGTGTAGCGGCTTTTCGTGGTGCTGCTCGAATAGGTGAATCGACCGCCAACAACGTTAGCGCGCGTGTAGCTGTAATCAACATCGCGCGGCATGTCAGCCAGGGCCACAATCTGATCCCCGCCCCAGTAGGTCATGCCACGGAAGATAGCAGCAAAATCGCGCAGGACTGTGTAGGCGTCGTTCCGGTCCTGAATGTACACGTTGCAGGTGTAACGTGGCTCGGTACCGTTGCCTCCTTTGCCGTCTGGTACCATCTGATCACAATACTGGGCAACCTGATAAAGCGTCCATTTATCAATATTCGCAGCGGTCAAACGGTGCCCAAGGCCGAACCGGTCAGAAACAACCAGATCGTAAAAAATCCACGCAGGGTTATCCGTCCATGCCCACTTAAACGTACCGGTCCATGTACCGCTATAAGTGCGGGTTTCAGGGTCGTAGGTATCAGGAACGCGGATAACACGGCCGTGGGGCTCGCAGGAGATCTGCGGGATAGAGCCGTTAAACTGGCTTGAATCAAATTCGATGTAGAGTAACGCTGTGTTTGGATATCGTAACTTGGCGTCAATAACCTCAGTGAAGCTCTGCAGCGTCATCGTGTCGCCGATCTTCGCGCTGTTGGCGTCAGAGGTAATCTTACGCAGGCGGATTGTCCAGGTGCTGCCAGCTTGCGGTAAATCGATACGGTGGCTGCGTTCATAACCAGACGTCGTTTTTCCGGTCACGCTGGTATTGAGTACCGTCTGCCATGTGCCGCCGTCCGTCTGCAGGTCAATCGCATAATTGACCGAGTAACCCACCAGATCGCCGTCGTCTTCCTGTTTGAAAAGCGAGGGCCATTTCAGACGCAGGCGAACTGCTGAAAGCTGCGTATTGGTAAACGTGCGCGTCCAGGCTGTAGCGCTTGATACCTCAGTTCCCACGCTGATTTCGTTTTCGGTACCGGGAATACCCTGAATATATTTTTGCGCCTGCGTTCCAGCGCGAAACTCCCACGTCACGCCGCTGAAGTTTTGGGATCCGTCAGCATTCTCCAGGGCCGTTCCGTCCAGGTAGATATCTTTGCCGGTTAGCTGCCCTGCAAACTCCCCTTCCCCAAGCGCAACGAGGATTTTTGCCTTCGCTACAGATTGCAGATCATCAGGCTGTTCGGTAGGGGTTCGGGAACTTGAGCTGCCGCCCTTGCGGCCTTTTAACACTTTATCTGTAGCCATATTGCGCCCATAAAAAAAGCCACCCGAAGGTGGCCAGAAAAAAGGTTAGTTATCTACTGCTGATCTTCGACATAAATTCCAGCAGAAATAATCGCTCCGCCGATTCGACGCTTACCATAAAGCAGAGGCACCGGGTACCCCTGTGCCGCGGTGTTTGTAACACCGCCGAATGCGTAGGATGCGCGGTTATCTGCGCTTTGTTTGCTGGCCAGACCTGCAGGTTGAGGAGATAGCATTTGGACAACACCTCCCAGCATCACCGCAGCGCCAAATTTATAGAAAAACGGAGATGCTGCTGCCCAGGGAGTAAAATTAAGTACTGCGCCAACAGCTACGAGGGCCGCTCCCAAAATAGTTTGCAACACTCCAGCCTTTTTGCTGCCGATGACTACAGGCACAATGCGAATGACTTCACCCGTTACAGGGAACCCTAAATCATCAACGCTGATATTCTTTTTATCTTTATAAACGGCGTAAGTAAGGCCTCGCGCCTTGCTTGTATTCAAGAACGTCTCGAAACCATTGATTGTTTTTGCAAGAGCATTGATTGCTTCTGAGGTGGTACGTATTAGACGATGATGTACTCTCCCAAACGTTTTACCCAGAACGCCACCAAGTTCAATTCTGGTCATTATCTCTTGCATATGTTCTCCTAAATAAAAAAAACCGCCTAAGCGGTTTAATTTTTAAGTTATCTAAGGCCTCATATATTGAGAGCTTAATTTGGGGATGTTTTTCTCTGCCCTGTTTTTATTCACATCTTTGAAAAACATTTTCTTAACGGGGATATCATATCCTGCGCTTGCACACAGCGTAGAAATCACTGTTTGGTCAATAGGCTCACCAGTTTGAGAGTTAACATCAAATGATGCCGCAATAAGTTTACCATCTGTATTTTTACCTAAGAATGTTGCAAACAGTTGTTTTCCGGCATATGCGCCGTATGAATTCTTACCGTTAACATATCCACAATAAGTAAAAGTGGTATCTGGATAGGGAAAGTCCATATGGTAGAATTTTGCAGCATCGGGGTCCTTCATTTCTTCTCTGATAACATTTTCTACTGCAGATTTTTCATCTTCAGTAATTGGTCTTGCCTCAACGTGCATTCCAACAAATGCCAATATCAATAGTGCTAAGCGTTTCATTTTTCCCCCTTTATGTTTGAAGGTTAATGATAACAGGCTCAGTACCCTTTCAGAAATATGCCGCCCCAGCGAATTCAGATTAGCGTTTTGAAACGTAAAATCTTCATCGTCCTTTCCTGCCAATAGCCCCCATACGGTACGCGCTGGCTCAGATGGCCGTACAGGTGGTGCAGCAGCATATTTCCCTCCAGCAGAATTCCCGCGTGATTCCACTTATCGGCCTGGACTTGCATGATCACCATATCGCCGGGTTTCGGTGGCCCGTCGAATTCACGGAATCCGCACTCATACCAGCAATCCTGATAGAAGTTGTCCGGATAGTCGTTTTCCCACCAGGGATAATCCACCCGGTAATCGTGGAGCTCGATATCGTGCGTTTGCCGGAAATAGCTCATTACCAGCCCCCAGCAGTCAAAGTGTCCAAGCACAAACGGACGCTCCAGCAGCGGCAGTTCTCCGCGCGGCTGGATGGTGCGTAAATCACCCTCCGGCCAGCTCACAATATGCCAGGGTAAAAGCGTTGCGTCGCATTGCGCTTTATCCAGTTCGCTCGGTTGCGTTGTGGCGTCAGGGTGACTGTGAACGATGGCGATCACCGTTCCCCAGTCCTCAGCAGCTGCGTAGTCTTCTGGGCAAAGGACAAAATTGTCCTCCGGCGCAGCGGCAAGATTCCGGCACGGGAAAAAACGTTCAACACGGCTTTTTTGCGCCACCACGCCGCAACACTCGCGAGGATATTCAGCTGCAGCATGCGCCATAATCGCATCGATGGTTTTCTGACGCATATCAACTCCTGATCAAAGACGTGCCCGGGAAGCCACCAAACGAGAGTTCGTTATTTTCGCCGAATCGGAGTTTGCAGGCCGTCAGCGTGCCGTTGCATTCATCCAGAGACGGATCGCTCACAGGGTTGTTGTTTTTATCGAAATAGCTGGTTCCGGCATAGTCGCAGCCGTCGCCGGTGCGATATTTATTCCGGATGCACCAGGTACACAGGGAGTGAAGCTGTCGCGTCGGGATCATTTGCCCCTGCAGGTCCATTGGGCTGGACAGAACAAATTCAACGGTTTCGCCGGCAAGCTCGCCCGTTTTCCCGTCGATATACCAGACCTGCAGCTTTTCCTGAGTCGGGTCTGCTGTAGTGTTACCGTCTGCGAAATTCCTGGCATCGAGATATTTCTCTTTTGTGTCGTGAATAGTGACTTTCGCCTGCAGCAGATCGTCATACGCAAGACACAGAGCAGAAATGGAGCTTTCGATGTTCGCAACCGTCAGTGATGGCGTTGCATTGCTCCCACTGGTTGATTTCTCCAGACCTTCCAGTTGATACGGCCAGGCGGCGTATTCATTTCCCTGCCACCAGATTGGTTTCGCCGGAAGCCTGGACTCATCCCCACCAGCGGCGATGATTTCCGCTTCTGTATGGGGAATGCTGTAATTGTGAAAGCGGAGAACGTCCGTTAGCCCAAAGGAAGAACCGTCCACCTCAATCAGACGAACATCGTTTCCGGATTCCAGCTTCTGATAATCTGCGTTTAAGCTCATGGTTTAAATGCCTGGATGAATGTTGCTTCAAGGTTGAATTTTCCCGCGCCCAGCCCGGTGGGTTTATACGTTTCGCAACGATACAAACCCAAAGGTTCGAGCGGTGGCTTCCACTGAAAGGCTTTCGTCCCTTCATGCCTGTCGAGAAAAGATTTAATGGCGGAAATGTAGGTTTCGTTGCCAGTAAAGTTGAGCGTCCACTGCTGGGTTCTGGTATTCAATCCATCCCCTGAAACCTGCTCATATCCATCGCCAAACTGGGCTTTTCTGACGCGGAAACTTGTATCAGCCTCCGCGTTAATCCGTGGGCACCAGGTGAAAGTTTCAATGGCCATAATTATCGGGTTCCTTTCATTGCGTTCCAGATGTCACCGCCGGGGCGGATATCACGCATTACATTCTGCTTATATCGCTGATCAACAAATTTCCCGATCTCAGCGCCAAATTGCTCAAGGCCAGGTGAGGTTTGCGTTGAGGTGTTGCCGTTACCATCGATGGTGATATAAACCTGTGGCGCCGACGATACGGACTGACCGCCGCCACCTCCGACCGCACGAACGCCGAGAGAACCATCCGGCGCGCGGGTAAGCGGCATGATCGCCTCCGGCCCAGCCTCGGCAAAAACCCCTGCGCCTTTGGCAAAAGCAAACAGCTGAGGCGTCTGAAAAACGCCATTGCTGTAAGCGCTCAGGGACGGAGAGTCGTAAACATTACCCTTCGCATTAAAGGTAAAGTTCGCGCCGGCATTCTGAATAGCGGTACCGCTGCTGGCGGTTGCGGCTGACGAGGCGCCAAAACTGAACAGTGATCCAATTGAGCTGACGCCATTAGCAACAGCCATGTTCACCAGAACGTTCTGGATGATCTTCAGTACGCTCACGCCCCAGTCCTTCCAGCTGTCAACGTTGCCATTGAGCATGTCGGTGATCGTGGTGACCGCGCCACCCATGGCCTGCTTCATGCCGTCAGCGGCCATGGAAGAATAATCAGTGGCTTCGTCCACCCAGTTCGCATAACCCTCAGACAGTCCCGTCATCCAGTCGTCACGCTGCGCATCAGAAGCTGCGTAATATCCCTCCTGGTCGCGCAGGCGCTCTTCGAGGTAGCGCTTATTAAGTGCCAGCCCCTGCTGATAGAACGTCTCGTCGATTTCACCAGCCTGACGCTGGCGGAGAAGATCGGTATTCTTCTGCTCAAACTCCTTACGCAGATTGAACTGCTCCTGAAGTCTTTCACGGAACCTGGTTCCCTGCCCGTATCCCAGCAGTTGCGCTTCATTGGCTGCGCGGGCGCTGGCGTTACTGTCGGCAAGGTTGGCTTCGTAATTTCGCAGTTGCTCACGCAATTTAACCTGGTCAATCAGTGCAGCATTCTGCAATACCGTCTTTTTCTGGGCTTCTGTCAGAGAAGCAAGTTCGCCCTGGCTGACCTGGTATTTAACCTTCGCCAGTTCAGTATTCTGGCCTTGCAGGGCAATCTGCTCTTTTTGCTGTTTGATCAGCTTGTCATAGGCATCAGCTGTTTTTTCCGCCTCGGATTTCCCGCCCTTATGGCGGCTTGAGTCACGAATAGCTTGCAACTGCCTGGCTGACTCAACTTCCATGCTGACATACTTCTCACGCCAACCAGCAGGGAGATTAAGGTCAGATGCATCGAATTCCGCCTGCTTGCGGGTTTTGTCCAATCCCTTAAGACCGGACAACTCAAGCTGTCGCTGCGCCTTGTCTATAGCTTGCTGCTGCTTATTATCAAGTGCAGGAAGTACAGGCCCTGCATATTTTGGTGGGGATACTGCTGTAGACTGTCTGGAAACCTTGTTCAGACGGTCATACATCTCTGTAAGAGAACTTACGGCGCCAGCCATTTCTACTGTTTTATTTATAGCCTGATCAGTTATGTCGTTTATTAACTGTTGTGTTTGCTTTCTTTTATTGAGCATTTGCTCAAGTCGGCCTTCTTCAACCGCAAGTTCTGAAGCAAACTCTGCTGCTTTCTCAACCGCATCGTTATACAGCCATGTTCCCTCTGAAGCAGAATTGGCTGCTAATTTTGCGTTATAAAGTTGATTGGATAATTCAGCAACTTTCTGCTTCTGCTGTTCAATCGCACTATTTTGAGCATCCAGTGAAATATTCGCCTGTCCAAGGTTGGCGGATATCTGCGTCTGAGACATTGATTTCAGATTATCTCGTACCTGCTCGATTGTGTCCGCATATTGGATTGCAGATTCCCTGGCTTGTTCTTGGCGTTGATACATCGTGTACCACGCCCCAGCACCCAACATTAAAATTCCTGGCAAACCACCAACTAACGACAAAAGCCCCGTAGCGCCAGACTTGAATAAATTCATTACCGATGTTGATCGGTTGAGTGCTTCTTGCGACGCTGATACTGCTTTATTTGACTGAACGAGAGTGGCATTGGCGGCTATCATTTCGCGCCGTTTGGCAATAGAATTTTGTGTAGCTGTCGCTTCTGCATTTGTGTTTTTTGCAAGTTCCAACTCGGATAGCGAGAGCTGATAAGCACGCTCGGCAGCAATCGCATCTGCTGCCGCCTTTCGTTGTGATTGGGTAGCAGATTCAGCCCTTGCAGATGCGAGCGCAATTTCGTTCTTTCTGGCATCTATTAATTGCGCCGTTTGGTTCCCAAGATCGCCAAACATCCCTCCAAGATAGCGAGCTCCACCTATTGCAGCCAAAGCTCCGGCAGCCGTAGCCACAGTGTCGATATTGTCAGAAACTGTATTCAATACAGCAACAAGAGCACTTGTCGCACCAGTAGCTTCATTAGCTCCACCTACCCATGCCATGAAAGCATTTTCGACTTTCGTCGTGGCAGCAGAAACGGTCTGCGGCATTGCCTCAAATTCACCACGCATAGTGCCAAGTTGACTTATCAGGGCCGGGACAACTTTATCTGCGGTTAGCATCCCCTGATCGGCCATTGCCTTCAGATCTTTACGAGCTACACCCATCCCAGCGGCCAGCGCACGGATAACTCGATCACCGTTTTCGTTAACAGAGTTGAATTCCTCGCCCCGCAGAACGCCCTGAGCTAATGCCTGACTAAACTGGGTGATAACAGAACTTGCCTCTGCCGTGCTGGCGCCGGATAGCTTTAGTCCAGTAGAAATGGCCTCGGTTACATCCAGAACTTGCTGCGAACTGTATCCGTATTCACGCATTGATGCGGCGGAACGCGCAAAAAGACTCGCATTATCAGAGAAGGCGGTTCCGGTTCGTTGGCTAATATCCATCAGCGCCCGCTGAGACTCCGTGAAATCATCAGACGATTGGGAAGCCTGCTTTAGCCTGGCATTAACAGAGCTCCATTCATCGGCCAGCGATATAAGATGACCAGTCGCAAATGCTCCAGCAAATGCACCTGCCATTCCCAGCGCTGAGGCCTTCGCGGTGTTTATTTGACTAGTTACCTCAGCTAAGGCACGCTGAGTTTCACGCGAAGCTGCGGCCGCTTGGCGTCCTCCAGTCTGCATTACCCGGTAATAGTCATTCCCCATTCTTGAAGCACGAGAAATTTCAGACTGAAATGACTGAGAGTTTGCAGATATTTTGATGATCAGTTCGCGCAACGTAGCCATATTTTCACCCATAAAAAAAACCCGCTTGATAGCGGGTCGTGAGTTATAAACTGTCTTTTCTTTTGTGAGCGACTTGTATTAATAAATCTATTTGCGCATCTTGTTTTTTATTTATATCTTTAAGGGCTTCAACTTGTTCATTTGCCCTTGTGCTAAACCGTATTAAATAAAAAATCACAATTAGATTTATCAACCAGCCGAATATTCCAAACACTACTACTAGTGGTTCCATAACGCCTCCTTTTCTTAAGGAAAGAGCGTATCGCCACATTGATGACATGTGAAGCAATTATTGTGTCGCAGCTGTTAGCGCCGCTTCAAGCCCTGCAAACGGGTCCTTCAGTTCTGATTGCTCATCACCACCCCATCGCAGGATCGCATCGTCCAGCGGTACTTTTGCCCCCTGCGAACCGTAGATGGCAGAGACGAGCTGGGCTGCCTGAATGTCGCCACGGATATCGCCAACCGGACTTTGCCTGTCAAACTCAATCCACATCAGAAGCTCGCTTGCCGTCATATTCTGCCGAAGCTCTGAGAGCGTGCGCCCCATCCGGAGCGCAAGCGACATCAGAAACTTTACGCCGGGGGTTGAGACTTTTCCCGCGCTTCGTCCGCATTGTTGATCAGGTCAAGCGCCTGTTTGAGCAGGCGTGAATGGACGGGGCCGTAGATTTCACGTACCTGCTCTTCTTCGTCTACGCTGAATACCGGTTGCTTATCGGTGTCGCACAGGACGTCAATGAAGAGAACCACGTCAGCGCAAAGATTACGGTGTGCCTTTTCCGATACCGACACATTTTCATCATCAGCACCCGCTTTCACCACTTCCTGCCAGCGCAGCCAGGCTTCACCTGACGGCTCACGGAGAACCACTTTGACGCCCTCCCACTCAGGAACGGCGACCGTCTTATGACGAAAACCCGACATCTTAGCCAGGGCGAGATTTTTAATATTCTTCATGCGACCTCTCAGGAGCCAGGCTCGATGTTTTCAGGCTTACCTTTCAGGCGCAGGGAGAACGTTGCCGCCACTACGCCGTTGGTACCTGAAGACCAGGTGTGCTGGCGGATTTCAGCCAGGAACTTAAAGCCCTTGCCGGACGGGAAGATAACCTGGAAAGCGTAGGTCGTATCGTTGTCATAGGCCTCACGCAAGGCGTCCTGCGCCGGATTCTTGTAGAAGTTGCCGGACAGAGAGATTTCTGACGGAGAAGGCAGGCCGTTGATGTTCTCCTGCTCGGTAGAGCAAAGTGTTGTTACGTCGATATCCTGCTTCTGACCACCGGTGAACTGAATTTCTTTGATGGTGCAACTCAGATCGAGGAAGGTTGCGGAATCCATCGTTTCTTTGGTGGCTGGCAGGGAGGAAATAAGGATCTTCGTCAGCTGCGATTTTTCATAAAGTGCAGACATAGCTGTCTCCTGGAAAAAGAAAACCCGCCATCAGGCGGGTTCGTTGGGTGAATTAATTGTCAGGGGGTAACTTTAAAATCCAGGGTGGCACGGTAGAGCCGATAATCTGGCTCGTAACCGGGGATTTTTACCACCTCTGTAGGGTTTAACTGCTTAAGCGAAGCGAGCGCCAAATCTCTCAGGGATCGTGATTCAGTGATCGTTGTGGCATACACATCGACCTGAACGGAAACCCTGCTCTCTGCCTGGCCACACAGTACGTCAGCGGAAACATCATCGATGATGGAAAAGATAATCCAGGGTGGAGAGACAGACGGTTTCCCGTCACTACCTAATGGCGCAACATAGGGGTATACCCGTCCCTCTGCCAGGGTAGAAAGCAAGGCGTAGATATTATCTTCATTCACTTGCTCAGTACCTCATCAATAGCCTGATTCATCCTGGCAATGGCGACGCTGGCGGCCTCTTCCTCGCGCGTATCGTAAGCGGGTCGCACAAAAGGATGTGCAGGCATGTTCGCGGTGCCCAGTTCAACGAATCGCCAGTAAAAGGCGTTTCTCGGGTTATTCGCCTTCATCGTGTTATCGCTGTTGCCGGTGCGAGGGTTAACGCCACGAATATGGACGCCGGAAGAAATCTCCCCGCGGCGGCGGCTTTTTTGGGTCACCACCACCACGTTTTTTTTCAGTTTCCCGGTGCGCACCGGAGCGCGGGCGATCACTTCTTCCTTAAGCACTTCGGCGCCAGCGCGCGTGGCATCACGCAGAACCTTGTTGTTTTCAGCGCGGCTAAGCGCCTCCAGATCCTTTGCGATGTCATTCAGCCCGGAAAAATCGAGGCTCGTCTCAATCATTTTTCGATCCCCTGCTTACAAAGAATTTCGAGCTGAATACCACGAGAATCAGGGATTGGCGGACCAATGATATTCAAAATGGCCCCCTTGAACGCGCCAGTCATAACCCTGAGTCTGGACGCAGCAGTTATATCGCTACGAAATCGTGTCCATACCCTGATAGTGGCGACTGCGGTTTCAGCACCAGCGGCTACCAGCTCGCGGCCACTAATGCCCTTTACTTCTGCCCAGGTTTCTGCGCCGTCATGCCATGCTTCAACAGGCTGGCCAGAAGGATCTCTGGATGTTGTGAGGTTCTGAACCACCACCCTGTCTCTCAGTCTTCCGGCCTGCATAAAGTCCTCCTATACCCCGTAAATTCGGTATGGCTGCAGCAAGGCTTCAACTGCAAACGGGACCTCTGCAACAGTCTGACCGACGGAAACTGATTCTCTGTTGGCATACCAGTGACCTATCAGCAATAACATGGCCGCTTTAACATCATCATTCAGTAGAATCGGGTCCGGGTCATCTGCGTAGCCAGGGGAGCTCTGGTTTTCATAGAGCGTTCGCCTTGTCCATGTCTGGACGTAACGCGCCGCCGCACCGGTGTATAAAGTCAGCAGGGCATCGTCTCCTGAAAAATCGGTATCAATGCGGCAGTGCTGTTTCACCACATCAAGGTCGACCATTATTTTTTCGCCTTCTTGTCCGCTTTTACTTCCGGCTGTTCCTGCTGCTGTTCCTGCTGCTGTTCCTGCTGCTGTTCCTGCTGCTGTTCCTGCTGCTGTTCCTGCTCTGCAGGATTTTCTGATTCATCGAGCATCGCATAGCCTTTTTTGATGAGCTCGCGACCGTGCTGTTCCAGAGTTTCCAGCGGAAGCCCCTCAGTAACGACGGTACCGCCGAAATAAATCGGTTTAAGTGCAATCAGTTTCATTTTCCCACCTGTAAAAGCGGCCCGAAGGCCGCTATTTCATCAGCTACCAGCGCCAGTGCGGAATGCACCGTATACAAATGCCTCAGGGCGTTTGACGGCCAGCGCCAGACGTTCCTCGCAACGGATGGTGATCATGTTTTTCTCGAAGTCGTCGGCGTTCTCCGTGGAGATCACCACGTTCGCATCTTCGCGGTCGAAGATTTGCGCGCCAGCGTTGAATGCACCGGTCAGGAATTTACCCTGGAAGGCTGCCGCTTCCGTTGCAACAACCGGCAGACCCCACAGAGTCGGGCCAGTCAGTGCCGCCGGGTTAGCCAGGATGTAACGGCCCAGGCTGTCTTTTGTCAGCTCGATCCGCGCCCAGTCAATGAAGTGAAGAACGTGACCGGATGCAGGGAAGCGCGCCAGCTGCGCCTGCAACATTGCCAGACGCAGATCATCAATCCCGCTCTGCTGTTCGACAGTGAACGCTGGATTAAACGCCGACGCCTGAGGAACGATGCCATGCAGATGAACGCCGGTACCATCACCGAAGAGAATTTCCTGCTCTTCTGCATACTTCAGCCCGTAGCGCATTTCGGCATCAACGGTGGACTGCAGCTGTGCGAAGTCATCAAGGATCTGCTTAGATGCTTTGAACAGGTGGGCGATGGTGCTGACGCCAGTGATTTTCGGCGTGAACTCAATTTCGCTGTATGGTTTCTGCGTATTTTCAGGAACCACTTTCGCGTTGTTGGTAAAGCCCGTCTGCTGCACCCAGAAAATAGCCGGGGAAGAAGTGCGACCAGGCGCAATCAGATCGCGGATAAACAGACGCTGCTTCGGCGCCGTATCAATACCCGGCAGGCGCTGAGGCTCCACAACACCATCAGTAACATCCGCAGAAGTCAAAGCAGCCTTCACAGGGATGCTGATACGTTTGCCACCTTCAATACCTGCAGCAAAGGTTTTCAGCGCTTCAGCAGAGATCACCTGCTGGCCGATTGATTCCACAACATGCTTCGCGTTTGCCAGCGGCATCTGGGCAACATGTTGCTCCAGTTCGCCCATCGCTGCCTTCAGCGTTTTTTCTGCCTCACGCAGGGCGTTGAACTCAGAAGCCATTTTATCGACGGCTGCCTTTGTTTCTTCTGACAGCTTGCCAGACTTCTGCGCTTCTTTGACGGCTTCTTCTGCTTTCGCGTTGAACTTGCCGGTTGCTTCTTCAATGCTGGCAGTGACTTTTTTCAGAATATCGTTTACTTCAGACATAAAGGGTCCTTATTTGACTAACGCCGCCAGGGCGCTTTCAAGTGAATTGATGGTTTCAGGTTTGATGTCTTCGGCAGCGCCCGGCGTACCGTCGTTGGTGGTGACAGCGCCAGGCATGCCACCGGATAAGGCTTTAATGAGTTTTCTGCGCTCAGAGCGCGGGGTGTTGGTCTTGGCCAGCAATGCATCAAGTTTGCGAAGCGCGGCTGCAGGCGATTCGTCGCCGTCGCTGACCGCATCAGCAGAAAGCAGGCTGTCTGCCAGTCCCTTCGCCACAGCATCACTGCCACCGATATAGCTTTCCGCGTCCATCAGCTTCTGCACGGCGGCCATATCAAGGCCGGAGCGCGCCGCGTAGATATCAGCCATAGCGGTATCGAAGGGCTCCAGCGACTGTGCCAGTTCCGCAAAGTCATGGCGATTTCCCATAGCGTATACCCAGCAGTTGTGGATCATCAGGAAGGCACCGCGGCCAATCTGAATATCATCCCCGGCCATCGCAATAATCGAGGCGGCGCTGGCGGCAATGCCCAGCACCTTCACCGTTACACGGCCTTCGTATTCGCGGAGCAGGTTATAAATAGCCAGACCTTCGAACATGTCGCCGCCCGGAGAGTTGATATTCACAGTGACGTCGGCACCGTTCATCGCCCGAAGCGCACCGGCAATACGTTTAGCTGTTACCCCTTCGCCCCAGTAGTCCTGCCCGATAACATCAAAAACAGAAATGCTGTTATCGTCGGTGGCCGCAGCTTTGATCCCACCGTCCCAGCGATCCAGTGCAGACGGTAAAGTTTCACAGGTGACACGCGCGCAGGGACGACCCGCCGGTGCAGCCGGAAGTTGTTTTTTTGTCATGTGGGTTATGCTCCTAAGCGGCCTGCTTTAGAGGCGATTGCTCATATGGAATGTCGGGGAATACGTGATTGTGAAGCTCCCTGATCGCCAGTGCCTGAACGGCAGGATTACTGTTCTCAAGGTTTTTCAGTTGTGTCAGGTTGAGCTGAACGGTGTAAATGTCGCCCCCTTCAATCGGTGGCATGTTCTCCAGACGGCGAACATCATTTCGGGACATCCAGCCATTCTGAAGCGCGCTGGTATAGTATGCAGCGCGACCGGCACTATCGGCTCGCAGTAGACCTTCAACGGAGAACTCTGCAAACACGTCATCATCGCTGTCGAGTAAGCACCGGCCAATTTCCTGCTCAATATTTACCAGCAGCGGTCGAAGGGTATGAGTCAGAAACTGCAGGTTCATCCCTTCCAGGCTGGATGCCCAGCTACTTTGTTTCGTGGTGTGACCAACCATGAAAGGCGGAACGCGAAACCAGCGGCAGATCTCCTCAATGCTAAATGCGCGGCTTTCGAGCATCTGAGCATCTTCCGGGTTCATGGTCACGCCCTGATATTTCAGGCCGCCTTCAAGAACCATAATTTTTCCGGCGTTTTTGGAGCCGGTGAATGATGCCATATAGCCACGAAGTCTTTCACGTTGGTCGTCTGTCAGCGCATTCTCAGCGGAGAGAAAACCTGAACTCTGAAGCCCCTGTTCAAATATCTTCGCAGCAGACTCCTCAACCGCCATTGCAGAACCGATCACATCCCGGCCTGTTTTCATCGGCATCATGCCGCAAACGCCATCCAGACCGAACCCGCGAATGTGCATGATGTTTTTGACGGGAATGACGCGCTCGTTACCGTTTTCAGTGTATTTGTATTCCAGCGCCCCGGTCACGAGACGTTTAACCACCATGTTCTGCGGCAGTAAAGGCACCAGCGAAACCAGGCGGTTTGCGATGAATTTCTTCTCAATGAAGGCGTTCCCGCGCAGGCAAATACTGGCGACCACCATCAACATAAAGCGTGATGGTGTCATTTCTGAATTGGGGCGGCGGCACAGTATCGAATAGGCCGGATGATCGGTTGCCGCTTTGCGCGAACCGTCAGGCTGTCGAACGTATATTTTCAGCGGAAGGGTTGAAATAGACTCGCTTAACAGTCTTACGCATGCCCACACAGCCGATAGCTGGATGGCTTTATCGGCCGTGACCACCTTTCCGCTGCTGCTGGTACCAAACCATTCCTCCCAGAACGTGCCGGTAGTCAGGCTGATAGGCACACCAAGCCAGTTAAGCAGAGCGCTTTTCACCCTGCCTGGCTGTTTGTTTTTTTTCATCAGAAACCTACCATGATGGGATTATTGAAGAATCCGGAGAGATCCTGCTGGTCGTTACCACCGTTAACCAGAACGCGGCTCATTGCTGTGAACAATGCCGCCGGGCCATCAATCTTGGCCTCTGGTGTGGACTTGTTCGGGAAAATGTTCTCGTTCCGGTCAGGTTTGACGGTTACGTTGGACATCATCCAGTTCATTACCGGGTGATCGCTGTGATGGAAGCGGCCACCGTATACCAGTGCTTCGACCTCTTTCATCGCCTCAGAGAAATTGCGAACCGTCTGCGGTACTTCCACCAGCGGCAGCCCTTCTTCTGCCAGCGCAAGGCTGAACTGCGTCGCACTCCACGGGTCGAAGCCAATTTCTTTCAGACTCTCGCCAGAAACCCACACCTGCAGCTCTTCTTTAATCTGAGCATGGTCGATTACATCCCCGTCGGTAAGGATCAGCTTGTCCATCTCGGCCCACTTACGATAGAGCTCTGCCATCTGGCGTGAACATTTCTCAAGGCGTCCTTCGGGCAGCCAGAATTTAAAATCCGCATGAACGTGGCCACCTGGCGCGCGCCAGACTTTAGCGGCTGCACAGATATCAATTTTGTTTGAAAGGTCAACGCCTACCCAGGAGGGATAGGTTTTAAGTTCGTGCTGCGGGGCGATAAACTCGCATTTTTCCCATTTCATCATGTCCATCCAGGCAGACTCAGCTGTTACCCAGATATTCATGTGTTTGGTGAAAAAGTTAATCCTGGCCGAAACCTGCTCTTTCGCCTTTTTAGCCAGGCGGCGCAGGTCATCCCAGCGCTTACAGATACCCAGCCCCGGATTCGCCTTCTGCCAGACTTTTTCATCAAAGGGATCGTCACCTTCATCTAAGGTGTAGATGATGGCAAAAAACGTATCGTCTTTTACCAGTCCACGCAGCACCTTGATGGCGTAATCACGCAGTTCGTAGCAGATACCCTCTTTGTTGAAGCCCGCTGTGGTAATGCCGAAAAGCAACGACTGCAGGCGCGCGCCGGTTGCCGTCTCCAGAACGTCCCATACATCACGGGTTTTATGTGCATGCAGCTCGTCGACGATGGCGCAGTGGATGTTCAGGCCGTCGAGGTTGTTCGCATCTGATGATAAAGGCTCGAATTTGGAGGCCGTTTGCTCCTGGTAGATAGCGAGCTTGTTGAATTCGAAGATCCGCCCAAGAGTGGCTTTCGCCTTCTTGACCATATTTTTCGCGTCTTCAAAAACAATTCGCGCCTGGTCACGGGTGGTTGCAGCGGAATAAACCTCCGCACCACCCTCGCCGTCAGCGCCAGCCATATAGAGCCCAACGCCGGAGCAAAGTGTTGATTTGGCATTTTTACGGGCCACCTCAACATCTGCTGTACGGAAACGCCGAACCATCACCGGCCGACCGCTGCCGTCGTTACGCAGAACGGTTTCCCCCGTCTCTTCGTTAACCAGCGGGATAACAAAACCAAAAATATTAATCAGGATGAAAACATGCCAGTCCATCAGCTCAATAGGCTGGCCTGCCAGCGCGCCCTTTACGTGAGGAACAAAATTATAGAAATTCAGAATGTGCTGCGCGCGTGGCTCACTGAAGAAAATACCGCGCTCTTCGCCGTGTGCCAGATCGTCAAGAAAACGCTGGCAGGCAAGGCGCACATACTCACAGGCAATTATTTCCCCCGCCACCACCCTCTCGGCGTAGCGGATGCCTTCTGCAACCTTAGCCATTAATCCCTCGCTTTCATAAACTCGGCCAGCGGGTCAACCGCATCAGGACCTTTTGCATTCACTTTCGAGCGGCTGGCTGGTGTCATCCCGAACTCTCCGAGCATGGCGCGAAGGCGTTTCCAGGCATCAGCTTTCATGATGGCTGCCGGGTGAGCTTTGATCATCACATCCCCGCTCTGTGTTTCGGTCCGGTAGGTGTACCCCTCAATTTCAAGCGTGTCGCAGTGGTGCCGGTATTCGGTATATGCCTCAACCAGCAACTCAAGGGCTCTGGCGTCCAGTTGGGACATCACACCGATAGCATCGAGCTCGTCGGCCATCCGCTTAAACCAGTATTTCCCCTGCTTGTCGAAATGCTTCGGCGTTGGGGGTACCCCTGCAGCTGGCTTTGGTTCGTTTTCATTAATCGGGCGTTTTGATGGGTTACCCCTCACCAAACGTAGATGGGTCGGGGTTTTCGGTGGTCCAGACATAATCGAAAACTCCTATTAATCATCGAGTGGGGGACCCCTAAAAAAAGTTTTCTAACCTGCGGCGATGTGAAAAGAGGTTAGGCGGCGGTCCTTTAGGCTGATTTCCCTGAGGTTTTTACCCGCCCTCCCCCAGACCGCGCAAATGAGAGCAGATATCATTTAACCGACTCATGCACGATTTTCGCCAGTTTCCGGCTCGGGGGACCACTGTTACCAATGCGAGGGCTGAACACCTTACTGATGTCCCAGCCTGCCTTCAGTCGATACTCAATGGAGTTTCTCGAAATACCCAGGTAATCCGCCCATTCGTTAAGACACATCGTCTTGCCGTGAGCGGTATATCTGCGGTCGGAGTTCTCTCGCATTGTCTTTCTCATCTTGTCTACGCCTCGCTTCTGATTGCACACAGGGCAACTTGGCACAAGATTGTCAGGCTCGTTATTGGTCTTACAGTCATCGAGGTGGTCGATGTGAAGGGTGTCCCAGCCAACGGTTTTTGCACACCAGTGACAACGGAACGGTCCAGCCCCATGTTTGTCGTAATAGACTTTCCGGTGCTCGTAAACACGAGGACTCCCACATGCCAAAGGATGATCGGGCGCATACACCAGCAGATATCCGCCAGTGTGCTCCAGCTTGCCATCCTTTCTTGTGCTGAGCTTCTCTGTCGTTCCATGACGCCGGACGCGCATGTAATGCTTTTCACAGTAGTGGCTGTTACGGGATCGTACCGATAATTCGCATCCATCCACAATGCAGGCAGCATGGGCGTGCGGAAGCCCTGAACCATATTTCGATTCAGTCATCTTCACCTCGTTACTTAATTTCTGTTCAGGCGTTCGCGTGCTGTCTTGGCTTTATGGCAGCCGCGGCAAATTGATTCCAGATTAGAGAGATCGTCAGTACCGCCGTGAGCTTTCGGCTTGATGTGGTCCACCGTCTCAGCGGGTGTATACCTTCCATTTCGCAGGCATTCCTGACAAAGGTGTTTGTCTCTGTCGAGAACGATTGGGCGCAGCCTGTCCCATTTGCTGCCATAACCTCGCTGATGTCTGCTCTGTCCTCGCTGATGCTGCTGCCAGCCTTCGTTAAGGTGCTGAGGACAATAGCCTGAGCGGTCAGTGGTTGTGCCAGGGCAGCCACGCTTGCGGCATGCTCTCGGTATTAACGCAGGCATCAGGCTAACCTCCACGCCCGGCGGCGTTCTGTACGTGGCGCTGAGTCAGGGTGATGCTCTACCGTTTCACCATCTGCATGGTCCACCAGCGAGTAACACGGATAGATTACTGAGCCACCCCATGCATCACCCACAGCGTAATCGGCGGGTTTGCTGTTATCCCAACGGGATAGCACGCGATGCACATGCTCAGGCGGGACGCTATAGCAAACGCCATGAATGAGTCTCGACAGCGTGATGTAATCAGCGCGTGTCTTATCAGCCACGATTAGCCGCTCAGCAATCTGCATTTGATATTGTGGAGGCCGCCCGGTACCGAGATAAAAGCTCAGCATGTCGTCAGGGAAACGAGCCAGCCAGCCAGTCACCTTATCGGTGAAACCCTGCACAGGAACCGCGTCGTCCTCACACACCACTACCCGGCATGGTTGGCAGGTAGCCCATTCAAGTGCACGGCGATGGTTAGCATTGGCCCCACCGTCGCCTTCATCAATTAGAAGATGGGCACTGATGCTTAAAGCCAGCGCTTCCGCCTGTTGCCGACGGGCGTGATGGCCTACAACGCAGAACTTAAACTCTTCAGCCACCAGCAAATCTCCATAAAAAAAGCCGCACGATGGCGGCTACTGTCTATATATCAGGGTGTTGCTTCGTTTTAACCCTGGTTAAGGTAAGCATTCAGCCCGTCAGTGGTGGGACACTGGCGCATTCAACGCGGAGGGATGGCTGATTACCTCTCAGCAAAAGGATATGTTATGTCTAATCATGAAATTAAGGTTAAACCCAAAGCAAATACAAAGAGCTTCGAGGAAGTTAATGAGGAATTGGCCAGATTGAAGTTTGTTGTCGGAGTTCTACTTGCTAAATTTCCACCACTCCAACGCAATGAATTCATCAAAGATTTGGAACGGTTCGGTCTGAAAGAAGAAGCGGCTCTTTATTCGCACTTCAACCCTCAACCTGAACAATAAACTGTTCACATGTACAATTTAGGGACTGACCACCAGCTTAAGTTACATTAATTTCACCTTCAAAAACTTTAGCGGTCTGCTCTTGGGCCGCTTCTACAAGCTTCGATACCACAGCTTCGGCATGAAGCGTTGCGCGCTGCTTGTAACCTTCAAGAGTGAAGTCTGCCGTAATGTCTTCACGATAAGGCACAGTCAGCATTGTTTTCTTATCGAGTTGAACTTTGACATCACCGCCAATTGTCTCAACTATTTTACAGCCCAGCCCTTCTGCTGAAGAGTAACCATCAATTTTGAAACCTACAGACTTTTGAGTCGGAAACTCAACCATATACGAAATCATAAGACCTCCTGTTATTTATGTTTCCACCAGGCGCACTCTGTGCCGATACCATCAGTTTTGAAAACAGTGTGCACATGAGGTCCGGTAATAACCTTTCCTGCGAATGAATGAGCGACAATACCGAACGCCAGCATGTCACCCACCGCGGCGCCAGCCTGTTCTTTCTTCCAGAAACGATAACTCTCGATCCGGTAGTAAAGACGGATGATGCCGTGAGCAAACGCCATTACATCAGCGCGGGTACCGCCCAGCAGGCCAGCGTTAAGCATCACATGATTTCTGTGCGCTTCAATGAAATCCTGATAGATACGCTCCGGATGATTCTGCTTTGCCCAAGTGTCGGAGTACGTCTTCGGTTCAGAACCGACGTAAACATTCCCGGGCTGCATTTCATCCCATGGCGCGCGCAGCATTTCGACATCAGTACCATCGGTACACCAGACGAACCGGTATTCTGGGTGATCGCGTAGATGCTGCCAGATGTGAAGCCAGCGCCGGTAGTAGACATTCATCTTCACGTCAGCGACGCGATACAGCTCAACGTCTGCCGGTGCCGTCTGTAGTTCATCCACCAGCGCGATACGGCCACAATTTCTAAGCGAGGCAGCCCACGTGGTCAGCATGTCAGGTGCGGCCGCCATTTTCGTGCCGCGCTGCGGGTCAGGCTGGCTGGTCAGCAGAGTAGTTATAACCACGTCGCGCTGCCGCCGATACTCCACGTAACCGGTAAACCCGGCATCGCGCCGTTCGTTGTGGATTTTAACGTTACGTTCCACCAGCGCGTGACGGTCTGGCTTAGGTACCGAACGATCCACAGCCTCATGCTCATCGAGAGAATGAATCAGTTTTTCTGAATCTACAACATCAGCGTAAGCCCACGTTGTGAGGCCAGCATTATGAATACGCAGGGCAAGGTCGCTGTGCTCGTACATGCCGCGACCATAAACCGGATCGAATCCGCCCACCTTCTCGATGGCGCTGCGGTGGTAATAAAGCATCACGCCGCGCTGTCCCGTGTACGCCACATGCTGATCGTCACGGTAAAGCACCGAAAGGTCGTTCAGCTTATTGAGGCCAGCCAGATCGAGAAACTGGTAAGCCAGGTGCGGCTCGGGTGATTCGATGTAGGGAAGATGCCAGTTATCGGCAATGGGCCAGGCATCATCATCCCACAGAAAAAGATGCTCGCACCCGGCATCCATCAGGGCTGACAGGCTGGCGTTCTTCGAAGCAACAATGCCGAGTGATTTTTCATGGCGAAGCAGCTGCACGCCGTCGGGTGCTATCGCTGCAGGTTTTGAACCATCATCGACAACCACCACCAGCGCACCGGCTGGCAGATGCTTCTGGTGCTGCTCAATAGCACGCTTTAAAACGTCCGCCCGGTTGTGGGTGGTAATCGCAATGCCGATCCGTGATGAAACGACGCTGGCGGGAGCGTATGGGACACCATCAATAGTGACCTGCATATGTCCTCCGGCCTTTTAACGCTTAGTGGCGGCGTGAATGATTCCACCAGGACGTGTGGCTTCGCGTAAAGCTTCGCTCACTCTCTCCGAAATGAAACGACTTAAAGGGCTGCCGATGTAACCACCAGCAGGTACCCCAAAGCGCGTATTTACCAGATGCTTAATGGCAAACTCCTGCCCTTCAGCAGTCAGGAAGGTGAAATAATTTTCCTTTTGATACTCCGTCGCGGTATGGCGTGTTTCAGCAAATCCCAGTTCTCGAAGCTCAGCAGCACCAGATTTAGCTGGCAGGTCACCAGACTGAAGCGCACCACGGAAAAACAGCGCATACAGAACATCCGTCGCCGCACTGGATAACGTAACGATTTTCTGACCCATGATTTATTTCCTTTAAGGTGTGAGCCTGTCGCACGGCAAAGCCGCCGAAAGTTAACGGTTTGCCCAGGCTCACAGCTGAAAGACTTTCTTTGATGTGCGCGTGCGATGCGCATAAAAAAGCCCCGCTATTGCGAGGCTCTGGTTTGTTTCTGGCAGTTAGCCTGCCACGCTTTGTTATGCGCCAGGATGTCTTTCCTCGTCTGGCGGTCCAGTACATCCCAGTCGTGCGCTGTGCCGTAGATGGGGTTAACCCAGTCGCAAGCCGTGTCCACCACCTCAACCCTTACGGGTCCAGTTGTCCCGCAGCTCGCGATCAACATCGTCATCAGGCATGCGGTTAACAGTCTGCTGTACATTGCTGGCCTCTTTCGTTGCTTCAACCCGGCGCTCTGCCGCAGCGACCGTGGCCGCGGCGTTATCTTCGGTTCGCTGCTGGTCGGCTTTCGCTTCCGCTTTGCTGGTGCCGCGCGAATGACCCAGGCCAAATGCGGCGGCGATAGCAGCAAACACAGCGACAACGAGTCCGGTAATCATCTCAAGCGTCATATAACCACCCGCTCCTTTACCCAGCCATAAACAAACGTCTCGTTCGCGCTGCGCTGTTCTGCCAGCTCGAGATAACGCTGACCCTGGCTACAATTCAGGGCCCGAAGCATAACCAGCTCACCCTCTTTTCCGCGCCGGTAAAGATAGCTTTTTAACGCGCTGATAGTTCGCGGACCAATAAAACCATCTGCAATCAGATCGGGATAGAGCGTGCCCTGAATGTTGAACACGTTCAGCCAACGCTGAAACCATTTGGTCTGCACCGATGGGCCCATGTTAACGCCGGTATCGCACAGTTCGGCAGCGATAGCTGGTGATACCTCAGAAACAAGGTCAAAGCGTGGCCCTGTCCAGTAGTCAGCCGTCAGGATATCCAGCGCCTGCTGGCGGGTAAGGTTTCGCATATCTCCGGTGAATCCGTGGGCGCGAGCTACCGCTTGTGTGATTCCCCAGTTTGTTGGGCCGCCTTTGTCGTCGGGGTGATTAACATACCCGCCCTCTTTGCCGAGGATGGCATTAAAAATTTCGTCTTTGGTCATTAGTGCCTCAAATGATCAACCAGGCGCGCAACGTTGCCTCTGACGGCCACCAGCACGGAAAGGAAAATGATGTTGGCCCCAATAGTGGCCCATGACGAATGAGGATAAATCCCGCACAGGTAGGCCAACGGCACAGCGCTGTACGTGACAGTAATCAGCCAGGCTAAACGGGAAACCCACGGGCGATGCCGGGAATCACCCCGACGATAAAACATCAGAGTAATCACCACCCCAGCACAGAGCAGAGCGTTTAATGTTGCAGTTGGATCATTTAGTACCACCTGAACCTCCCCGGCGCGTTATCAGCGCCACCAGCGAGCCGACATCCTGGTTATTCAGGAACGTCAGGATTTTGACGGCTAATGCAGAAATGATTACGGCACCGATGGCGTCCAGAGGTTTATCACTATATCCAGTCCAGGCAGAGAGCTTTGAGCCTACTAGCCCGGAGCATAAGATCCCGGCGATATACGACACTATGAAATATGCCAGTCGGCGGGTTGCACTCAGATCAGCTGCTGTGGCGATGTAGAATACGGCCCCTGCAAATGCGCCAAACACTACACCATAATCGGTACCTGTAAGCAGGCCATAGATACTGGCGCCAGTCAGAGCACCACCGGCTAAGCCAGTGCCGGAAATTGGATCGGACATCGGTCCCCCTCAATGCAGTGAATCCTCTCAATATGAGGGGAAGTAAGGCCGCCAAACCAATCAATTTCAAAAGTGAAACTAAGATATGGTGATCTCAATTGCATGGCGATAAAATAAACGGTCCACTATCGAATGGAGCGATTCATGATTTTTCTTCGAACAGAAAATGGCAGCGAAAAAGTTGACGACTGGGAGCTAATCACTTCAAGACCAAATTTTGTTGCCAAAATAGCAAAAGGCGATCATCAGTTTGAGGAGATTATTGGTTACTATAAGTTTAAGGAAGAAATCCATTGTGGTTTAACTGGATGCAACCAGCCACACCAAATGGGTTACATCGTCAAAACCTCAAGAGGTATAGAAACCAACATCGGCAACAAATGTGGAAAAAACGAATTTGGAGTTGAGTTTGGTGAAAACGTTCTCAGTTTCAATAAATTCATGGAGATCGAAACAAACCGAGAAATTATTAGCACCGCAAAAGATAAGTGTGATGCATGGAAAAAAAATATTGAAGCGCTACGAAGCGTCAAGCCCACTATCGATTATCTGTCGTTTGCTATTGAAAAAAGTAAAAACTCCAATTTTTCTGGCAGGCTTGGAGCTGCAGAAATCCGTCTATTAGAAAAAAATCAGAGTGGCTTTGTGACTCTTTCAGAAGTTGAAACTGATAAGAAGACAAGAACCATTCTTTTTGCAATGAATAAGCATATGCGGGATTCTGGGGAGGCAACAAGCGAGTACGACATGGGGAAAGTATCATTTACCCATGTGCTACTACCCGAAAATAACCTTCGAAATTTATTTTTATCTATAAGTGAAGACATCAAAAAAATTCGTACCATTGACCTATCGACAGCACCAAGCCCTGAGATTGCTGAAACTGCCAGAATCGCGGCCACAATCGAAGAACGAATCAAACAACTAAAAAATCTAAAACATCAAGCCGGTAAGTTCTTAACTAAAAAGAACCTATTACCTATAGCAAATAAAATAAAATACTCTTCGACAGCAGAAGAAATCGAGCTTAAAAACTTTATGGGCTTTTTAGGTTGGCTTAAGTAATGAAAAAGCCCCGAGAGGGGCTTCATGTTGAAATCTTTTAGGCGTTACTTCGCATGATTAGAAGCATACATGACAACTTCGGACAAAATCAAGCTTTATGTAGTGAAAAAACTAAACTTTGCTGCTTTCTTCGCAGCTACTGGTTACAGCCTGAAATTCCCTTGCCGCCTTCCCCTCCTCTTGCTGGCAAATGCTTACCAGCGCCTCAAGAAACGGTTTCCAGTTGCGAGTCCATGTTCTGACGTGCAGATCCGGAACGCGCTTCAGTATCACTTTATAGGCTGCGGTAGAGGGCACCGCAGAAAATCCATTTCCGCTGCAGCGCTCGCAGGTTTTAAACACCGGAGCGCCGCGCTCGCTTGTGGCCTTGCGGTCTAGAACCTCGCCTTTACCGCCGCAACGACAACGGGCGCTGATCGTTCCCTTGCCATCGCAAGCATCACAGACCGCCGGTACAACCTCTTTTACCTCCGTCCACTGCTCCCAGTCAGACGGTCGAACAGCTCGAGAGCGGCAGGCCCAGTATGGAGCTTTACCCCATGGGTACGAAACCTTGCGGGTAATCTGCTCGCGGGTTGTTCGTCCGGTACCGCTGCAACTGTGACATGTCACGCTGGTAGCCGCAGAACGTGAGTAATCAGCAAAGGCAAATTGTGCCAACATCTGCATGCACCATCCGAACTGCCCACCAGCTGCTTTGCGAACATTCTTCGGTGCGACATCCATCGCATATCGCGCCAGCGCCTGAACTGCGAGCTGTTCATCCGTTTTGCTGATTCCCGCTTTACCGAAGAACGCCGCCAGGCCGAAGCGCGCACGGCTGCTGGTGGTACCAATCGCCGCCATTACGTCTGTTCCTGTAAGGCGGTCCGGAGAAGTTCCCTTCACGTCGTCGCTGATCTGCATTCCCTGAGGGCTAAAGTGTTTTAGTGATGCTTCAAGTTCCATATCTCAAACCCTCGTTACGTTGCTGGCTTCCCACTCGAGATCAAGCTCGCTTTGCGGCTTACCGACCAGGTAGTTAAATGGTTTTTTCTCGCCTTCCAGGAACTGGTGAGAGCGAGAGTCGAAATTAGCTCCGATGTCACCGATCCACCCTTCCCCTTCTCGTTGCTTCAACAAACGAATCATTGAAGCGGGGAGATTGATCGCGGCCTGTTCGTCTTTGTCGAGGCTCTCATAACCCATACGATCCGCTTTTCTCTGCGCCAGCTCACGGGGAATGTTGCGCCAGACGGCCATAACGTTGTCGGGCATGTCGGTTAAGGCGCCAGTGCCTTTTACGTCCATCTTTCCTGTTGGAGCGGAGTCGTTTGTTTTTCTGGCGTGGGTAACCAGCAGGACGTGACAGTTATGTTCGTTCTTGAAGTCGCAAAGGGTATCGATGAAGTCTTTCTGACCTGTGTAGTCTTCTTCGTCTAAACCACATTTAGCCAGGTTATCTATGACGAACAGCTCAATGCCATAGCGACGCCGGGCATAGGCAAAAATCTCAAGAAGCCGGTCTGCTTTGGCCGTTCCGGTAAGTTTGAATACCCAAAGGCGGTCAGAAAACCATTCGTTGGTCATAATGATTTCTTCACGCTTCGGTGAGGAGGTGCAGATGGTTTGCCGCGTGAGTCGGGCAAGCATTTTGCCTGGTTTAAGCTCCAGAGAAGCAATACAGGTCCTGACCCCCTGACTCATCGCATCAATCGCAATATGTCCAACGAGCTCGGTTTTGCCATGCCCATTCACGCCATTGACGAGGGTCAGCTCACCGGCACGGAACTTAAAGTTGTTGTTCAGCGAAGCCCATGGGCTTGTAAACAGACCGGTATCCCGATGTTCGAATGCCTCGATAGTTTCCTGAAGCAAGTCCCCTGCTGAGCAAAGCTCATCGGGATCGAAGAATTTAGCGCGTTCCATGTATTCAAGAATGGAGTCGCTGTCCATGCCGTTCATCAGGCAATCGTTGATATCTTTGTGCGGAAGTTCAACCATGCGGCAACGGTGCTCACCAAGACGTCTGGCGATTTCTTTTGCAGCTTCACGGCCTACATCGTCGTTGTCCAGGCACAGCCAGATTTCCTGGAAGCGATCGAGGTTGTGATACTCGTATTCAATCCACTGCTGTTTGGCACCCTTACCGCCGCCAAAGGGAACAGACAGGGCATCATAACCGAGCTGCGTGAAGGTCATGCAGTCAATCTCGCCCTCGCACAGCACTACCAGACGGGTGTTTTTATCCAGCGCCTGCCAGCCAAACAGGCATGGTTCACAATCAGCCTCAGCCATGATCAACTTTTTGCCATTTGGTCGTTCAGTGCCGATTCGCTTTACCTGCAACAGCTCGCCATTGCGAAGATACGGAAACGCTACTGCCGGAATTTCGCGGTTTTCATCGT
>OKVJ01000173.1_pt1 | contig 28610 bp, 20 predicted proteins | sample 1606921 | NCBI WGS metagenome assembly OKVJ01 (sample SAMN03281016, study PRJEB24777) | human gut metagenome | isolation source: fecal sample PR161 from 1 month old female Malay infant, caesarean...
CAGTCCACTGCAGGGATCTACAACACAGGCTCGTGGCCTAAGGCCGGGTACGGCATGTGGACTGCCTGACAGAAAGAACTGGCCGGTTCTTTCTGTACGGGAGGATAATACAAGGCCGGGTAAGGCGCAGCCGCCACCCGGCGACAGACGACTACATTGGCGGCAAACGACGCTTCACCGGCGAACTTTTCACAATCGACGTATTACATTGGGCATGTTCCGCCAGCCCGTCCAGCAGCGCATCCAGTTGTTCTATCGATCGCACCACCAGCCTAATCACAAAGCAGTCTTCCCCGGTCACCTTGTCGCTCTCAATACACTCCGGCATCGCCTGTATGTATTTATCCACCTTATGCAACAGCCCCGGCAGAGGCCGCACCCGTACCAGCGCCTGCAGCGTATACCCCAGCACCGCGAGATTCACCCGTGCGCCATATCCCTGAATCACACCGCGCTCTTCCAGCCTCTTCAGACGCTCCGCCGTGCTGGGTGAGGTCAGGCCAATGCGGCCGCTCAGCACCTTCAACGACATGCGCGCATCCTCAACCAGGCAGGCTAAAATTTGCCGATCGATATCATCAATAAGGTATTCCACTCGTTTCACCTAATTTAAAAAAGCTGTTAATACCTTCAACCTTATCTCACCCCTGTAAAACCCAACAGCGATTTTCGACAATAGCGTTATTAATCAGGAGGTGAATGATGCGTGATTTACATAAAGGCGTCTGGCAGATGAGTCTGGCGATGTTAATTTCCGGCTCTATCGGCGCGTTTGTTTTGCTCAGCGGTCTGCCGGTGACGGAAGTGGTGTTCTGGCGCTGCCTTATTGGGGCAATAGCGCTTTTCATTTTTATCCGGGTAAGTCAAAAGCCCTTTAGCCCCCTCACCCGCACCACGCTGCTGCTGGCGATTCTCGGCGGTGTGGCATTAGTGGTGAACTGGCTGCTGCTCTTCGCAGCCTATGAGCGGATCTCTATTGGTCTTTCGACCGTGGTCTATAACACCCAGCCGTTTATGCTGGTCCTGATGGGGATGTTTTTAGGCGAGCGCGTCAGCGTGGTGAAATGGGGCTGGCTGTTCCTCGCCTTCGGCGGCGTGGTGATACTGCTCTCCAGCGAGCTGACCGGCACCCACGACACTGAATGGCTGGCGGGTATTGGTCTGGCAATGGCCGCGGCCTTCTTCTACGGGCTGACGGCAATCATTGCGCGCAAACTGAAAACAATCGCACCGCAGCATATTGCCTTTATTCAGGTGCTGACGGGCGTCGTGATGCTTCTGCCGTTTGCCAGCCGGCCGTCATTTTCCGGTGATTTTCCCTGGCCGATCCTGCTGACGCTCGGCATCGTCCATACCGGCATTATGTATCAGCTGCTCTACAGCGCGATTCAGAAGCTACCTACCCCCATTACCGGCTCCCTGTCGTTTATCTATCCGGTGGTGGCGATCGTTGTCGATAACCTGGTGTTCGGACACTCGCTGAACCTGACGCAGCTGGCGGGCGGCGCGTTGATCCTGTTTGCTGCAGCGGGCAACAACCTGGGCTGGGGCGAAAAAAAACCCCGCGAATGCGGGGTTGGTATCAAGACGCTGAATTAGCGACGGGCACGCACAATCTGGTATTTGCGCGTCAGGTACTCCACCGGCGCGCTCCAGATATGCACCAGTCGGGAGAACGGGAACAGCACAAACAGCGTCATCCCCAGCACAAGGTGAACGCGGAAGATAAACGCCACGCCCTCCAGGTGCTCAGACGCTCCGCCGTGGAAGGTCACCACGGACTGCGCCCACCCCACCAGCTTCATCATTTCACTGCCGTCCATATGCTGCGCAGAGAATGGAATAGTCAGCAGACCCAGCGCGCACTGCACCATCAGCAGGGAGAGGATCAGGATGTCCGCTGCAGTGGTGGTTGCACGCACGCGCGGGCTGAACAGACGACGTTTCAGCAGCAGCAGGCCACCCACCAGAGTCATCACGCCGCAGGCACCGCCGGCGATCATCGCCATCTTCTGCTTCACTTCAATCGGCAGCCACGCTTCGTACATCCAGTGCGGCGTCAGCATCCCAAGGAAGTGACCGGCAAAAATCCCCAAAATACCGATGTGGAACAGGTTAGACGCGACGTGCATCCCTTTGCGATCCAGCATCTGGCTGGAGGCAGCACGCCAGGTGTACTGACCGTAGTCATAGCGCAGCCAGCTTCCCACCAGGAACACGGTGCCCGCGATATACGGGTAAATGTCAAAGAAGAACATATTCAGGAAGTGCATTAGTGCCGTCCTCCGTTAGAGATATTCAAATATTGCGGGGCAACCGCGCCGGCAAAACGACGCTGGTGAGCGGAGATTTCAGACTCGCCGCAGTTCTGGTCAGCAAAGAATTTCACCTGCTCTTCTTCCCAGACGGCATCCAGCGCTTGCGGGGTATCGTCGCGGGCTTCATCCGCGATTTTCTCCGCCACTTTTTCACTGTCTACAGAGGCGTTCGCCAGCTTCACCAGCAGATCGAACAGTACGGCATAGCGGCTCTCACGCTGCTGTAGACGCGCGCCGAGCAGCGCAAGAATCGGGGCGATATCCTGCAGACCGCCCAGCGCATCTTCTTTCGGCAGCTGCGCCAGATACTCCAGGTACAGCGGCAGGTGGTCCGGCAGCTCGCGGCTGTCAAGCTGCAGGCCGTGCTGCTCGTACTGGGCCATCAGGTCCACCATCGCCTGACCGCGGTCGCGGGATTCCCCGTGAACGTGTTCAAACAGCAGCAGAGACGTCGCGCGCCCGCGGTCAAACAGCTGGCTGTACTCCGCCTGCGCGTCGAGCAGATCGCGTGCCAGCAGGTCGCGGAGGAAAACGCCAAGCCGCTGGGCATCCTCTTTATCCAGGTTTTCAGATGACGCGAGTGCATCAAAGAGTTCCTGTTGATGCTGCGCAAGCGCAGCGTCAGGGTACTCGAGCAGACGCGAAACAATGACGAGTTCAATCATTGGTGCGGCTCCGTTTTGCTGGTCACATCCATGGCGTCGATGCGGCGGCTGTTGAACAGGTTGAATTTACTGTCTGACCCGTGGCAACCGTCGCCAAAGGTAAAGCCACACCCGCTTTTCTCCGGGAAGGCCTCGCGCGCCAGCTCGCGGTGGCTGCTTGGCACCACGAAACGATCTTCGTAGTTAGCGATTGCCAGGTAGCGGTACATCTCCTGCGCCTGCGCTTCGGTCAGGCCGACCTCTTCCAGCGCGCGGGTATCGTTAACACCGTCAACGGTTTCCGCACGTTTGAAGTGACGCATTGCCAGCATACGTTTCAGCGCCAGCAGTACTGGCTGGGTATCCCCTGCGGTCAGCAGGTTGGCCAGATACTGAACCGGGATACGCAGGCTTTCCACGTCCGGCAGAATACCGTAGCTGCCCAGCTCGCCCGCGTCAGCCGCAGACTGAATCGGAGACAGCGGCGGCACGTACCAGACCATCGGCAGGGTGCGGTATTCCGGGTGCAGCGGCAGAGCCAGCTTCCAGTCCATCGCCATTTTGTACACCGGCGACTGCTGTGCGGCGTCGATGACGCTCTGCGGAATGCCGTCTTTCAGCGCCTGCTCAATCACCTTCGGATCGTTCGGATCGAGGAAGACGTCCAGTTGACGCTGATAGAGATCTTTCTCATTCTCGGTGCTTGCGGCATTCTCAATCGCGTCCGCGTCGTACAGCAGCACGCCGAGGTAACGAATACGACCTACGCAGCTCTCGGAGCAGACGGTCGGCATACCGGCTTCGATACGCGGGTAGCAGAAGATGCACTTCTCAGACTTACCGCTCTTCCAGTTGAAGTAGATTTTTTTGTACGGGCAGCCGGTGATGCACATGCGCCAGCCGCGACACTTGTCCTGGTCGATCAGCACGATTCCGTCTTCTTCACGCTTGTAGATGGCACCGCTCGGGCAGGTCGCGACGCACGCCGGGTTCAGGCAGTGTTCGCACAGGCGCGGCAGATACATCATGAAGGTGTTTTCGAACTGGCCGTACATCGCCTTCTGCATGTTCTCGAAGTTCTGGTCTTTGGCGCGCTTTTCGAACTCGCCGCCCAGAATTTCTTCCCAGTTTGGACCGCTGGTAATTTTGTCCATGCGCTGACCAGTGATCAGCGAGCGAGGACGGGCGATCGGCTGGTGTTTGCTTTCCGGCGCGTTGTGCAGGTTCTGGTAGTCGTAATCAAACGGCTCGTAATAGTCCTCAATGCCCGGCAGGTGCGGGTTAGCGAAGATTTTACCCAGCAGCATTGCGCGGTTACCCATGCGCGGCTGCAGCTTGCCGTTGATTTTGCGGATCCAGCCGCCCTTCCACTTCTCCTGGTTTTCCCAGTCGGTCGGGAAGCCGGTGCCCGGCTTGCTTTCCACGTTGTTGAACCAGGCGTACTCCATACCTTCGCGGCTGGTCCAGACGTTTTTACAGGTCACTGAACAGGTGTGGCAGCCGATGCATTTATCCAGATTCAGCACCATGCCGACTTGTGAACGAATTTTCATTTTACGCTCTCCTGTACCTGGTCATTGCCTTCGCCGTCTAACCAGTTAATATTCTTCATCTTACGTACCACCACGAACTCATCGCGGTTCGATCCTACGGTGCCGTAGTAGTTAAAGCCGTAGGCCAGCTGCGCATAGCCACCGATCATGTGGGTCGGCTTCGGCGTAATACGGGTCACGGAGTTGTGAATACCGCCGCGCTGTTCGGTGATCTCTGAACCCGGCAGGTTCACGATACGTTCCTGCGCGTGGTACATCATGGTCATCCCGGCCGGCACGCGCTGGCTCACCACCGCACGCGCCGTCAGGGCGCCGTTACTGTTGAACACTTCGATCCAGTCGTTATCTTCGATACCCAGATCTTTGGCGTCCGCTTCGCTCATCCAGACAATCGGCCCCCCGCGTGACAGGGTCAGCATCAGCAGGTTGTCGCTGTAGGTGGAGTGGATACCCCACTTCTGGTGCGGCGTCAGGAAGTTCAGCGCCTTCTCAGGGTTACCGTTCGATTTCGCGCCCATCACCGCTTTCACGGAGCGGGTGTCGATTGGCGGACGGTACACCAGCAGGCTTTCACCGAAGTCGCGCATCCACTGGTGGTCCTGATACAGTGACTGACGACCGGAAAGCGTGCGCCATGGGATCAGCTCATGGACGTTGGTATAACCAGCGTTATAGGACACATGCTCATCTTCCAGACCAGACCAGGTCGGGCTGGAGATAATCTTGCGCGGTTGAGCCTGGATATCGCGGAAGCGGATTTTCTCTTCCTCTTTATTCTTCGCCAGATGCGTGTGGTCGCGACCGGTAAATTCACTCAGGGCCGCCCACGCTTTCACCGCCACGTGGCCGTTGGTTTCCGGTGCCAGGGTCAGGATCATCTCCGCCGCATCAATTGCCGTGTTCAGCATTGGCTGGCCTTTGGCCGGGCCTTCTGCTTTGGTGTAATTGAGCTTGCGCAGCAGGTCCATTTCGCTCTGGGTGTTCCAGGCGATGCCTTTGCCGCCGTTACCGATTTTCTCCATCAGCGGGCCAATAGAGGTAAAGCGCTCGTAAGTTGCCGGGTAATCACGTTCAACCGGAATAATGTGAGGCGCGGTCACGCCCGGGATCAGGTCGCATTCGCCTTTTTTCCAGTCCTTCACGTCAAGCGGCTGCGCCAGTTCGGCTGCGGAGTCGTGCTGGATTGGCAGCGTCACCACGTCGGTCTCTTTGCCCAGGTGACCTACGCAGACTTCGGAGAATTTCTTCGCGATGTCTTTGTAAATATCCCAGTCGCTTTTCGATTCCCACGCCGGGTCAACGGCGGCAGACAGAGGATGAATAAACGGATGCATGTCCGAGGTATTCATGTCGTCTTTTTCGTACCAGGTGGCGGTTGGCAGCACGATATCGGAGTACAGGCAGGTGCTGGACAGACGGAAGTCCAGCGTCACCACCAGATCCAGCTTGCCGTCCAGACCATTGTCTTTCCACTCCACTTCTTCTGGCTTCACGCCGCCCTGCTTGCCGAGGTCTTTACCCTGAATACCGTTCTCGGTGCCCAGCAGGTATTTCAGCATGTACTCGTGACCTTTACCGGACGAGCCCAGCAGGTTGGAGCGCCAGATGAACAGGTTGCGCGGATGGTTTTTGCCGTTCTCAGGCTGTTCTGCCGCGAAGCGGATGGAGCCTTCCTTGAGCGATTTCACGGTGTAATCCACCGGCGACATGCCCGCTTGCTTCGCCTCTTGTGCAATGCGCAGCGGGTTAGTGCCCAGCTGCGGCGCAGACGGCAGCCAGCCCATGCGTTCAGCGCGCACGTTGAAATCAATCAGGTGGCCGCTGTAGCGGGATTTATCCGCCATCGGCGACAGCAGTTCCTGCGCGGTAACCGTCTCGTAGCGCCACTGGCTGGAGTGGTTATAGAAGTAGGAGGTGCTGTTCATGTGACGTGCCGGACGCTGCCAGTCAAGGGCAAACGCCAGCGGCTGCCAGCCGGTCTGCGGACGCAGTTTTTCCTGGCCCACATAGTGCGCCCAGCCGCCGCCGCTCTGACCGACGCAGCCGCAGAAGATCAGCATGTTGATCAGACCGCGATAGTTCATATCGAGGTGATACCAGTGGTTCAGACCGGCACCCACGATGATCATCGAGAGACCGTGGGTCTTGTCGGCGTTTTCCGCAAACTCGCGGGCGATACGAACGATCTGCGCGCGCGGTACGCCGGTGATCTGCTCCGCCCAGGCCGGGGTGTAGGCCTTCACGTCGTCATAGCTGGTTGCGCAGTTTTCGTCGTTCAGACCGCGCTCCAGGCCGTAGTTCGCCATGGTCAGGTCATAGACGGTGGTGACCAGCGCGGTAGAACCGTCGGCCAGCTGCAGGCGTTTAACCGGCAGCTTGTGCATCAGCACGTTTTTCAGTTCGACCTTGTTGAAGTGCTCGGAACCTTCACCACCAAAGTACGGGAAGCCAACCTCGGCGATCTCGTCCTGGCTGCCCAACATGCTGAGGCGCAGCTCCGTCTCTTCACCGGTGGTGCCGTTGCGCTGCTCAAGGTTCCACTTGCCCTTCTCGCCCCAGCGGAAGCCGATAGAGCCGTTTGGCGCCACCAGCTCGCCGTTGCTGTTATAGGCAACGGTTTTCCACTCAGGGTTGTTTTCCTGGCCCAGCGCGTCCACCAGATCGGCGGCGCGCAGCGTGCGGCCCGCGGCATAGTAGCCCTCACGCTCTTCCAGCATCACCAGCATCGGCATGTCGGTGTAGCGACGCACGTAGTCGGTGAAGTACTGGCTCGGTTTGTCGAGGTGGAATTCGCGCAGCATGACGTGGCCCATCGCCATCGCCATCGCGGCATCGGTACCCTGTTTCGGTGCCAGCCACAGGTCGCACAGCTTGGCGATTTCCGCGTAGTCCGGGGTGACCGCAACGGTTTTTGTCCCTTTGTAGCGTACTTCGGTAAAGAAGTGCGCGTCCGGGGTACGGGTCTGCGGAACGTTAGAGCCCCAGGCGATGATGTAGCTGGAGTTGTACCAGTCGGCGGATTCCGGCACGTCGGTCTGCTCACCCCAGGTCTGCGGAGAGGCAGGCGGCAGGTCACAGTACCAGTCGTAGAAGCTCAGGCAGGTCCCGCCGATAAGCGACAGGTAGCGCGCGCCGGAAGCGTAAGAGACCATCGACATCGCCGGGATTGGCGAGAAGCCCGCCACGCGGTCAGGACCGTAGGTTTTTACGGTATAGACGTTGGAGGCGGCAATCAGCTCGTTCACCTCTTTCCAGGAAGATCGAACGAAACCACCGCGACCGCGCGCCTGCTTGAAGCTTTTCGCTTTGTCGGCATCTTCAATGATAGAGGCCCACGCATCAACCGGGTCGCTGTGCTGCACTTTCGCTTCACGCCACATTTTCATCAGGCGTTTGCGCATCAGCGGGTATTTCAGACGGTTGGCGCTGTAGAGATACCAGGAGTAGCTGGCCCCGCGCGGGCAGCCGCGCGGTTCATGGTTCGGCATATCCGGACGGGTGCGCGGATAGTCGGTCTGCTGCATTTCCCAGGTCACCAGACCGTTTTTAACGAAAATCTTCCAGCTACATGAGCCAGTGCAGTTTACGCCGTGGGTAGAACGGACGACTTTGTCATGCTGCCAGCGCTGGCGGTAACCGTCTTCCCAGTCCCGGTTGGTATCCAGAACCTGGCCGTGCCCATCGGCAAAAGTTTCACCCTTCTGTTTGAAGTAGCGAAACCGGTCCAAAAATTTGCTCATCGGGTATCTCCTGTATGGAGCCTGTGGCTCTCTAAATCGACATTGCTGATTTGCAGCGAAGGTAACGCCCTGAAAGAGGGGGAGAATTGATAACGATCAAGACGAAGAGGGACTGTAAAAGGAGGGGTTAGACCAAATACCACCAAAGCGGTATATTTTTAAAACGAATAAATGAATGATTTATAAAGATATTTATCATTCATCGTACAATAACCCCGGCAAAATTTAACATCTCAGGTATTAAGGGGTAGACATCCCTGCAAAGCGATGGCGATCACGGTGTTACCCGCAGATGACTGCTGTAAAAGCTTTCAGTATGTTGTAACTATTATTCAGTCGAAAAAAAACGCGGCCCGAAGGCCGCGTTAACGGATAATCACACTTACTTATTTTTCTTGGTATTACGGCCATATACCAGCCACGTAATCACGACGCAGGCGATATAGAAGACGAGGAAGACTTTCATGGCGCCAGCCGGAGATCCGGTCAGGTCAAGCGAGATGCCGAACGCTTTCGGAATAAAGAAGCCGCCAATTGCGCCAATAGCCGAGATAAAGCCCAGGGCCGCAGCCGTATCCGTCGCCGCTTCACGCATAGCCTGCTCTTCGCTTCCGCCCTGCGCTTTCACGCGATCCATCGTCAGCTTGCGGAAGATCACGGAGATCATCTGGAAGGTGGAAGCACTCCCCAACCCGGCCGTCAGGAACAGCACCATAAACACGCCGAAGAAGGCAAAGAAGTTACCGCCCTGCCCGTCAGAAGGCAGCGTCAGGAACAGCAGCGCGCAGAAGACTGCCATCACAATAAAGTTCACCAGCGTAACGCGAGTCCCGCCCAGACGGTCGGAGATCATGCCCCCCAGCGAACGCGCCAGTGCGCCAATGAACGGACCGAAGAAGGCGAATTGCAGGATCTGCACGTCCGGGAACTGAGTTTTCGACAGCATGGCAAAGCCCGCTGAGAAGCCGATAAACGAACCGAAGGTAGCCAGATACAGCAGCGCCATCACCCACAGGTGTCCACGCTTCAGCACCGGAAGCTGCTCGCTCAGGGATGCTTTCGACGCGCTCAGATCGTTCATAAAGAACCACGCAGCGAGGGTGAAGACCACCAGGAACGGGACCCAAAACCAGGCCGCGTTCTGCAGGTAGAGGGAAGAACCATCCGCCTGTTCAACGCCGCCGCCACCGAAGGCGGCAAAAATAGAAACAGAGATCGCCAGCGGCGCAATCAGCTGCATCACGCTTACGCCCATGTTGCCCAGACCGCCGTTAATACCCAGCGCGCCGCCCTGCTTCGCTTTCGGGAAGAAGAAGCTGATGTTCGCCATGCTGGAGGCGAAGTTAGCGCCGGCGAAACCGCACAGCAGGGAGATAATCACGAACACGCTGAACGGCGTGGAGGTATCCTGCACCGCGAAGCCTAGCCACACGCAAGGGACGATCATGATGCCCGTACTGAACGCCGTCCAGCGACGGCCACCGAATACCGGGACCATAAACGCGTAAGGGACACGCAGCAGCGCGCCAGACAGCGACGGCAATGCGGTAAGCATAAACAGCTGATCGGTCGTGAACGTAAACCCTACTTTCGGCAGGTTTACCGCGACCGCGCTAAACAACATCCATACGCAAAACGCTAAAAGCAGACACGGAACGGAAATCCACAGATTCCGGCTTGCTACACGATGGCCGCGCTGTTGCCAGAACGCCGGATCCTCTGGACGCCAGTCTGTAATAACGGCACCATTTTCCCTTTCGGGAGCGGATGAGTGACTCATAGACACCTCTGATTCTCGAATGATGCTGCAAACATTAGGGTTTTAGGGCGGCGGTAAGTTGATATAAATCAAAGGAAAAGTGCGGGGATTTGCGGCGCAAAAAAAGGGGTTATCCTTAGTGAGTAGGATAAATCGGTAAAAAAGACGTGGTTTTTCACTGCACTGAAGGTTCCTTGCTACCACCGCTTCTTCACCTATACTCCGTTGGCAATTTAGGGGTAATCCTTTATTGGTATGGGTATACTCCAGGGTATGCACCAGAATAGCGCCATTCCTGCAAGCAGGCCACGTCAGGAGCCCGGCAACTCTATGTTAAAAAGATGTTTATCACCGCTGACTCTCGTCAATCAGCTAGCCCTGATTGTTTTGCTGTCTACCGCCCTTGGCGTGGCCGGCATGGCGATTTCCGGCTGGCTGGTACAAGGGGTACAGGGTAATGCACATGCCATCAACGAGGCAGGTTCTCTACGCATGCAGAGTTATCGTCTGCTGGCGTCGGTCCCCCTGACGCAGGACGATCGGCCCTTAATTGATGAAATGGAGCGCACGGCCTTCAGCCCCGAACTGGAAAACGCCGCCATCCGCGCCGGCCAGCAGTCCCAGCTTAAAGCCCTGCAGGGCTACTGGCACACCCAGCTGGAACCCGGTCTGAAACAGGCGCGCAGCACCGAAACCGTTGCGCAGGACGTAGCGGGTTTCGTCTCCCGCATTGACGCGCTGGTCTCCTCTTTCGACCAAACCACCGAATTACGCATCGACCGGGTGGTAATGGTACACCGTGCCATGGCGCTGTTTATGGGCCTGCTGCTGATCTTCACCATTATCTGGCTCCGGGCGCGGCTGCTGAATCCCTGGAAACAGCTGCTGGCGATGGCGCGCGCCGTAACGAACAGAGATTTTACCCAGCGCACGCACATCAGCGGCCGCAACGAGATGGCCATGCTCGGCCAGGCGCTGAACACCATGTCGGCGGAGCTCTCCGAAAGCTACGCGGTGCTGGAGCAGCGCGTGCAGGAAAAAACCGCCGGGCTGGAGCAGAAAAATGAGATCCTCTCCTTCCTGTGGCAAGCCAACCGTCGGCTGCACATGCAGGTGCCGCTATGTGAACGCCTTTCGCCGGTGCTGAACGGCCTGCAAAATCTGACCCTGCTGCATGACCTGGAGCTGCGGGTTTACGATGTGGAAGATGAAGATAATCATCAGGAGTTTACCTGTCAGTCCGACATGTCCTGCGATGATAAAGGCTGTCACCTGTGCCCGCGCGGCCTGCCGCTGCAGGCTTCTGGCGGCACTACCCTGAAGTGGCGGCTGACGGACAGCCACACCCAGTACGGTATTCTGCTGGCCACCCTGCCAGCCGGACGTCATCTGAGCCACGACCAGCAGCAGCTGGTGGACACCCTGGTTGAACAGCTAACGGCCACGCTGGCGCTCGACAGGCACCAGGAAAAACAGCAGCAGCTGATCGTCATGGAAGAGCGCGCGACCATCGCCCGCGAGCTCCACGACTCTATCGCCCAGTCGCTCTCCTGTATGAAAATGCAGGTGAGCTGCCTGCAGATGCAGGACGCGGAAATGCCGGAAAGCAACAAACAGCTGCTGAGCCAGATCCGCAACGAGCTGAACACCTCCTGGGTACAGCTGCGCGAGCTGCTGACCACCTTCCGCCTGCAGCTGACCGAGCCGGGGCTACGCCCGGCGCTGGAATCCAGCTGCCAGGAATTTAGCGCCCGGCTTGGCTTCCCGGTGAAGCTGGATTACCAGCTGCCGCCGCGGTTTGTCCCTTCTCATCAGGCGATTCATCTGCTGCAGATCGCCCGCGAAGCGCTGAGCAACGTGCTCAAACACGCTGAAGCGACGGCGGTTACGGTTACCGTCAGCCAGCACGCTAATCAGGTCAGGCTGACGGTTCACGACAACGGTCGCGGCGTGCCGGAAAATGCCGAACGCACTAACCACTATGGTTTAATCATTATGCGAGACCGCGCCCAAAGCCTGCGCGGTGATTGCCAGGTTCGACGGAGAGAGACGGGTGGCACGGAAGTTGTGGTCACCTTTATTCCCGAAAAACCGCTTACAACTGCTCAAGGAGAAACCCATGACTAATCAGGAACCGGCATCCATCCTGTTGATCGACGACCATCCGATGCTGCGTACTGGCGTAAAACAGCTGGTCAGCATGGCACCCGACATTACCGTGGTGGGCGAAGCCAGCAACGGTGAACAGGGTATTGAGCTGGCCGAATCCCTCGATCCGGATCTGATCCTGCTCGATCTCAACATGCCCGGCATGAACGGTCTGGAAACCCTCGATAAGTTGCGCGAGAAATCCCTTTCCGGTCGCGTGGTGGTCTTTAGCGTCTCCAACCACGAAGAGGATGTGGTCACGGCGCTGAAGCGCGGCGCGGATGGCTATCTGCTGAAGGATATGGAGCCGGAAGACCTGCTCAAGGCGCTGCAGCAGGCCGCCGCAGGCGAGATGGTGCTGAGCGAGGCCCTGACCCCGGTGCTGGCTGCCAGCCTGCGGGCGAACCGCGCCACCTCTGACCGCGACGTCAGCCAGTTAACCCCGCGCGAGCGCGATATTCTGAAGCTGATTGCCCAGGGCCTGCCGAACAAAATGATCGCCCGCCGCCTGGATATCACCGAAAGCACGGTTAAAGTGCACGTGAAGCATATGCTCAAGAAAATGAAGCTAAAATCCCGCGTTGAAGCCGCGGTGTGGGTCCATCAGGAACGTATTTTTTAAGCATTACTCATCCGGCAGCAGCTTCCAGCGCGGGTCGTCGTCAGGTAATGCGACCAGCGGCTGCACCACAGCGAGCGTGATCTCATTGGATGAGACGCGCTGGCCCTTCGCATCTTCCACCACCGCCGAGAGATGCCAGCGGTTTGTCGCCCCTTCAGCGTCATTCCAGGCAGGCATGATCACGCTCCAGCCGTCGGTGCTGTCACTTTTCTCCGGGGACGTCAGGCTCAATGCCTGGGTATCACCCTGCCAGTGGATCTGACGAATACCGTGAGTGCTACGAACCTGCAGCTTCAGCATGACGGTTTCGCCCCCTTTGAGATCCCACGGAGGGGTTGCCAGCCAGACGGAGAGCGTTTTACGCTGGCGGAACTCCATCACCGGCAGGCTGTTACGCTCCGGCGAGTCATAGCGGCTTCCGCGCAGGGATCGCGTGGCCGCGACCTCTCCGGCGGAGAGCTGCTTCACCAGCGGCACGCCGAAGCGATAGTTGAGCTTCAGCCCGAGGTTATTCTGGCTCTCTCCGCTTTCGCCCTGCTTATGCCCGGCGGTCAGCGTCACCAGCGGCACGGGGGTATAGTTAAGCCCGAGATTGACCGCCACCGGGTTGTGATACCCGGTTCCGCTGTTGAAGAGGTCAACGTTGTCGCCAAAATATTGCTCAAAGCTGACGCTGGTGTTCAGGTGATGAAACCACGGCAGCCAGGCTTTGGCGGTCACGTCATATCCCCGCGCCATGCGCTGCTCCTGGACGTCAGAGCTGTCGCGCCAGCCGGCAAAAGGCTGATAATAGTTAGCCGACAGGCGCAGATTTTCTCCCCATACCTCCGCGCCCAGCCCGGCACGCTGCAGGTTCTCATCCAGCAGGTTGTCGTAAAAGGTGTTGTAGCCCAGCAGCCATTTTCCTGCCACCCAGCGTTGGCCGATTCCGGCGTTACTGACCAGGCCATCCGTCTGCTGCGTCAGGCCGAGCTGGCTCCAGCTCAGGTAACGGTTGTTATCGTTCCAGGGGATAAACCAGCTCCCGCTGCTGCCGTTGAATTTCCCGTCGTTATCCACCAGCAAATTGACGCTGGCATTCCCCCAGGGCGACAGCCAGGATTCAATCTGCTGGTTCACCTCGCCGCTCACCGCGTCGCGCACCTGACCAAAGGCAAACTGCCGCGCCTGCTCGCCCGTAGTCAGGCCGTTGTCGGTCATACTGGCTTCACCAAAGGCTTTCGCCATTTCGGCGAGATGCTTTTCCCCCTCCCCGGTCGGGGCTGCCATACCGAGATCGGGGAGATTATCCCCATTATTATCAAAGGGATTTTGTGCCTGTTGGATAAAGGAATTCGGCGCACCGTGAACGGCTCCGGCTGTAACGAGGGAGAGTAAAACCAGCGTTCGGAAAGGGGAAGAAACAGTCATCAATGTCGTAAGAATTACCTGGTGCTTACGTAAGAACACCAGGTACCTTAACGTGATTTCTCCCTCTTTGCAGCTTTACGGGGAATTTTCCGGAATTTCCTGAAACATTGTTTTGAGCTCAGGCACGCACGAACCGCAGTTCGTGCCGCACCGTAGCGTCGCCCCCAGCGCGGTAACGGAACCGCAGCCTCCGGCAATCGCATCCCGTATCGCGTTTTCTCCAACGCTGAAACAGCTGCAGATGATGCGCCCCGGATCTGTAACCTTCCCCACGCCCTGCCCGTTCAGCAGCGCATGGCGCTCAGCGGGCGTCGAGGGTGGTGACTGAAAAGCGGCTTCTATCACCGGGTGCGCCAGAACGGGCAAGGCGGTGCCTTCCCAAAAACCCAGCATCAGATGGCCGTTATGCCAGGCCAGCACGCTGCTGCGTTCCCCGGTTTGCGCAACCTGCAGTTGCCAGCCCCGGCCGCTGGCATAGTCCATGACCCACGACAGCAGCGGCTTATCACCCGCTATCGTCATTCGCGAGGCTTTACGCCACCAGTGAACCGAAGAGGGGATTTCCGGCCATTCCCGGGCATAGAGCTCCCCCTGCCAGGCGGGCTGCCAGGGCATGATTCTGACGGCGGTTTGCTTACTCTCCGGCTGCCCGGAAGCCGGATCGATGCGCCCTTCCACCAGCGCGTTAACCTTTCCCTGGCGGGCAAACTCAGCGTTCCAGTGCATAGGAGCAAACGCTTCGCCTTCCCGTATTCCGTCGTTGATTCGTACTCTGGCCACCATCACGCCGCGCGGCGAGCCGATCCGCGCCAGCTGGCCGTCGCACAGTGAAAACCGAATGGCGTCTGCGGCGCAGACCTCAACAAACGGCTCCGCGATATGCTGCATCAGCCGGGGCACGTATCCCGTACGGGTCATGGTGTGCCACTGGTCGCGGATACGGCCAGTGTTGAGGATCGCCGGGTATAGCGCGGTAGCCGTCGCGCCGTGCGGCAGCGGATCGACAGGCACTACGTTTCGACGCGGTAAATTCCCCGTCGGCCACTGGTACGGCTCAAGCGTCTCCCACGCTTCACGGGTTAACCCCGCCAGTTCCTGAAGGTTCAACGCCCGCGCACCGTCATTTTCAAACGCCGTCAGCGCCGCATGTTCGCAAAAAATCTCCTGCGGATGTTGCCAGGCAAAGGCCTCGCCGTAGCCCAGCCGTTTTGCAATCTGAGCCACGATCCACCAGTCCGGCTTCGCCTCACCCGGCGCGGGCAGAAACGCGCGCTGGCGCGAAATGCGCCGCTCGGAATTGGTCACCGTGCCGTCCTTCTCCCCCCAGCCCAGCGCCGGAAAACGGATATGGGCGAACCGGCTGGTGTCGGTATCTTTCATCACCTCAGAGACAATCACCAGCGGACAGGCCGCCAGCGCCTGACACACCGCGTGGCTGTCCGGCAGCGACACGGCAGGATTGGTGCCCATGATCCACACCGCCTTCACCTCGCCGCGGGCGATGGCGTCAAACAGCTCCACCGCCATCAGCCCCGGCGTCTGCGCCAGCCGCTCCGTTCCCCAGAAACGCGCCACCCGCGAAAGATCGTCCGGCTCGAAGCTCATATGCGCCGCCAGCTGGTTCGCCAGCCCGCCCACTTCCCGGCCGCCCATGGCGTTTGGCTGTCCGGTCAGCGAAAACGGGCCGCAGCCCGGACGGTTGAACTTCCCGCTGGCAAGATGCATGTTAATGATGGCGCTGCACTTGTCGCTGCCGCTGGAGGACTGGTTGATCCCCATGGTGTAGAGCGTAATGGCGCGAGGCACGGTAACAAACCAGTCGTAAAAGGTACCAATATCCTCTGCCGGAAGGTCGCAAAACGCCGCCACGCGGGCAATCGGCCACTCATCGGTGCCCTGGATCAGATTGAGCAACCCCACAAACAGCCCGGCGTCGCTGCCGGGTTTAAGCGCCAGATGCAGGTCGGCAATATCGCAGGTAGCGGTTTTACGCGGGTCAATCACCACCACCTTCATCTGCGGGTTGTTGTGCTTTGCCTGCACCAGACGCTGATAGAGCACCGGATGCGTCCAGGCCGCGTTCGAGCCAGCCAGCACCACCAGATCGCTGTTTTCCACATCCTCGTAGCTGCACGGCACCACGTCTTCGCCAAAGGCGCGCCTGTAGCCCACCACCGCCGAGGACATGCAGAGCCGGGAGTTGGTATCGATGTTCGCCGCGCCGATAAACCCTTTCATCAGCTTGTTGGCGGCATAGTAGTCCTCGGTTAACAGCTGGCCGGAGGCGTAAAACGCCACCGCCCGTGGCCCCCATGTGTCGATGATCTCCCGCAGTCGCTCGCCCGCCGCGTTCAGCGCCTGGGACCAGTCCACCTCAAGTCCATCGACAACAGGGTACAGCAATCGCCCCTGCAAGCCCGTCGTCTCCCCCAGGGCCGATCCTTTCACGCACAGGCGGCCAAAGTTTGCAGGGTGGGTGTCGTCCCCCCGAACGCTGACCTCTCCATCCTCCACGCTGGCGATCACGCCGCAGCCGACCCCGCAGTAGGGGCACGTTGTCCTGGTTTCCGTCATGAGGCCTCCGCGCGCATCACCAGCTCTTCGTTGCCGACCCACACCTTGCCATTTTCAATTTTGACCGGCCAGGCGCGCACCGCGGGTTCGCCGTTCTCCACCTGACAGCCGTCGCGCAGGCGAATGCGCTGCTTGTAGAGCGGAGAAATAACCACCGGTTCACCCGCCGCATCGCCGAGAATGCCGCGTGACAGCACGTTCGCGCGGCTGCCCGGCTCCAGGTCGTCCAGGGCATAAACGGACGTGCCAAAGCGGAACAGCGCGATCGGTTTACGGCCAAGACGCGCGCCAATGCCCGCCTGCTCCGGGATATCGTCAATGCCGCAGATTTCCTGCCAGCGCTTGCTTTCGTCCGACGGCGCGACGTTCACCGCGGTGCGGAACAGCGCCAGGCGGTCAGGATCGTTGAGCGTGGTTTGCCATTCGCACTGGTACGTCTCGACTACCCGGGCCATCTCCTGCTCAAGCTCGTGGGCGATGCCGAGACTGTCGTTGAGGATCACCTCACGCAGATAGTCGAGGCCGCCCTCCAGGTTGTCCATCCAGGTGCTGGTGCGCTGCAGGCGATCCGCCGTGCGGATGTAGAACATCAGGAAACGGTCTACTGTGCGGATCAGCGTTTCGTCATCCAGATCGCTGGCGAAGAGATCCGCATGGCGAGGCTTCATCCCGCCGTTGCCGCACAGATAGAGGTTCCAGCCTTTGTCCGTTGCAATCACCCCCACGTCCTTGCTCTGCGCCTCCGCGCACTCGCGGGTGCAGCCGGAAACGGCCATTTTGATTTTGTGCGGGGCGCGCAGGCCCTTGTAACGGTGCTCCAGCCTGACCGCGAAACCGGTGGAATCCTGCACGCCGTAGCGGCACCAGGTCGACCCGACGCAGGATTTCACCGTGCGCAGGGATTTCCCGTAAGCGTGCCCGGTTTCAAACCCGGCCTCCACCAGCGCCTGCCAGATCTCAGGCAGCTGTTCCAGGGTGGCGCCAAACAGGTCGATACGCTGCCCGCCGGTGATTTTGCTGTACAGGCCGTAGCGTTTCGCAATCTGGCCGATGGCGATCAGCCCGTCGGCGGTCACTTCTCCTGCGGGCATGCGCGGCACGATGGAATACGTCCCGTCCTTCTGAATATTGGCGAAGTAGCGGTCGTTGGTGTCCTGCAATGGCAAATGGGCCGGCTTCAGCAGGTATTCGTTCCAGCAGGAGGCCAGCACTGACCCCACCAGCGGCTTACATATTTCGCACCCGTGCCCCTGACCGTAGCGGCTGATGAGCTGCTCAAAGGTGCGGATATGGTTGACGCGCACCAGATGGTAAATCTCCTGGCGCGAGTACGGGAAGTGTTCGCAGATGTCCTTTTTCACCTCCACGCCCTGCTCGGCAAGCTGGAACTCTATCACCTGCTTCACCAGCGCGCTGCAGCCCCCGCAGCCGGTCGCCGCTTTGGTGCACTGCTTAACGGCGCCGATATCCGCTGCGCCCGCGCTCACCGCCCGGCAGATATCGCCTTTGCTGACGTTATGACACGAACAGATCTGCGCGCTTTCCGGCAGCGCCGCCACGCCCAGCGCTTTTGGCGCGCTGCCTGACAACGCAGGTAGTATCAGCGTTTCCGGCTCTTTCGGCAGGCTGATGCCGTTAAGCATCATCTGCACCAGCGTAGCGTATTCGCTGGCATCGCCCACCAGCACGCCGCCGAGCAGCGTTTTTCCGTCGTGGCTGACCACGATTTTCTTGTAGATTTGCTGCGGGCCGTGCGTCCACTGGTAGCTTAGCGCCCCCGGCGTGCGCCCGTGAGCATCGCCAAACGACGCCACGTCCACGCCGAGCAGCTTGAGCTTAGTGCTCATATCTGCCCCGGTGAAGGTTTTATCTTCGCCCGCGAGCGCGGCGGCGGCCACGCGCGCCATCTGGTAGCCCGGCGCCACCAGCCCAAAGATTTTCCCCTCCCACAGGGCGCATTCACCGATGGCAAGCACGTTCGAATCGGAGGTCCGGCAGGCGTCATCAATGCAGATCCCGCCGCGCTCGCCGACAGCCAGCCCGCTGCTGCGCGCCAGCGCGTCCTGAGGACGAATACCGGCAGAGAAGACCACCATGTCCGTTTCCAGCTGTTCACCGTCGGCGAAGCGCAGCACCAGCCCGTCGTCCGTCGCAGCAATTTCCGTGGTGGCTTTACTGGTGTGAACGCCAACGCCCAGCGCCTCGATTTTCCTGCGCAGCATCGCCGCGCCGTCATTATCAAGCTGCACCGCCATCAGATTGGGCGCAAACTCCACCACGTGCGTTTCCAGGCCGAGTTGCTTGAGGGCATTCGCCGCCTCCAGCCCAAGCAGGCCGCCGCCAATCACCACGCCACGACGCGAGCCCGCCGCGTGGGCCGCTATGTTGTCCAGGTCGTCAAGGGTGCGGTAGACAAAGCAGCCCGGCAGATCGTTGCCCGGTACCGGCGGTACGAACGGGTATGAGCCGGTCGCCAGCACCAGCTTGTCCCAGTGGGTCTCATGCCCGCTGGCGGTACGCACCACGCGCGCGTCGCGATCGATAGCGACGATCTGCTGCGAGAGGCGCAGCTCAATGCCGTTATCGGCAAAGAACTCCCCCTCCACCAGCGAGAGCGACGCCGCGCTTCGGCCGCCAAAGTATTCCGACAGATGCACGCGGTCATAGGCGGCATAGCGCTCCTCACCAAAGACAACGATCTGATACTGCTGATGCAGATTGCGGTTAACGCAGTCTTCGAGAAAATGATGGCCGACCATACCGTGCCCAACCACCACCAGAGTAGGTTTTGTCATAGCGTTCTGTCCTGCAACCTGCGGTTGCGTAGTGAAACGATCGAACAGCCAGTCCGCGCGTGCGGGCGCAGCCGTTGCCAGTAAATCGGTAAATGTTGCCGCGCTGCGGCAGTCGCCCATCAGCAGTACGCCAGCCAGCGCACCCTGATGGATCAGTAACCGACGATAGTGACGGGTTAGCGGATCCCAGGAACTCCAGACCACATCATCCTCTTGCACCGCCGTGCGCCCGAGGCTGAACAGCTCCACGCCCGTCACCTTGAGGCGCACGCCGTTGTCGGTGAGGGCAAACGGCGCGGCTGTGTCGCCCGCCAGCCGCGCGGCGAGAATATCCGCCTGCGTCATACAGGGCGCGACCAGGCCAAAGGTCTGGCCGTCAATTTCGCAGCACTCGCCAATGGCGTAGACGTCCGGTGCGGAGGTCCGCATCTGGCTATCCACCACGATGCCGCGCGCGCAGCGAACACCGCCGGCCTGCGCCAGTGCGACGTTGGGCTGCACGCCTGTCGCCAGCACCACGCGCGCGGCGGCGACGCGGCGTCCGTTGAGCAGCGTCACGCTATTCCCGTTAATCGCCGCGATGCCGGAGGCGAGTTCAGAGCGCACGCCCCGCGCCGCCAGCGCCTCTTCAAGCAGTACCCCCGCCTGCTGGTCCAGCTGCTGCTCCATCAGCCACGGGCCGCGATGAACGAGCGTGACGTTGTCACCTGAACGAGCCAGCGCTGCCGCCGTCTCTACGCCGAGCACGCCGCCCCCCAGCACCACCGCCGGACCGGCGATCGCCTGAATGGCGCGGGTATCCTCCAGGGTACGGAACGTGAAGACGTGCGGCGCATCGCCCCCAGGAATCGGCGGAACAAACGGCGTTGACCCGATGGCAAATACCAGCGCATCCCAGCCCAGCGTGCGGGCGGTGGTTTGCACTTCCCGCGCGTCCACGTTCACGGCGAGTGCCTTTTCGCCCCGCAGCACCGTCACGCCGCGCTCCTGGTACCAGTGGTCATCCTGAAGGCAGATGCCCGCAGCCGTTTTTTCACCCCCCAGCACCGGCGAAAGCTGGATGCGGTTATAGGCATGCTCCGGCTCGTCACCGATGACGGTGATAGCGAACCGACCGGGAGCTCGCCCGGTGAGCGAAGCAATCAGCCGAGTTGCCGCCATGCCATTCCCGATAATGACCAGTCGCATCAACGCCCCCTCGTTACGCCGCTTTCGGCTGTTTTTCGTAGAGGAAATGGAGGATCTGCTGGCGCATGTGGTGATAGCGGCTGTCGTCCGCCAGCTGCACCCGGTTGCGCGGGCGCGGCAGGTCAACGCGGAGGATCTCCCCGACGGTGGCCGCCGGGCCGTTGGTCATCATCAGCACGCGATCGGAGAGCAGCACCGCCTCGTCCACGTCGTGGGTAATGAGCACGATGGTGGTGTTCAGCACCTGCTGGATCTGCATTACCGAGTCCTGCAGATGGGCGCGCGTCAGCGCATCCAGCGCGCCGAACGGCTCATCCATCAGCAGCACTTTCGGCTTCATCGCCAGCGCGCGGGCAATCCCGACGCGCTGCTTCATGCCGCCGGAGATCTCCTCCGGACGCTTGTGCAGCGCGTGACCCATCTGCACGCGGTCGAGGTTGTGCTCGATCCACTCTTTGCGCTCGGCCTTGCTCATGGTGTGACGGAACACCTGATCCACCGCCAGCGCCACGTTGTCGAAGCAGGTCAGCCACGGCAGCAGAGAATGGTTCTGGAACACCACCGCGCGCTCGGGTCCCGGCCCGGCGATTTCGCGGTTGTCGCAAATCAGCCCGCCTTCCGTCGGCAGCGCGATCCCGGCGATGAGGTTAAGCAGCGTCGACTTGCCGCAGCCGGAGTGACCAATAAGACTCACGGTTTCGCCCTCGTGGATATCAAAAGAGACGTTCTGCAGCGCCAGAAACTCGCCGCTGGCGGTGGAAAAACGCTGGCTCACGGCCTGGACCTGAATTAATGGTTTCATGTTCGCTCCTTATTTTTCCTGCCAGCTAAAGCGACGGGCGATCAGCATCAGCCCCTGCTCCAGCAGCAACCCGACCACGCCGATGATGACGATGGCGATCAGAATGTTTTCGACGTTGAGGTTGTTCCACTCGTTCCAGATCCAGAAGCCGATACCCAGCCCCCCGGTGAGCATCTCGGCGGCGACAATCACCAGCCAGGCGATGCCGATGGAGAGGCGCACCCCGGTCAGCACGGCGGGTAGCACAGCCGGGAAGAGTATGCGGCGCATGATCGTCCACTCGGAAAGCTGCAATACGCGGGCGACGTTGAGGTAGTCCTGCGGAATGCGGCGCACGCCTTCAGCGGTGTTGATCACCATCGGCCAGATAGAGCAGATGAAAATGGTCCAGCTCGACGCGGGCTCCGCTTTCTGGAACAGCAGCAGGCCGATGGGCAGCCAGGCCAGCGGGCTGACCGGGCGCAGAAGCGCAATCAGCGGGTTGAACATGCGCGAGAAAAAGGTGAAGCGGCCAATCAAAAAGCCCAGCGGAATACCCGCCAGCGCTGCCAGGCCAAAGCCGATGGCGACGCGCTGCAGTGAAGCAAGCACGTTCCAGCCAATGCCCATATCGTTAGGCCCGTCGCGATAAAACGGGTCGGCAAACAGAGTAATGGCGGAATCAAGCGTGCTGAGCGGCGTCGGGAAGCCTTTGCTGTTTATCGCCGCCAGCTGCCAGAGCACCACCAGCAGCCCGAGGCCGAGCAGCGCCGGGATAACGCGCTGGAAAAAGTCGTTCATCCGGCGCGCTAACGCGGGCGGACGGCGGCGAACCTGTACCGGAGGCAGGACAATCACTTCCCCGCTCTCTGGCGTCTCTTGTGGTTTCGTGTTTTGCAGATGCGGCATAATCAGGCCCCTTTACGGTGAATGGCGAAACGGCTGGCGTACCCTTCCGGATCGGCGCCGTTCCAGACGGTGCCGTCCATCAGCGTGCTGCTGCGGTACGGTGATGACGGCGTGGACATACCGCCGACGGCGGTGGCGGCATCCTGCCAGACCGCGGTCTGGTTGATGCGCTGCGCGATGCCCGCGTAGTCCGGCGCGGCTTTGAGCAAGCCCCAGCGGCGGAACTGGGTTAAGAACCACATGCCGTCGGAGAGATACGGGTAGCTCACAGCCCCCTCGTTGAAGAAGCGGATCGGGTGCGCGTCCTGCCAGCGCTGGCCCAGGCCGTTGTCGTACTCGCCGAGCATGCGCCCGGTGAGATACTGTTCTTTGCAGTTGAGCCACGCCCGGCGGGAGAGGATCTGCGCGGTTTCGCGTTTGTTTTCCGGGGACGCCTCGATCCAGCGCGCGGCCTCCAGCACCGCGCTCACCAGCGCCCGGGCGGTATGCGGGTTTTTCTCCACCCAGTCGCGGCGCGTGCCGAGGATCTTTTCCGGATGATCGGCCCAGATGGACTGCGACGTGGCGGCGGTAAAGCCGATCCGGTCGTTAATCGCCCGCGCGTTCCACGGCTCGCCGACGCAGAAGCCCACCATGTTGCCGATGCGCATGTTCATCACCATCTGCGGCGGCGGCACCACCACCGTGCGCACGTCGTCAAAGGGGTTAATGCCCGCGCTGGCCAGCCAGTAGTAAAGCCACATGGCATGCGTCCCGGTCGGGAAGGTGTGCGCGAAGGTGTAGGTTCCCGGCGCCTGCTGCCCGATCAGCGTTTTCAGCCCGTCGAGATCGCGAACGCCCTTCTCCGCCAGATCGCTTGAAAGCGTGATGGCCTGGCCGTTCTGATTGAGCGTCATCAGGTTCGCCATCTGCTGCGGCTTGCCGGCGATGCCCAGCTCCAGCCCGTACAGCAGACCGTAAAGAATGTGTGCGGCGTCCAGTTCTCCCGCCACCAGCTTGTCGCGCACCGCCGCCCAGCTCGCCTCTTTGGTGGGAACGATGGTGATACCGTATTTTTTATCAAAGCCTTTTAACGCTGCGATAACCACCGGCGCGCAGTCGGTCAACGGGATAAACCCGACGCGCACCGTCTCCTGTTCCGGTTTATCTGAGCCAGCCGCCCAGGCAGCCTGCATAACACCCGGTAACAGCGCTGCGCCACTCGCCAGCATGCTGGCCTGCAAAAATCGCCGTCTCGACAAATCCGCCATAACCGCTCCCGAAAAAAAGCCAAAAAAAAGCGCCCGCCGTGCCGAAGCACCGCTGGACGCCTTTATCCCGAAGACTGATGCACCGCCGTTGGCGCACCGTCAAAAAATGGTTAATTAAATAATGCAAAGCCAGTGCCAGGTTTAAAGACCCTCTTTCAGGGCCGAAAACCAGGTTTTGCCCGCGTTCGCGCACCTCAATCAGGCATAAAATGCCCGCTGATTGTGCAGCTACTCCTTTGGTGTTACCTGCCAGACGCTCTTCACCGTAAGCAGCGCGCGGGCGATATCGACCATGCGCTGGTTCTTGTCCATCGCCATTTTGCGCAGCGTCGTCCAGGCCTGTTCTTCACTCATGTTCTGGTGGGTCATCAGCACGCTTTTGGCTTTATCAATGGTTTTGCGCTCCTCAAGCGTATCGCGCAGCGACGCGAGCTGGCGAGAAAGCTGCTCTATCTCTCGTGCCTGCTGGCGAACCAGGGTCAGCAGCGGTTTATCCGGGTAGTGCGCCAGCGGATCGTCCTGTTCATCCCCGGGAAGCGGGTATGCCTCGTCGCGCTGAATACGCTCATCCACCGCGACCATCAGATCGGCGATGATCGTCTCCTCCAGCGCGCGCAGATGTTCCAGCCGCGCCGTTTGCAGCGCAAACCAGGCGAGTGCGGTATGGCCATTGTCTGCGGCAGGCTGGCGGGTACAGGCCACGCGCCGGAGCTGCTCCGTCTCACGATCGGGCTGACAATTAAGGGAGAACGAAGTCTGCACGTCGGCCTGGCTGTGGGAGAGAAAGATCTCAAAACAGGCCTGCTGCCCGTCAATGCGGTCAACCAGCCGCTGGCGGGTCACATCATCGAAAAAGCCCTGCGTGAAGCCAATTGCCCCCAGGGCCCGCTCTTGTCCCGCCAGCTCTTTCCCCTGCATCAGGCTATATAGCGCGACGAAACGGCCCGCGATTTGCGGGTCGTCAATGCTGTCATTAAGCTGCGGTACGATACTGAGCAGGTGGCGCAGCATGCGGGAGTAGTGCTCCATTGCCTGCGGAGCCGTCAGCGTTTGCCGATTTACACCGTCGCGCAGCGCGGGAAGCGTCTCCAGCGTGAGCAGCGCATTGCCGATACGTTCGCAAACGGCGCTTCCCGGAAAGGCGGACTGTTTTCCAAGAATGGCGTTCAGTGCAGCAAGGTTTTCGTCCACCAGCGCCCGGCTGGCTTTGCATTCAGGCGCATAGAGCTTACCCTGTGAGCAGAGCCAGACGTTAGATGCGCCGCGCTCGCACTGGAGCATATGCACCAGTTGGCTAATGCCGCGCACCAGCACGTTCAGCTGCGCCAGCCTGCTGAGCTGCTCCCGGCGCATCCGCCTTGCGCGCTGGAGCCATTCGGTTGCACCTGGCGAAATGACGGCCATTAATGTCATGCTTACTCTCCCGGACAGCGAAACTCCGGGGAAATTAAGCAATATTCGTGCCTTTATAAAAACAGGAGTCAACATGCAGAAGATTGTGATCGTCGCCAACGGTGCGGCCTACGGCAGCGAATCCCTTTTCAACAGCCTGCGCCTGGCGATCGCGCTACGCGAAAAAGAGAGCGACCTGGTATTGCGGATATTTTTAATGTCCGATGCCGTGACCGCGGGGTTGAAGGGTCAAAAACCGGCGGAAGGCTACAACATTCAGCAGATGCTGGAGATCCTGACCGCGCAGGACGTGCCGGTAAAACTCTGTAAGACCTGCACCGACGGGCGCGGCGTTACCGGGCTGCCGCTGATCGAGGGCGTAGAAATCGGTACGCTGGTTGAACTGGCCGAATGGACGCTGACCGCGGATAAAGTATTAACTTTTTAATAATAAACCCGTAAAAATATTATTTTCTTATGGACGCGGTTTCAGCATCAAGTTTACCTGCGGGGTTGCCGATAGGCATGGAAACAACACAGCAGGTATTTCACTTATGTTCAGATCCATTCGCGCACGCATTATCGCCGCGACGACAGGCTGCCTCGTCGTCGCCCTTCTTCTCAACACCGTCATTAACTTTCAGGTCACGCGCCAGGATAACCAGCAGTCCCAGCGCGATATTCTGACCAGCACCCGCGCCAGCCACAACATGGCGATTGCCGACTGGGTCAAAAGCAAAATGACGGTGATTACCTCCGCGCAGAGCATCGCGCTGGCTGACGATCCGGTTCCGATGTTTAAGCAGCTTGCCCAGGCGGGCGGTTTCACCAACGTTTACGTGGGCTACGCCAGCAAGACGGCGAAATTCTCCGACCCGACAGGCGTCCCGGCGGATTATGACCCCACCGTTCGTCCCTGGTATCAACAGGTGTTGAGCACGGACGGCCCGGTGGTAACGGCACCCTACGTTGATGCCGGGACCGGGAAGCTGGTGGTCACGTTTGCCGTGCCGGTGAAAGAGAATGGCGCTCTGAAAGCGGTGGTGGCGGGCGATGTCGCCATGGATAGCGTGGTGGCGAACGTGCGCGGGATCCACCCCACGCCGGCCAGCAGCGGGTTGCTTCTGAACAGCGACGGCACGGTGATTGCCGCCAACGAGCCGGCCCTGACGCTGAAGCCGCTTGCCGAGACGATCAAAGGCATCGATCTTGCGGCGCTGAAGAGCGGTAACCCGGTCGACGGAACGCTGAATGACGAGGAAAAAACCTTTATCGCTTCAGCCGTGCCGGGCACGAACTGGCTCCTGGTCGTCGCCCTCGACAGCAGCGATGCCACCTCCGGCATGCGTTCCCTGCTGAAAGCGTCGGCGATTTCGCTGGTGATCCTCGCACTCCTGAGCGGCGCCATTGTTCACGTCCTGATTGCCCGCCTGCTGAAGCGCCTGTCCGACATTCGCGACGCGATGCACAACATTGCCAACGGCACTAACGATCTGTCCCAGCGCCTGCCGGACAGCGGCGATGACGAAGTGGCGCAAATTGCGCAGGCGTTTAACGCCTTCAGCGATAAGCTCTCGGTGGTGATGGTTCAGCTCCGTGACGCCAGCGCCTCGGTGAAAAACGCCGCGCAGGAGATTGCGGCAGGTAACCAGGATCTTTCAGGCCGTACCGAGCAGGCGGCATCCAGCCTTCGCGAAACCGCCAGCGCCGTGGAAGAGATCACCGCCTCTGTCACCCAGTCGAATGAATCGGCAGCAGAAGCCAACGATCAGGCCAGCAAGGCCTCTGCGGCCGCAGCGCGCGGCGGTGAAGTGGTTTCGCAGGCCATCAGCACCATGCAGTCCATCGAAGTGGCGTCCGCTAAGATTGGCGATATCACCAGCGTGATCGACGGCATCGCCTTCCAGACCAACATTCTGGCGCTGAACGCCTCCGTCGAGGCGGCGCGTGCCGGTGAGCAGGGCCGCGGGTTCGCCGTGGTTGCCGGTGAAGTGCGGAACCTCGCCAGCCGCAGCGCCCAGGCGGCGAAAGAGATCAAATCGCTTATCGACTCCACCACCGACAGCGTGGCCACCGGCTCGCGCTACGTGCATCTGGCCGGGGAAAGCATGGATGAGATCCGCTCCAGCATCGGCAGCGTCTCCGGCATCATGCGCGAGATCTCGATTGCCACCAGCGAGCAGATGAAAGGCATTCACGAGATCAACCACGCGGTGACCCATCTCGACAGAATGGTGCAGCAGAATGCCGAGCTGGTGGTGCAGTCCGCCGCGGCCGCCAGCGCATTGCAAAGCCAGGCGGGCGACCTTGCTGAAACCGCCGGCCATTTCCGCATTTAATTTTCTTCAGGCGCGCGTTAAACAGGGTAAACGCGCGTCAGCTGAAAGGTTTCAGGAATTTTGTCATTTTTGTTTAATCGTTATGCCATTTTTTGATCAAAATCAGCATCCCTTGCTCCCCGCTTTGGTGTTATGCAATGAGTATTTTGTGAACAACATCACGCTCGGGATGGGCAAAATCGACGGGGTAGAAAATGGCACTGGTGAAAACAAGTTTGAAACTGTTTGGCGGGGATACGGTGGTGGTGCGTTGCTCAGAGCGCTGTCGTATTCATCTGATGAGTACGAAAGCACAGAAGCAATCCCAGGCGGATATTCTGACCGTGCAGGATGACAAGGCCTGGCTTACCGTGCCGTATACCGGCACGTGGGATGTGCTGATCGACAGCCACAGCCAGTCGCTGGAGCATTCGGTCAGCTACGTGGCAGCGTAATTTAAACGCCCGGCTCGCCGGGCGTATTCTCAGGCAAAACCCGGTCGCAGCGTGCTGTTGAGCGGGTTCCCTTCCAGCAGCGCCTTCACTTTCACCACCAGCTCATTCAGACAATCGTCCTGCATGCCGAGGCGGGTCAGCTCCTGATCGAGGGAGAAGAGATATTGCGCGTTGGTGCCCAGCGGCCCGCTGGCGGCGGCAATTAACGGGGCAATCACCTGCGTGCGGGTGTCCGCTTCATACAGCGGGTGGCGCGGATCCATAATAAATACCAGCGCGTTAACGGTGCGCCCGTCGTCGAGCTCCAGCTTGCACCAGCTCGGCATATAGCAGCCGGTGATCATCTCGCGCTTCCAGAGCAGCGTCAGCTCCTCTTCGAGCGTGGCATCCGGAAGGCGATACGCGACGCCCGTGGTGCGTCCGCCCTCTTTAAGTGCAAGCATGCGCCCTGGCTGACAGGCGCTGCCGCGTCCGGCCGTCAGGCGCAGGCAAAATGCGCGATGCCAGCCGGGCAGCGTGCCGGTTGCCGATTCAACAAATTCGAGAGCCGGGTTCCACATCAGTGAACCGTAGCCAAAAATCCATACCGGGCCATCATCCGGGCGGCAGGCAAGCGTAGCAGCGAGTGACGCCGCACGTTGTTCAGCTGACCAGAGAAGCGATTCCTCAATAGCACCAAATGCCGTCTTACAATCTGCCTTCATTAAGAAATCACGCGTTAACACTTTACACCTCCGCCACTGCATGCTTCCTT
>OKVJ01000176.1_pt1 | contig 28261 bp, 24 predicted proteins | sample 1606921 | NCBI WGS metagenome assembly OKVJ01 (sample SAMN03281016, study PRJEB24777) | human gut metagenome | isolation source: fecal sample PR161 from 1 month old female Malay infant, caesarean...
ATTTCTTCGTTCGCGCGACGGCATTCTGGTTCCCGGACAGCAGCCAGCAGCAGCCCTGGAACGGCGATTACAGCTACAGCTTCGGTTATGCCGGCTATACGCCGGGTTCGTTCTCCATCCAGTACGCAAACTATGCGGGAACGCGCTATCCGGGGCACGGCAACGGGAATGCAAAATTCAGGGAAGGGACCGTGAGCCTCATCTGGTTCTTACCGCTTTAGGAGGGATGTATGTCGGCGCTGCACGTGTTAATCGTTGAAGATTCGCTGATTTATCGTCGGTTACTCTCCCGAATGCTCACCCAGTGGGGATATATCGTGAGCGAGGCGGAAAATGGTGTCGACGCGCTGGAAATCTTGTCCAGCCAGCCGGTCAGCATGGTGATAAGCGACTGGGAAATGCCGGAAATGGACGGACTGACGCTGTGTCAGACCATCCGCAACCGTCAGTTTGGCCGCTACGTGTATATCATCCTGTTGACGGCCCGCGAGAATGCCGGGGACGTGACGCAGGGGTTTGATGCCGGAGCGGATGATTTTTTGAGTAAGCCCGTTGAGCAGGCTGAACTGCGGGCGCGGCTCCATGCCGGGGTCCGTATTCTGACGCTGGAGGCGACCCTCGCGGCGCACAACAAGCGCCTGAGTGAAGCGTTGCATCAGATTGAAAAAGATCTGGAACTGGCTGCGCGCGTCCAGCACTCGGTGCTGCCTTCACGCCGCTTACGCTATGGCGACTACTTCTCCGACTGGCTTTTCCTGCCGTCAGCCTGGGTTTCGGGCGATGTGTTCAATATTTTCCCTCTGGATTCACATCTGGGATTCTATTGCGTTGATGTATCGGGTCACGGCGTGGGGGCCGCGATGATGTCCCTCGCGGTGGCTCGCCAGTTTTTACATGGCCGGGTGGTGGATCGCTTTCTGTTTACCGAAGAGGGGGGGATTCAGTCACCTGCGGAGGTTGTCAGGATGTTGAACAGCCGCTTTTGCAGTGAAGAGAGCGACATCACCAGTTATTTCACGCTTATTTACGGCGTGATCGATCCAGAGACTGGTGAAGGGTGGCTGTGCCAGGCCGGGCATCCTACTCCCGTCATTGTGAACGCGGACAGCGCCGTCACGTCCGTGGGTGATGGCGGACCGCCGGTCGGGCTAATCCCGGATCTGAGCTGGGAAGACGTCGCGTTTACCCTCCATCCAGGGGATCGCTTATGCTTATTCAGTGACGGTATTACCGAGTGTGAGAACGTCAGCGGCGAGCAGTTTGGCCCGCAACGTCTCGAACGCTGGCTTCATGAGCATGCCCGGCTCCCCGTTGACCAGCTCCTGCCGCGGTTCGGTGACCACCTGACCGGCTGGCGCAATGCAAACCGTGATGAACCGATCGCCTTAACCGATGACGTGTCACTGCTCGTGATTGAGCGTCAGGGAGAATAGAATGATAATTAACACCGAACGATTACCGCATGCCAACATTCTCACGCCCGCGGTCCGACGGCTGGACGCCTCCGTTGCTGCGACGTTTAAAGCGTCCGTGACGGAGGAAATCGGCAGCGATCGTAAAGCCTTAATCGTCGACTTTAGCAAAGTGGATTTCATCGACAGCAGCGGGTTGGGGATGCTGGTGTCGTTGTTTAAGCTGATGAACGGGAAAGGCGACATGGCGCTGTGCTCTCTGAACCCCGGGATCATGAACATGTTCACCCTGACCCGAATGGATCGCATCTTCCGTATCTATCCGGATAAACATAGCGCGCTTGCACAGCTGGGGCAGTAGATGCAGAGGCCAGAGCATGCTGAATTTCCGGCGGCGATCGCGTCCCTGACGCCGCTGTCCGACTGGCTGAGAGACAGGCTGAGCGCGCTTCCCGTCGATGACGAGTGGCGTTTCGCCTTCGATCTCGCCGTTTGTGAAGTGGCAACGAATATCATCCGCTACGCGCTTCATGAGGATAATTCGTGCGTCTTTAGCGTACAGTTCGCCATCCGCGGCAATGACGTCTGCCTTGTTTTTACCGACGCGGGTGACGCGTTCCCGCAGGAGCGTCTTGAGATCGCCCGGCGAGACCGTTTTTGCGAAATGTCGCCGCTGCTGGAGAGCGGCAGGGGGCTGATGCTCATATTGCTGAGCGTCGATCGTTTCACTGTTGAACGCGTGGCGGGTAAAAATATCGCCACGCTTGAAAAGAAAATACGCGTATGACCTGCGGGCCATACGCGCGTGATTTTATTTCTTATCGGCAAACAGCTCCGGCGCCCACGGACGTGGATCTACTTCCATAAACGGCGCGCGCTCGAAGCGGTCCTTCAGCGCCCACGGCACCGTGCAGTCGAAGATCGTCTTGCAGGAAATGCCGTTGCCGCGAATCGAGGTGCTGTAATCCGGCGACTGGGACGGATCCAGCTGGTGGCCGCGGATCCCCGGAATATTGGTGATGCTCACATCGCCCTGCATGCGCGTCGTCATCGCCCACAGGATGTCGTCGCTGTCGAAAATATCCACATCTTCGTCGACAAGAATAATGTTTTTCAGCTCCGAGTAGGTGGCTAAGGCGATGAGCGCCGCCTGGCCCTGGCGTCCTTCGTCTGACGGCTGGCGTTTTTTCACCTGCAATATGCCGAGGAACTTACCGCCGCCCGCGGTATGGGCATAGACGTTTTGCAGGAAGCCCGGAATAGCCTCTTCAACGGCATTACGGATGCTGGCCTCGGTCGGCAGTCCGGCCAGCGTGGTATGTTCTTCCCCCGGTCCCACCAGCGTCTGCAGGATCGCGTGGTTGCGCATGGTCACGGCTTTCACTTTGATCACCGGCAGGGAGGGATTCGCCTCACCGCAATAGCCCGGGAACTCCGGCATCGCGTGGCCAGTGTTGGTATGCTGATCCTCTCTTACGCGCACGCCCGGAAGCAGTTCGCCTTCGATGATGATTTCCGCCCGTGCGATGGCTTTCTCTTTGACCGCCACGCCCTGCACCAGCTCGACCGGCTGCTGGCGCAGCGCCCCGGCGACGCCCAGCTCGTTGTAGCCAAACGGCGTGGTAGGGGCCTCAAAGCATGCGCCGATATAGATGGCGGGGTCGAGACCCATGTTGATCGTCACCGGCAGCGGTTTTCCGGCATCCTCCGCTTTTTTACGGAAGACTTCGATATGTCGCCCGGCGGCAAGGAACATGGAAAGCTCGTCGCGCTCCTGCACGCAGAGGCGGTGAATGGTGACATCCGTCAGCGAGCTGTCTTCCGGATCGCTTGCCAGCACCAGCCCCAGGCAGAAAAACGGACCGGCATCAATTGGCGTATTGGTCGGTGCCGGAAGCAATTTGCGAAGATCGAAGTCAGGATCGTCAGCGTATAAGACCTGTTCCTGGCAGGGGGCCTGCGAGGCCGGAACGACAACCGGTGCGACCGGCTTTTTCACCGCATGGCCAACGTGTTTTGCCAGTTCAGACGGTTCGCAGCCTAACAGCAGCGCCGCGCGCTCGCGGCTGGCGTGCATGCCCACCAGAATGCGGGAGCCCGGATAGCCCTTAACGCTGTTGAACATCATGGCCGGCCCCGTGCGGGTCGGACGTTTGACCGTGCCGCCTGCGCCGATATGGCGATAGACACCCGCCAGTTCCGCGTTGGGATCGACCGGATAATCGGTTTCAATATACTGGCCTTCGTGGCGCTGCAGTAAGGCGATGGCGCTGCGGAGATCGTTGACTTGATTTTCCATATTTTCCTCCCTCGGTTGAATACCTCCATTTTTCTGGCAAAGACCAATAGCATCAATTACATCATTTCTGTTAAATTGATAAGTAAATTTATATCAATACAGGGAGACGTCTCGTGCAGTTTCGTCAGATGCGCCACTTCATTGTCGTTGCCGAAGAGCTCCACATGCACCGGGCCGCCGAGCGTCTGAACATCGCCCAACCGGCGCTGAGCCAGCAGATAAAGGCGCTGGAAGAACGTTTAGGCGTCACGCTTTTCAGCCGGGCGAACCGCCGCTTAACCCTGACGCCTGCGGGCGAAGCGTTTCTGGTCAAAGCCCGGCTTGCCATCTCGTTGACCGAGCAGGCGGTGCTGGATGCCAGACAAACGGCACGGGGCGAGCAGGGGGAGTTAAACCTGGGGTGCGTGTCGAGTGCGATGTTTGACGGCAGGCTACCCGCCGCGCTGCGCCAGATGCATAGCCGCTGGCCGGCCATTACCATGTCCCTGATGACGGGAAATGTGCAGACGCTCTACGCCGCCGTGCAGAGCAACCAGCTGGACGTGGCCATCATCCGCGCGCCGCTGCCGTCGCTGCCTGACGATCTGCAAAGCCGGCCGTTCACCTCGGAGAAAACGGTGCTGGCGCTCTCTCGTCAGCATCCGCTCGCCGGATCGTCCGCGCTGACGCTTTCGTCGGTGAAAGACGAAAAATGGATCTCGCTGCGCGATCCGGAGGGAATGGGGCTGGAGCAGTACTTCTATGACGCCTGCAGCGGGGCGGGCTTTCAGCCGGACGTGGTGCAAAATGCGACCGACGTGCCCACGGTGATAAGCCTTGTTGCGGCCGGATTTGGGCTGGCGCTGCTGCCCGCGTCGGCAAAGGCAGTGAGCGTTGAGAATGTCGTCTACGTGGATATCCTCGACCGGCTGCGGGAGAGCGAACTCACCCTGGTTTGCCACCGGATTATTCGTTCAGAAGTGCTTAAAAAGTTTCTGGTCACGCTCGATCACACCTGACGTCCGGCAGCCCGCAGCAGCTGCCCGCGCAGCCAGGCGTTCGCCGGATCCTGGCTGTTTTTCGGGTGCCAGTACATGTTGATGGTTATCGGCTGGAGCGGCAGCGGCGGTGGGAAAATATCCAGCGTGCTGGCAAACTGCTTCAGCATCCGTTCCGGCAGGGTACATACCAGGTCGGTACCGGCAACCAGCGCAGGCGCCATAGCGTAGCTCTGGGTGGACATGGCAACGTGTCGCTGATAGCCCAGCCCGGCGAGGGTTTGGTCGATAAATCCGGTAAAGGGATCTCCCGCCGACGACACCACCAGATGGGAAAGCGCGCAGTAACTTTCCAAATCTAACGAACCTGTTCCACGCGGATGAGCTTTGCGCTGGGCGGTGGCAAACGCGTCTTCGAGAAGTTTGCGCCTCACCCATCCGTCATGGGCGCCCGCGCTCACGCCGATGTAGATATCCACATCACCGTTTTCCAACTGCTGCGGCAGGTCTACCATCTCCGGCAGGGCGAAGCGCAGGCGGATGCCGGGGGCATCGGTACTCACCTGGTTAAGCAGCGCGGTGCCGAGCATCAGCGCCGGGTTTTCATGTAGCGCGATAACAAATGTCCGGCTGCTGGTGTGCGCCTCAAACGCGGTGGGGGCAAACATCGCGCGGATGCCGCGTAGCACGCTTTCAACCTGTGGCCTCAACGCCTCCGCTCTCGGTGTGGGTAACACCCCACGTCCATGTGGGGAGGGAATAAACAGCGGCTCGCCAAACAGCGTGCGCAGACGCGCGAGACGGGCAGAGAGCGCGGGCTGGCTGATCCCCAACCGCGTGGCCGCATGAGTAATGTTCCTGTCCTGAAGCAGGGCGTCCAGCGCCAGGAGCAGGTCGATGTCCATGTCAGATATACGCGACATCACTCTACTTCGCGCCGCTGGCGTCCCGGTTGGTATAGGTAACAGGGACCCAGGCATAGCCGCCTTTCTCACCTTTCGTCACATAGCCGATGCCCGGGAAAGGCAGATGGGGCGCGGCAATAAGGTCTTTATTTTTCACAAAGTCAGCGAACGCATGCTCGCGTACGCTTGCCGCTTTGTTCTCATCTTCATCGTAGGTGATGGTCACCGCAGGCTGCGGGAACTGGACCGCCGCTGCGTGAATGATGTCGCCGACAAAGGTGATTTTCTCGCCTTTACTTGTCAGCGTGTAGAAGGCCGATCCCGGCGTATGTCCGGGGTGAACCGTGCCGGTCAGCCCCGGAAGAATCTCCGATGTGCCGCTAAACGGCACCACTTTACCCGCGTCAAGATAGGGTTTTAAGGTCTTCTGTGCGACATCGAAATAGTTCTTGCCGTAGCCGGTTTTCTTCTGATTGTCATCGTTAAAGAAAAAGTCGACGTCCGGTTTGCCAACGAAAACGCGCGCGTTGCTGAACACCACCTTGCCGTCTTTCACCAGGCCGCCCGCGTGGTCGGAATGGGCGTGGGTCAGCAGAACTTCAGTGATGTCCTCGGGTTTGATCCCCTGGGTGGCGAGGCTCTCAATCAGACGTCCGCCGTTGCCGGGGCCAAAGAGCTGGCCCGAGCCGGTATCCACCAGGATTTTGTGTCCGGGCATCGCAATCAGGAAGGCGTTGATGGACACTTCCGCCGGGTTGGTCTGAAAGTTTTTCGTGAGCAGTGCATCAATGTTTTGCGGCGTTGTCCGGCGCAGCAGCTTGTGCAGATCCTGCGCAACGGTCCCGTCCGTAAACGACGTTACCAGAACGTCGCCGACCTGCACGCTGTAACCGCCCGCCGGTTGTTTAACGACGTGCTGCGGCGTTTCTGCCGAGGCCTGCAGCGCAGGGTAGAACAGCAATGAACTGGAAATCAGCGTGGAAAGAGCAAGTTTTTTCACGGTAAGCATACGAGTCTCCTTTTAAAGTACTCATCTTACTGCTCCGTAAAATTATAAGAACCTGCTCAGAAATGATAGGACCTATAAACGAGATAAATAGCACAGCGCAACAGCCGGGTGGTGGTGAAGCCTTTCCCGGCCCGTAAAGCGTTATTTTTTCAGCGGTGCGTTCCAGCTATCCAGCGTGGCCCTGGACCAGGCACCATAAACGGCATTTGGGAGCACAATCCAGTCGTTGCCGAAGTGTTCGGCGCTGGCTTCAACCAGCTCACGCTGCTGCTCGCTCGGTTTTTTGTTTTTGAACTTTACGGCGAAGTCCGGCAGGCTGTCGCCGAACAGCATCACGATCTGCTGCTTTTTGAGGATGCTCTGACGGCGCTCTTCCTTGCTGACCGTATCCAGCAGCACGCTTTCGTCAGACACCTGCGGCAGGCCGAGAGCGTTTAACGTCTTCAGCGTGTCGGCTTTGTTTTCCTGCATACGGTCCGAGACATAGTAGATACGGACCTTGCTTTGATTCACGTGGTCAAGAAACGCCTTCGCTCCCGGGATTAAGCCGGGTTTTCCCTGTTTTTCCCAGTCGCTCCAGGTATCCCATTTCGTATAGTCGTGACACTGCGCCATGTCGCGCACCAGCAGAGGGGTGTTATCCAGCACCGTTTCATCCAGGTCCATCACCACGGCGTAATTTTCAGGCGTTTTAAGATCTTTTAAATTTTCGTTGAAACGCTCGGTGGCAAACCGATACGTCTGCAGCTGAAGGGCCATAATCTCTGCCGATTTCTGCTGATAGCGCAGCGCCATTTCGTACGCTTTGGGTTCACACAGCTCGCGCTCAGCGGCCGTCGCCGCTGCACTCAAAACGGGTAATGCCAACAGTAATGCCTTAGCCATTGAATTCACACTTCTTTCCTCAACACCGTGGTTAAAATCCCGAAAGCGTAATGAAGTTCAATGACAGAAATATGAAGGCAGCGTCGCTACACCAGCATGTAATACCAGAACAGGGCGACCTCGTCTTTTTCCGGTAAGGCGTTGTAGAGATACCGATCGTAACCGCCCAGGGTGAACCCGTAGTTTCGGTAAAACAGACAGGCGGAGACGTTCACATTTTGTGTTTCAAGCCGTAATCCCGGCGCGTTTACGCTCCGGGCCCAGACGTGCGCGGCGGCCATCAGCTTTTGCGCGGCGCCGGTTCGGCGTTTCGTGCGCTCCACGGCGATGTAGTCCACCGAAATAAACTTATTCCAGCCGATTGACGCGGTAATAAATCCGGCTAATTCACCGTCATCGGTTTCCGCAACAAGAAATATGGCGTCCGGATTAACGCAATGGTTTTCAAGCGTTTGGATGTCGAGTTCGTAGGTTTTTATCCAGGGCTCGGCGACGGCTTCGATATGCAAATCACAATGGATAAACGGCTCTCGCGCAATGTGGCTAATGGTGAAAGAAAAGTCACAACATTCAAGACGGACGAGGTCCGTATTTAATCCTTTTCGAATCTGCATAGTATTCCCGATAGTGAGTTATTTCATAAAGAATAGACGACGCGGTTAAATCCGCTGAGCTCACGCACTTGAGATCCTGAACTAAGCTTGTACTTCGTTCCGCGTAAAATGTGGGTCATTCGAGGACAATGAATGGAATTCAGGACATTTCAAAAGCAGTGGGGTGCTGAGTTTATTTCCGATGACGTGGTACGTTTTCGCGTCTGGGCAGAAGGACAGAAAGAACTTACGCTACGTCTGGCCGCCACCGACGTGCCGATGACGGCGGTGGGGCACGGCTGGTTCCAGGCAGACGTCCCCGGCGTCACGCACGGTGCAGAGTATCAGTTTGTCCTGCAGGACGGCATGACGGTACCCGACCCGGCATCGCGCGCGCAAAAGGGCGACGTTAACGGGCCATCGGTTGTTATCAATCCCCGACGCTATCAGCCGGTTAACCGGGACTGGGCAGGGCGGCCGTGGGAAGAGACGGTCATTTACGAGCTGCACGTCGGCACCTTTACCCCGGAGGGCACCTTCCGGGCGGCCATCGACAAGCTGCCCTATCTGGCGGAGCTCGGTATCACCCAGCTTGAAGTGATGCCCGTTTCCCAGTTTGGCGGAACCCGCGGCTGGGGCTACGACGGCGTGCTGCTGTATGCCCCGCACGCTGCCTACGGCACGCCGGAGGATTTTCACGCGTTTATCGACGCCGCGCACGGGCTGGGGCTTTCAGTGGTGCTGGATATCGTGCTCAACCACTTCGGCCCGGAGGGGAACTATCTCCCTCTGCTATCGCCCGCGTTTTTTGATGCGGATCGAATGACGCCGTGGGGCAACGGCATCGCTTACGAGCGCGAGCCGGTGAGGCAGTACATCACCGACGCACCGCTCTACTGGCTGACGGAGTACCGTCTGGATGGCCTGCGCTTTGATGCCATCGACCAGATTAAAGACAGATCAGGGACGCACATTCTGGAGGAGATTGCCGCGAAGATCCGCGAGGCGATCCCGCACCGTCACGTTCACCTGACCACGGAAGACAGCCGCAACGTGATTTTCCTGCATCCGCGCGATGAACAGGGCAACACGCCGCTGTTCACCGCCGAGTGGAATGATGACTTCCACAATGCTGCCCACGTGTTTGCCACCGGCGAAACGCACGCCTACTACCAGGATTTTGCGTGTGAGCCGGAGAAAAAGTTCGCCCGTGCGCTGGCGGAAGGGTTTGTCTACCAGGGCGAGATTTCGCTGCAAACCGGGGAATCTCGCGGGGTGGAGTGCCGTACCCAGCCGCCGCAGTTCTTCGTCGATTTCATTCAAAACCACGATCAGACCGGGAATCGCGCCCAGGGGGAGCGTCTTATCACCCTCGCGGGGGCCGACAGGACGCGGGTGCTGCTTGCCGCGCTGCTGCTCTCTCCCCATATCCCGCTGCTGTTTATGGGCGAGGAGTATGGTGAAACCCACCCGTTCCTGTTCTTCACCGATTTTCACGGCGAACTGGCAAAGGCGGTGCGGGAAGGGCGCGCGAAAGAGTTTACCGGCCACGCCGGGCACGATGAAGCCGTCCCGGACCCGAACGACGTTAACACCTTCGTTCGCTCAAAGCTCGACTGGCATAAGATTGCTACCGACGAAGGGAAAACGTGGCTGCGCTTCACCCGCCACCTGCTGACGTTGCGCCATCGCTATATCGTTCCGCTTCTGCATCAGGGCGGCATCGTTGAAGGCAAGGCTGTCGAGACCGCGCCCGGCATGGTGGCGGTGAGCTGGCGCTTCCCGTCCGGGACGCTCTCTCTGGTGCTCAATATCGGCCCTAAGCCTGTCGACGTGCCCGCGCTCGCAGGGGAGACGCGCTTCGCCTGGCCGGAGGTAAACGACGTTTTGCCGCCGAACAGTATTGTCGTTCGCTTTGCTGATGGAGACGCATCGTTATGATCCCTTCCGCCACGTACCGTATTCAGTTCCGCAACGGCATGACGTTTGACCGCGCTGTCGAGCTGGTGCCGTATCTGAAAGACCTCGGCATCAGCCACCTCTACGCCTCGCCCGTGTTTACCGCCACAACGGGTTCCACCCACGGCTATGACGTGACCAACCCGAATGAAATTGACCCCGCGATTGGCGGTCGGGCAGGGTTTGACCGCATGGCCGCGGCGCTCAGGCAGGCTGGCATGGGGCTGATTCTGGATATTGTCCCGAACCATATGTCCACCTCGCTGGAAAACGCCTGGTGGCGGGACGTGATTGAATATGGCCAGCAGAGCCGCTATTTCCGCTATTTCGATATCGACGCGTCGCGCCCGCTTACGCTGCCGTTTCTCGGAGACACCTTTGAGGCGGAGCTGGAGAAGGGGGCCATTACGTTAAAACGTGACAACGTCACGGATAGAGCCTCTCTGGTCTACTACGACACGGCGTACCCGCTTAATCCGGGCACGTACAGCGAGGATAAAAGCATCGCCGAACTGCATGAGGCGCAGAGCTGGCGGCTGATGTCCTGGCGGGAAGCGCCGAAGCAGCTCTCATGGCGGCGCTTCTTCGAGATCACCGGTCTTGTAGGCGTACGGGTTGAAGACGAGGCGGTCTTCGACGATACGCACCGTCTCATTCTTGAGCTGGTTCACGCGGGCGTGGTTGACGGCCTGCGCATTGACCATATTGACGGCCTGGCCGATCCGCTGGGTTATTTGCAGAAGCTGCGGCAGGCAGCCGGACCTGACTGTTACATCACGGTCGAAAAAATTCTCGCGAAGGGAGAGCAGCTCCCCACCGACTGGCCGGTTTCCGGCACCACCGGCTACGAGTTTATCGCCTCGCTGGCGGAGGTGCTGGTCGACGACGATAACCTCTCGCGCCTGGAGACAATCCACAACGAGACGCTGGGCGTCACGGTCGATCGCCACGCTGAACTGCGCGATGCCAAGGGTCTGATGACCGATCGTAATTTTGAGGGCGAGTTCACCACGCTGCTAAACCTTGCGGACGATCTGGCCCGCCGCAATGACGTTGCGCTGCCGCGCGAGGAGATCCGCCACGCGCTGCGCGAGTTGCTTATCGCTTTTCCGGTGTACCGCACCTACGGCACTCGCGAGGGATTAACCCCGCCTGACGTGGCGCTGCTTAGCCGCGTAGTCGCCAGCGTGGAGACGTCCGAAGCGGCCCTGAGCCTGATTGTGCGTATTCTTACCGGCGAGCTGCCGGAAGATTGCCGCGACTGCGCCGCGCTTTTCAGAACCCGCTTCCAGCAGTTGACCGGGCCGCTGATGGCGAAGTCGGTGGAAGATACGCTGTTTTTCCGTCTGAACCTTGAGCTTGCGCTCAATGAAGTGGGCGCTGACCCGACGCCGCGCGCGTTCTCGTTATCCCGCTTTCACCAGGAGATGCGCATTCGTCTCGCCCGTCAGCCCGACGCGCTGCTGGGCACCTCCACGCATGATACCAAGCGCGGAGAAGACGCCCGGGCGCGGCTCTACACCCTGACGGAGGCGCCGGAACGCTGGGGAGAAAATCTCGCCCGCTGGCGGCAGATGAACCAGACCCAGGTGCGTTTTCTCAACGACGGCACCGCGCCGAACGCCGCAGATACGTGGATGATCTATCAGGCGCTGGCGGGCGTCTGGCCCGCCACGCTGTCGCCTGACGATGCCGAAGGGCTGGCATCACTGGAAGAACGTTTTCTCGGCTTCCTCGAAAAAGCGCTGCGCGAAGCGAAGCAGCGCACCGACTGGATCGACAGCAACGAGAGCTATGAGAGCGTGGTGCTGAGCTATGCGCGGCATCTGCTTTCCCCGGATAACGCCCCGTTCCTGCACGATTTCAGCGAGGCGATGCAGCCCTTTATCCGCGCCGGGCTGATGAACAGCCTCAGCCAGACGGTCATCAAGCTGACGGCGCCCGGCGTGCCGGATATCTATCAGGGCAGCGAGGCGCTCAACTTTAGCCTCGTCGACCCGGATAACCGGCGGGAGCCGGACTTCAACGCGCTGGTGCAAAACCTCAGCGCGGCGGATGCTTCAGTGTTTGAACACCCGGCGTGCTGGCGGGACGGCAGGGTAAAGCAGTTTGTCACCGCCACGCTGCTGCGGCTTCGACCGCATTACGACGCGCTTTTCCGCTACGGCGACTGGCTGCCGCTCAAGGTTTCCGGCGAGCGCGAGGAGAACCTGATTGTCTATGCGCGCGTTAAAGACGAGGAGGCGCTGATCGTTGCCGTGCCGCGTCTGGTTTTCGGCATCACCGATAATCATCAGCTGTGGGTCAATACCACGGTAGCGATACCCGACGAACTGGCCGGGAAGCGCTATCGGGATCTGTTCAGCGGTGAAAGCCGCATTCTGCAAGAGACGCTGGATTTAACGTCAGAAAAGGGATGTGTACTGGTTCTGCTTACCTGCGAATAATCGTGGAGAACGAAAATGGCAAAGGAAACTACGTTTGAAATTCGGGCCGGTCATGGCCAGCAGTTGGGGGCGAATTATGACGGGAAGGGCGTTAACTTCGCGCTGTTCTCCGCGCACGCGGAGCGGGTGGAGCTCTGTCTGTTTGACCCGTCCGGGAAAACAGAAATCGCCCGGCTGGAGCTGCCGGAGTATACCCATGAGGTCTGGCACGGCTATGTGCCTGACCTGAAACCCGGTGCGCTGTACGGCTATCGCGTCTACGGCCCCTACGATCCGGAAAACGGTCACCGCTTTAACCCGCATAAGCTGCTTATTGACCCGTATGCCCGTGAACTGGTGGGCGATATCGACTGGAACGACGCCCATTTCGGCTATGAGCTGGGGCATGACGAACTGGATCTTAGCTTCGATACGCGGGACAGCGCGCCGTTCACGCCGAAATGCAAGGTTATCGACCCGAACGCTTTTGACTGGCAGGACAACAACCGGCCAAACGTGCCCTGGCCACATACCGTCGTCTATGAGAGCCACGTGAAGGGCTTTACCCAGATGAACCCGGCCATCCCGCCCGAGCTGCGCGGGACCTTCGAGGGGATGGGACACAAAGCCTCGGTCGACTACATCAAGAGTCTGGGCATTACCTCGGTGGAGCTGCTGCCCGTTCACTGGTTCCCGGACGACCAGCATCTGCTCGACCGTGGCCTGAAGAACTTCTGGGGCTATAACACGCTCGGCTTTTTTGCTCCGGCGTCGCGCTACTACGGCCCGGCGGGGATCCAGGGCTTTCGCGACATGGTGCGCGCCTATCATGACGCGGGCATCGAGGTGATTCTGGACGTGGTCTACAACCACACGGCGGAAGGTAACGAGCTGGGGCCGACGCTTTCATTCAAGGGCATTGATAACTACAGCTACTACCGCACGCTGCCGGACCAGCACCGGTATTACATTAACGACACCGGGACGGGGAACACGGTGAATACCTCCCACCCGCGCGTGCTGCAGATGGTGATGGATTCCTTGCGCTACTGGGCCGAATCCATGCACATTGACGGTTTTCGTTTCGACCTGGGGACGATTCTGGGCCGCGAGCCTGAGGGGTTCGACCCGCGCGGGGGCTTTTTCGACGCCGTTACCCAGGATCCGGTGCTCTCTAAGCTCAAGCTGATTGGCGAGCCCTGGGATATTGGCCCCGGCGGTTATCAGGTCGGTGGCTTCCCGCCAGGCTGGGGAGAGTGGAACGACAAATACCGCGATACCGTGCGCGAGTACTGGAAGGGGGACAACGTCTCGACGGACTTTGCCGCGCGTCTGCTGGGCTCCGGGGATCTGTACGACCTGCGCGGGCGTCGCCCGTGGGCCAGCGTCAACTTTATCACCGCACACGACGGCTTTACGCTGAATGACCTGGTGTCGTACAACGAGAAGCACAACGCCGACAACGGCGAGGACAATAACGACGGGCATAACGATAACCGGTCGTACAACTATGGCGAAGAAGGGCCGACGGAGAACCCGGACATTATCGCCACCCGCGAACGGCAGAAGCGTAATTTCCTGACCACGCTGCTTTTCTCCCACGGTACGCCGATGCTGCTGGCGGGGGACGAGTTTGGCCGCACGCAGAAGGGTAACAACAACGGCTACTGCCAGGACAGCGAGATCTCATGGATCGACTGGAAGGGGCTGTCCGAAAACGACGCGGCGCTGCGCGAGTTCACCCGCCGGCTCATTGCCCTGCGCGCGCAGCAGCCGCTGCTGCGTCGTGAGAGCTGGCGCGACGGGCTGGAGATCCGCTGGTTCAATGCCGGAGGCGGTCCGCAGCAGGCCGAGCAGTGGGATGAAGGATCAACGCTCGGGGTCTCCATCAGCAGGCCGGATCTTCAGCAGGAGGACGGCATCTGGCACGACGTGCTGATGCTGTTCAATCCGTTTGAAGGCACCGTGCCGTTCCAGATCCCGCAGTTTGGCGAAGGGGGATGGGTGCTGGAGCTTTCTACGGCGGATGACGCTGCCGCCGGGACAGCGTTCACCGAAACCGTAGAGTACGAACTGGCTGGACGCAGCATTACCCTGTTCAGACGTCCGTAATTCAGAGTGATGCCGCCGCGCGGGCGGCGGTGTCATACAGGGAGGAGATCGCGCGTAGCAGCTGCGCGGTTTCGCCGATCGATTTCCCGGAAATGCCGCTCTCCGCATGAATGGCGATCAGGCACGCTTCGCGCACGTCCCGGTACTTCATGCACAACGCTTTCCCTTCCTCCGTGGTGGAGAAAAAGAGCTCTTTACCCGCTTTCTCGCTCGTCACGTAGCCCGCTTTGACCAGCTTTTTCAGGGCATAGGTCACTACATGCGTGTCTTCCACGTTGAGAACAAAGCAGATATCGGCCAGCTTTTTCTTGCGGTTGCGGTGGTTCACGTGATGCAGCAGCGAGACGTCAAAAGCGCCCATATCCGGCTCTCCGGCTGCGGCCATGCAGCGCACCATCCACTTGTTAAACGCGTTGCCGGTCATGATCAGCGCGTACTCCAGCTCTGACAGTTCCGCGCAGCGCTCCGACACCAGATGGCGGGAGGAGACGATCCGGCCATCGTTGATATCGTTGCAATCGGGTGAAGCACTCTTTTTCGAGGTCATAACGTTCCTTAGCCAGAAATGTAAACTCGTCGATAAAATAAGAACATTTTATTGATAATTTGTTTACATGTTTTTGAGGTTCAGATATAGCTTTTTAGCGCAGGTTTTGTGAAGCCTGGCGAAAAACACAACATCGCTCGCCGCAAATTAAAAAAATAGCCGTCGGCGCGCAACGCTCACTTTCGATAGGGTAAACGTTATGGACGGTACTACGCTGTTGCCGCTGATCGGGATACCGATCGTGGTCATTGGTTTTGCACTGCGCTTCAACCCGCTGCTGGTCGTCGTGGTGGCGGGTCTGGCGACGGGCCTGCTGGTCGGGATGGATTTCGGGATGCTGCTGGAGACCTTTGGCGAGAAGTTCGTCAATAGCCGATCGCTGGCGACCTTCATCCTGATCCTGCCGGTAATTGGTCTGCTGGAATATTACGGGCTTAAAGAGCGCGCCCAGGCCTGGGTGGCGAAGATCGCCAGCGCCACCTCGGCGCGTATTCTGATGCTCTACTTCGTGGCGCGTGAAGGCACCGCCGCGCTGGGGCTGATGTCGCTGGGCGGCCATGCCCAGACGGTACGCCCGCTACTGGCCCCGATGGCCGAAGGGGCAGCGCTGAACGAATACGGCGAACTGCCGCAGTACATTCGCGACAAAATCAAGGCCCATGCCGCGGCGTGCGATAACATCGCGGTCTTCTTTGGGGAAGATATCTTTATCGCCTTCGGTGCGGTGCTTCTGATTGACGCGTTTCTGAAGGAAAACGGGATCGAAGGGATCGAGCCGCTGCACATCGGCCTGTGGGCCATTCCCACCGCCATTGCGGCATTGATTATTCATATGACGCGCCTGCTGCACCTGGATGCCAGCATCCGCCGCGACGTCATGGCCTGGCGTGCAGAGCAGGGTACGCAGGGGGCCGCGCAATGATGACGCTTATCACCATTAACCGCGTGTATTACCTGATCGGCTTTGTTGTGATGCTGCTGGTTGTCATGACCCTGCGCGACCGCGCTAATCCGAAGCGTTTTACCACCGCGCTGTTCTGGTTTTTATTCGGCGGTATCTTCCTGTTCGGTGACCTGATGGTTCAGGAGCTGGGCAAATCGCTGGCATACCGGATCGTTGGCGGTTGCGTTATCGCAATCGCGCTGCTGGCGGGTTTTGGCCTGGTCGGGAAAGGCCACTATAAAATGGCCTCCGACGAGGAGCGCATTGCCTCGTCAAACCGCCTTAAAAACTGGCTGTTCCTGCCCGCGCTGATGATCCCGGTGGTGACGGTAATCGGGACGCTGTTCCTGAAGGGGGTGTCGATTGGCGGTGTTTACCTTCTCGACCAGAAACAGCTCACTCTGGCGGCGCTGTGCGTGGCCTGCGTCGCGGCGATCCTCACCGGCTGGTGGCTGACCAAAGGCACGCCGCTGCACGCCATTCGCCAGTCCCGTCGTCTTGTCGATACCATCGGCTGGGCGGTGATCCTGCCGCAGATGCTGGCCATGCTCGGCGGCGTGTTCGTGGCGGCCAATACCGGTGATTCGGTGCAGAAGGTGGTGAGCCTGTTCGTGAACCCGGACAGCCGCTTCATGCTGGTGGTCATTTACTGCGTGGGGATGGCGCTGTTTACCATGATCATGGGTAACGCCTTTGCGGCCTTCCCGGTGCTGAGCGCGGGGATCGCCTTGCCGTTCCTGATCAACGTGCATCACGGCAACCCGGCGCCGCTGCTGGCGATCGGCATGTACGCAGGCTACTGCGGCACGCTGATGACGCCGATGGCCGCGAACTTCAATATCGTTCCCGCCGCGCTGCTGGAGCTGAAAGACAAATATCAGGTGATCAAGATCCAGATCCCGACCGCGTTAACCCTGCTGGTGGTGAACGTGTTCCTCATGTATTTCCTCGTGTTTCGCTAAGGAGCTGTTATGGAATTGACGCAACATCAGGCTGACGCGTTTGCCCGCATGCCTTTAACCTATTTGCGCCAGGAATACCCGAACCACATCATGCATCTGCTGAATGATGACGGTGACGTTCTGCCGCCTCGCGAGCTGCACCCGATTTTCTATGGCTGTTTCGACTGGCACTCGGCGGTGCACGGCTACTGGCTGCTGCTGCGCTGCGTGCGCCTCTATCCTGAGCTACCGTGTCGGAATGACATCGTCGCGCTTTTCGACGAGCACCTGACCTACGAGAACGTGGCGAAGGAGCTGGCCTATTTCACCGCGCCGTTCCGCGCCTCGTTTGAGCGGCCGTATGGCTACGGATGGCTGCTGGCGCTGGCCCAGGAGCTGAAACAATCGTCGCTGCCGCAGGCCGCAGGCTGGTACCAGACGCTGGAGCCGCTAACCCAGGATATTCGCAACCGGCTGGTGGATTACCTCAGCAAGCTAACCTATCCGATCCGCGTCGGAACGCACTACAACACGGCGTTTGCCCTCGCGCTGGGGCTGGACTACGCCCGAGCCGTGGAAGATAGCGCACTTGAGCAGGCGATTGTGACGGCGGCGGAGCGGTTTTATCTCGCCGACACGCGCTACCCGGCCCACTACGAGCCGGGTGGCGATGAGTACATCTCTGGTGCGCTGACGGAAGCGCTGCTGATGAGCAAGGTCGCAGAGAATTTCCCGGCCTGGTTTGACGCGTTTCTGCCGGATATCGGCTCCATTGCGGCGCTGATGAACCCGGCGGAAGTGAGCGACCGTACCGACCCGAAAATTGCCCATCTGGATGGGTTAAACCTCAGCCGCGCCTGGTGTATGAAGCATATCGCCAGGGCGCTTCCGGTAAACCACCCGGCCCAGCAGGCCTTGCGTGATGCCGTGGCAAAACACCTGGCGGCAAGCGTCGGGCACGTGGTGGGCAGCCACTACAGCGGCGGGCACTGGCTGGCGAGCTTTGCGCTACTGGCGCTGGAATAAACGAACGAGTCGTCTTTTTTGCCGGGTGGCAGCTTTGCCTTACCCGGCCGTTGTCCCGTACAAACGTAGCGCCGCCGGGCGATTCAGGCTGAAGCCCGAACCGCAGGGCGCAGCCTGCTCAGGCTAAACAAAACCGATCCCGTCGAGGCGATGACCGCGATCCACAGTGCCAGATGCACGGCCCGATCGTGGTCTGATCCGGTCGTCGCAAGCAGCACCCCCACCGCGGCGGCCCCCAGACATTGCCCGAACGTCCTGACGATAGACAACACCCCTGAGGCATAGCTGGCATATTCCCGCGCCACGTTAGCGAGCATCTCCCGGTTATTGGGGCTCTGGAAGCAGCCAAACCCAATCCCGCAAACCAGACTGCGCAGGCAGATATTCCATACGGACGGATTTTCCGGCAATGTCGCCAGCAGGACCAGCCCAACGATAAAAATCATCAGGCCGATAGTCGAGATCAGCGGCGCGGAAAGGGTATCTGCCCAGCGCCCCGCGTGCGGCGCGATCAGCACAATGCCAATTGGCCACGGGGTGAACAGCAGCGCCGAAACCACCGGGCTGTAGCCATACACGCTCTGAAACAGGAACGGCAGCGCGACAAAGGTGATGCCCTGGCTGACAAACGAGGCCAGCGAGGTCAGGGCGGCGAGGGTGAAGCGTCCGTTTCTGAACATAACGGGCGGCAGTATGGGACTGCGCGCGCACCGAATACGCCAGACGAAGGCGATAGCGCTGACCAGCGTGAGAAGGCCCCAGCCAGCGGCTGCCGGGTTAATGCCTTGCGTTATGTGCTGAAGGCTGTCGGCCAGCATGATTGCAGAACCTAACAGCACGGCGGAGAGCGCGGCGCCCGGCGCATCAAAGGGGGAGTGGTCAACGTCCGACTGGCGCGGCAATGCCCGCCATGCCAGCAACAGGGCAATACTGCCCGGAACAAGGTTAATGGCGAACAGCCACTGCCAGCTCAGCGCGTCCAGTATCGTCCCGCCCAGCACGGGGGCAATTGCCGTGCTGGCGGCGATAAGCAGGGCGTGCAGCCCCAGAATGCGCCCAAGCAGTCGCCCCGGAAAAACGGAACGCAGGATCGCCGGGGCGATACTCAGGGTAGCCGCGCCGCCGATTCCCTGCAGAATACGCATCCCGATCAGCATGTCGGGCGTTTTCGCCAGCGCGCAGCCGAGCGAGGTGAGCGTAAAGGTGGCAAGCCCGGCAAGAAAAACCGGTCGAAAGCCCACGCGCGCCGCCAGCGCCGCGAAGATGGCCAGCGTCATTGCCGCCGATAGTAGATAACCGTTGGCAAACCACACCGCAACGTTCGCGGGGACCTGCATCGCCCTTGCCATGGAGGGCAGCGCGATGTTGATCATGGTGCCGTCAAAGACGCCCATCAGCGTGGTGGTCATGACGGCGGCCATCACCCGGGCGCGTTCATGACCGGGTAAGCCTTCATCGCCGGGCTGGTTTGAAAAGAGCGTCATCGTCGTTACTCCGCATAAGAATAGTGATGACGAAACTATAATCATGGGGTATACAGGGCGGAAGACGCAGCGCTTGCACTTTATCGTTGCATATAACGCCTTATCAGAGGAGCCATCGTGTCCGATCCTGACTTTAACCTTCTGGTTGCGCTCGACGTTCTGCTGGCCGAAGCCAGCGTGGCTGGCGCGGCGCGGCGCTTAAACCTGAGCACCTCCGCCATGAGCCGCACCCTGAGCAGGCTGCGGGAGGTGACAGGCGATCCTATCCTGGTGCGGGCCGGTCGGCAGATGGTGCTGACGCCCTGGGCCGAAGCCACCCGGGACCGGGCCAGAAGCGCCGTGCATGAGGCAAGGGCGGTACTGCAACCCTCCACGGAAACGCTGAATGTTGAGCGTATGGAGCGCCTGTTCACCATCCGAGCCAACGACGGCTTTGTGGTGGCGTTTGGGCCACTGCTCATTGCCGCAGTGGCGGCGGTGGCGCCCGACGTCTGCATTCGCTTTTCGCCGAAACCTGAGAAAACGTCGCGCTATCTGCGTGAGGGGCTGGTTGACCTGGAGATCGGCGTGCAGAGCAATATGGGGCCTGAAATTCGTCTGCAACGGCTCTTTCAAGATCAGTTTGTGGGCGCGGTGCGCCAGGGGCATCCACTGGCCTCACTGTCGTCAGTCAGCCTTGAGGATTATGTCGCCTGGGGGCACGTGGTGGCCTCGCCCGACGGCTCGTTACACGGATTTGTCGATGAGGCGCTGGCGGAACGCGGGATGAAGCGCAAAATTGCCAGCGTGGTGCCAGGGTTTCCGACGGCGTTATCGGTGGCGCTGGTCTCCGATCTCGTTGCCATGGTGCCGGCGCTCTATCTGCTCAATCAGCCGATGACCGAGCGCGTGCACGTCTTTGAACTGCCGTTTAGAACCCGGAGCATTACGGTGTCACAGATGTGGCATCCGCGCATGGAAAAGGACCCGGCGCATCGCTGGCTCAGAGAAAAGGTGCTGGAGGTGTGCCGCGCTGTACGCTGACGGCTCAGGCCACTTTTTTTCGGCACGGAGAGAATGAAGCGCGTCGATACCGCATCCGATTCAACGCGAACGTTCGTTCTAATTTTGTGATGTGCGTCAGGTTTTAGTGTTCAGTAATATTACCTTTTACTCGATGAGCGATTGCTTAATACTTCTCCGACAACAGGAGCAGCGGTAAATGCGTTTGGCCAGCCAGCGTAAAACGCGGCTTGGGTAACGATCTCCCCAGCTTCCTCAGCAGAAAGTCCATTATCCATCGCTCTGTTGAGGTGATAGCCAATCTGCGCGCTCTGTCCAGATGCGATTAACGCGCTGACCGTAATCAGGCTTCTGTCGCGGGGTTTCAGCGCGGGTCTTTGCCAGAGATCCAGGAACAGTGGGTCAGCAGTAAATTTAACCAGGCCTGGAGATATTGGGCCTACATTTTTTTCCACTGTCTCTGAACGCTGCTTTTCTGCTTCCTGATTGAGAGGAAGCAGGTCCGGAGAAGCTTCAGGAAGTGCATCTGCCGTGACGCCACGAGTTTCAAATACTGCTTTGGTCACGCTGACGGCTGACATGGCATTTGGCCAACCTGAGTAGAACGCCAGATGGGTAATGATTTCTGACAATTCCGCTGGCGTCACGCCGCTAGCAACGATATTGACGTTATGGCAGACGGGATCCGTAACGGCCTGGGAATTGGACGTTTGTTTGAACCCATCTGGCAGTTACAGCCGGACAGGGAGCGCTTTATACCCGTGATGGAGAGCTACTGGAAAACCTACCCGCCAGTGTATCTCTATTACCCCAAAAACGCGGGCAAAACGAAAAGAGTGAAGGCCCTGATTGATTTTCTGATATCCGCTACGGGGCGATAAAGACGATAACGCATCGTCACGTATGGAAGCGCTATTTCACAACCCCAGCGGCCTGGCCTCCTGTATGAACTCAATCAGAAGGCGAAGCCCGGTCGGCAGTTGCCGGCGGCTTGAATAATAGATATAAAAACCTTCCTCCAGCGGGGACCATTCCGTAAGCACCAGGCGGAGCCGTCCATCCTTCACATAGGGTGCAACAAGAGGCTCCGGAAAATACATCAGGCCGGCCCCGCCTAATACGGCCACAAGACCCGTTTCAGCCTGGTTGACCGTCACTGAGCCAGGCACAGTGATTTGGTACGTTTCGCCATCTCGCTCAAGTTCCCAGCGATAAATCCGATCGTCGCCGAGACGATTGCTTATACAGCGATGGTGTAACAAATCATCCGGATGTTCAGGCGTTCCGTAACGTTCCAGGTAGTCAGGGGATGCGGCGATAACCCAGCGAATATCGGCAGATAAACGCCGGGCAACCATGTCTTCCGGGACGGTGCCACCATAGCGGATACCGGCATCGAAGCCCGCATCAGTGACGTCAACCATACGGTTACTGGCCACAATATCGATTTCAATATCGGGATAGCGATCCATAAACGCGGGCATAATCGGTGCAAGCAAAAGATTGGCCGCTTCAACGGCTGCATTGATGCGGATACGCCCGGTAGGCGTATTACGATACCGGTTAAGCGATTCAAGCGCGCCTTCTATCTTGTCGAAAGGCTGAAGGACAGACTGAACCAGTTCTTCACCTGCAGCCGTAGGGGTAACGCTCTTGGTCGTGCGATTAAGGAGGCGAACCCCGAGCCGGGTTTCCAGACCCTTCAGGGCATGACTAAGCGCTGATGCACTGACACCTAATTCAATCGCCGCACGGCTGAAACTGCGATGACGTGCAATAGCCATGAAATAAATGAGATCGGCGACATCAGCTCTGCTTATTTGCATACAGAATCGTTTTCCTTGTGCGTTAAGGCCCGAATGTGTTGATACGGAAATGATATACACCATAGACCGACCAGGGCTAATCCGTTGCTGAATTTTTTTCACAAGTCCATCCACCCATCGCCTCTCACTGAACACATTGTGCTTCGTTATTCTTGAAAATTATGCGCTCTGGCCGTCGGTCAGGGCGGAACATTCACCTAACGGAGCCGTGTATGAACTATACGCATCTTGGCCGCACCGGCCTGAAAGTCAGCCGCCTTTGTCTCGGAACCATGAATTTTGGTGACGTCACCGACGAGAAAACCAGCGCCCGCATTCTGGATGAAGCGCTTGAGGCGGGTATCAATTTCATTGATACAGCAGACGTGTATGGCACCGAGCAATCACCCGATATTCAGCAAGGTTCGGGGCTGTCTGAAGAGATTATTGGTCGCTGGCTCCAGCAGGGTGGCCGCCGTGACCGTATCGTTCTGGCGACGAAAGCCTATCAGCCTATGGGACCGGGTCCGAACGATCGCCGTCTTTCTGCTTACCATATTCGCAAGGCCTGCGAGGACAGTTTGCGACGGCTTAAGACCGACCATATTGACGTCTATCAGATGCATCACATCGATCGTTATACACCATGGGAAGAGGTCTGGCAGGCCATGGAACTCCTTGTTCAGCAGGGAAAAGTGCTTTATATCGGTAGCAGCAATTTCGCAGGCTGGGACATTGCGACTGCGCAGTCAGTTGCCACGGCCCGTCATTCCCTGGGCCTGGTTGCTGAGCAAAGTCTCTACAATTTGACTGCCCGAACCGTTGAGCTGGAGGTCATTCCCGCATGCCGTCATTTTGGCCTGGGACTGATTCCCTGGAGCCCACTTGCCGGAGGGTTGCTTGGCGGCGTACTGAAAAAGATGGCAAGCGGGCGCCGTGCAAGGCCCGCGTTTTCCCGTCTAATCGAACAGTATCGTCCGCAGCTGGAAGCCTACGAAGGATTATGTGAGGACCTCGGCGAAACCCCTTCCGATGTGGCGCTTGCGTGGCTCCTGCAGAATCCTGTTGTTACTGCTCCACTTATCGGGCCTCGTACGGTCGAACAACTCCGGGAGGCGCTTCACGCAACGACAATCACGCTATCAGACGACACCATGAGCTGTCTCGACGAAATCTGGCCCGGCCCCGGGGGAGAAGCGCCCCAGGCTTATGCCTGGTAATGACCAAATTAATGAATCCTTTCTTCGCTATAGGGAGTTCCAGTTTATGAGCAAGATGATGCATGACCAGCATTCTGCTTCCGTACCCGCTTCCCGGGATCGTCGCAATTTTCTGATCGCCGGCGCCGGTCTGGCGTTGGCCGCTACCACCCTTGGCAGGAGCGGTGCAGTGATGGCGAACCCGGCTGGTCAGGACTCGTCGAACGCCCCTTCGGATGCTGTTCCCGTCGAGAAGGAGATCTTAACCACGCGTAAACTCGGCTCGCTGGAGGTTTCCAGCATGGGACTGGGGTGTCTGCCTATGGTGGGGTATTACGGCGGTGGTCCGCGCGATCGCAAAGCCATGGTGTCGCTCATCCGGGCCGCCTTCGAACAAGGGATTACGTTCTTTGATACTGCCGAGGTGTATGGTCCCCATCTCAGTGAAGAATTTGTCGGGGAAGCACTGGCCCCCGTTCGCGATCGTGTGGTGATTGCCACTAAGTTCGGTTTCGGCGTGGAGGAGGGGAAGCCAACCTCCCTTAACAGCCATCCTGACCATATTCGCCGTGCCGTAGAGGGCTCGCTAAAGCGTCTGAAAACGGAGCACATCGATCTTCTTTATCAGCATCGCCCCGATCCGAATGTGCCGATCGAGGATGTGGCGGAAACCGTGAAGGCGTTGATACAGGAGGGTAAAGTGAAACACTGGGGATTGTCGGAAGCGAGTGCCAGGACAATCCGCCGCGCACATGCGGTACTCCCTGTGACTGCAGTACAGAGTGAGTACGCCATGTGGTGGCGTGAACCGGAGACGCGGATATTTCCAACGCTCGAAGAGCTGGGTATCGGCTTTGTACCTTACTGCCCGACCGCCAGGAGTTTCCTTGCCGGGGCAGTCAATCCAGATCAGCGGTTCGACAGCACAGATCGGCGGCATAACCTGCCACGTTTCCAGCCCGATGCCCTGGCCAAAAACATGGTACTGCTTGAATTTGCGCAATCGTGGGCCCGCCGCAAAAACACCACTCCGGTTCAGTTCGCGCTGGCCTGGGTGATGGCACAACGGCCATGGATTGTCCCCATCCCGGGTACGACGCAATATCCGCACCTGATAGAAAATAGCGGTGCACCGCAAGTCCGGTTGACGGACAGCGAGTTACGCGAAATCGATGCAGCGCTTGCCAGGATCCCATTGCAGGGCGGTCGCGCAGATCCGTTTACCGAAAGTCAGTTTGATAAAAGTTAAACGGTGGTGGCCACCTTTATACTTTCTGTCACAGGGAGACTGTAGGTAAAGTCTCCCTGTCTGGCGATCCGACCTGGACATCAAAAGTTGTTCATTGTCACCAACAGCGGGACCGAACCAACGCCGGGCCAGGGTAGGGCATTAACAGTCCTGTATTGCTGAAGGCGGCGTGAGTGAAGGTGGTGTATCCGGAAGCGGGGGAATGATCCCGTCGACGGGGTGCGGCAGATAGCGTGCCTCGAGTTCCATGATTTCGGCATCGCTAAGTGAAAAGTCCAGCGCGCTGATAGCCGTGGAAAGATGTTCTGGTTTCGTCGCGCCGATGATCGGTGCTGTGATGACCGTTTTTGATAGCAACCAGGCAATTGCAACATGGGCTCTTGGCACATGGTGCTTTTCAGCAATGCTGGCAACAACATCAATAACGGGCTTATCCAGAAGGGCTGCGTTCTCATACATTTTTAACGCAAAGGCATCGTTTTGCGTTCGTCGGGACGTGACACTCCAGTCGCGCGTGAGCCTGCCGCGTGCCATCGGACTCCAGGGGATCACACCAACGCCCTGGTCTTCACACAGGGGCAGCATCTCGCGCTCTTCTTCCCGGTAAAGCAGGTTGTATTGCGGTTGCATCGTAATAAATCGGGTCCAGCCGTTACGCTCTGCCGTATGCTGCATTTTTGCAAAGCGCCAGGCTTCCATAGATGATGCGCCGATGTAACGTACTTTTCCTGATTTAACGAGATCATGCAGAGCCTCCATGGTCTCTTCAACAGGCGTGGAGTGGTCAAAGCGGTGAATCTGAAAGAGATCCACGTAATCCATGCCTAAGCGCATCAGGCTATCGTCAATAGACTGAAAAATGGCCTTGCGGGAAAGAAACCCGGTATTGGGTGAGTTGCGCCACGGAAAGAAGGTCTTTGTTGCCACAACGATCTCATCGCGTCTGGCCATTTCTCTCAGCGCTTTTCCAGTGATCTCTTCAGAACTTCCGCCCGAGTAGATATTCGCGGTATCAAAAAAATTAATGCCCGCTTCAAGCGCCTGACGAATGAGCGGACGTGACGCCTTTTCATCCAGGGACCAGGGTTGAGGCAGACGTTCAGGTTCACCATAGCTCATACAACCGAGACAAAGACGGGAGACTTGCAAACCGCTACGACCCAGATTCACATACTTCATTCTGTGTTCCTTCTTTTATTGCCAGCAATTCTGTATGTGAAAGGGTATTGCACTGACATGAAGGGAACCAGCATGCGCCATCGAATGGTGTTGTGAGTTTTTTTCACAGATGGGCGTAATCGTCAGTGGGTTTTACATACAAACTGCGTGGCCAATGGTGAATCCTCAAGACTGAGGAGGGGTACCTACTGAGGCACGGCAATATTCTTATTTAACTTATGTTGAGTAAGAACTATGTTTATAGCTCTTGGTGACATTATATACCTGTTTTATAAGTACATTTACTGTTGAGTCTCTACTTTATTTGCATTTTACTTCATGAACTAACCTTGTAGTTATGCGTAAGGTTAAACGCAATTCACTTAAACATGATTAACGCCATCAGGCCACTGCAGCCACTGAGATCCAGTTTTTCAAGCCGCGTCAGTCGCCCTAGTTCTACTGGTAATCCCGTCAGGCGACAGCAGCCACTAATATCCAGTTCTTCAAGTTGTGCCAGTTTTCCTGGCCCTGCAGGTAAGGCTGTCAGGCGCCCGCTTCCTCTTACAACCAGTTTCTGCAGTTGCGTCAGCTGGCCAACGTTTCCGGGTAAAGTACGCAAACGGTGGCAGTCGGACATGTACAGCTCTTCAAGTTGTGTCAGGTGGCCAAGGCTTTCCGGTAAGGAAAGCAAACATGGGGCAGAGAAAATAGTTAGCCTTTTACAGTTATGTCAGCCGGCCCAGATTTTCAGGTAAGGTGGCCAAGCGAAGGCATCCGTTGATACTCAACGATTCAAGCTGTGCCAGTTGCCCAAACTTTCAGGCAGTGTCTGAAGCGCAACACCGCCTACCGCTAGGCTCTGAAGTTGAGTTAGCTGCCACAGCATCTCTGGCAGGGTCGTCAGTTGATCACAGCCATCCAGAGAAAGTCGTGTCAAATGCGTTAGTCGCCAGAGGCTATCGGGTAAACTGGTCAGGTGGGTATCCGGTCAAACGCTGGTATCATAATTACAGCGTTGATAGTTAGGGGTTATTCCATACTTGTTAAATGTCAAAATATTGATAAATGTTTTATAGATAACAGTAAGTTAGCCATATTTTTCATTGACCTTTTATTTGTGACGAAGCAAACTGACCTGAATAGTCGCATAGGTATGTCATATGATTCCTGATATTGAACTTAGAGATATTCAGCCAAAGGGAAACAGTGATGTCCCGTCGTCTTCGCACATACAGACTGGATTACCGATTCCAAAAACAGTGCGGGTTCAGTTCTTTAGCCCTGACGAATGGGAGTCGTTTACAGAGGAATGGGCAAGTTATCTCAAAAATGAATATGTTGCAGCCAGACGCTTTGGGGGTTCTGGTGATCTTGGGATAGATATTGCTGGTTTCTGTTCTGACAAGGGATTCGAGGCGGTATGGGATAACTATCAATGCAAGCGGTATGGACATCCTCTTCGGCCTGGTGATATTTGGGTTGAAATTGGCAAGATTATTTATTACTCATATCTTGGCAAATATACCCCTCCACGAAAGCATTTTTTTGTTTGCTCTCAGGGAATCGGAACCAGTCTTGAACAGTTGTTGAACAAGCCTACTGAGTTGAAAGAAAAATCGATTGAAAACTGGGATAATTACTGTCTAAAGGGTATCACTTCTACTGCTGAAATTCCGTTGACTGGTGCATTAAGAGCTTACCTTGACGCATTTGATTTCACTATTTTTTCATCAAAATCGATAGTTGAGCTTATCGAAAGTCATGCCAGAACGGGTTTTCACTCGGTTCGCTTTGGTGGCGGGTTGCCGTATCGGCCTAACCCATCTTCTCCACCAACCATACCGACGGAATATGAAAGCCGATACATTCGCCAGTTGCTTGATGCCTATGGAGACCATTTAGGCACAAATTTACCAGACGCTGCTTCGTTGGCGTCACACAATCAATTTCGTAGTGACTATCTTCGCCAGCGCGAACGTTTTTATCACGCAGAATCGCTAAAGAATTTTGCGCGAGATACTGTTCCTGCGGGGACATTTGATGCCTTACAGGATGAAATCTACCATGGTGTAATTGATGTCTGCGAAGATTATCACTTGAGTGGGTTTGCGAGAATGAAAGAAACTATGAAGCACGCTACCACTATCGCTGTCACATCGAATCCGTTGGTCACTTCAATTAAAACACAAGATCGCCAAGGTGATCCTACCCGCGAATAGTGGACACGCGACTAAGTGAGTAAACTCCCAGACAGAGGTATCTCACATGACTAAATCAGCAACCGTAAGTAAGAAACCACGTAAACAGCATTCGCCTGAATTCCGCAG
>OKVJ01000185.1_pt1 | contig 27321 bp, 18 predicted proteins | sample 1606921 | NCBI WGS metagenome assembly OKVJ01 (sample SAMN03281016, study PRJEB24777) | human gut metagenome | isolation source: fecal sample PR161 from 1 month old female Malay infant, caesarean...
CTATAAGCCAGGCGAGATATGATCTATATCAATTTCTCTTCTATAATGCTTTGTTAGTATCTCGTCGCCGACTTAATAAAGAGAGAGTTAGTGTGAAAGCTGACAACCCTTTTGATCTTTTACTCCCTGCTGCGATGGCCAAAGTGGCCGAAGAAGCAGGTGTCTATAAAGCAACGAAACACCCGATGAAGACGTTCTATCTGGCGATCACGGCCGGTGTGTTCATCTCTATCGCGTTCGTCTTCTACATCACTGCCACCACCGGTACTGCCGCGATGCCTTACGGCATGGCCAAACTGATTGGCGGCATTTGCTTCTCACTGGGTCTGATTCTGTGCGTTATCTGCGGCGCCGACCTCTTCACCTCAACGGTGCTGATTGTCGTAGCAAAAGCCAGCGGAAGAATTACCTGGGGTCAACTGGCGCGCAACTGGCTTAACGTCTATGTTGGTAACCTGATTGGCTGTCTGCTCTTTGTTTTGTTGATGTGGCTCTCTGGCGAGTATATGACCGCCAACGGTGGTTGGGGACTGAACGTCCTGCAGACCGCGGACCACAAAATGCACCACACATTTATCGAAGCGGTTGCACTTGGCATCCTCGCGAACCTGATGGTCTGTCTGGCGGTATGGATGAGTTACTCCGGCCGTAGCCTGATGGACAAAGCCATGATTATGGTTCTGCCGGTTGCGATGTTTGTTGCCAGCGGCTTCGAGCACAGTATCGCGAACATGTTTATGATCCCAATGGGTATTGTAATCCGCAACTTTGCGAGCCCGGAGTTCTGGACTGCAGTTGGTTCAACCCCGGAAAGTTTCTCTCACCTGACTATTATGAATTTCATTACTGATAACCTGATCCCTGTCACTATCGGGAACATTATCGGTGGGGGTCTGTTAGTTGGGTTGACATACTGGGTCATTTACCTGCGTGGCGACGATCATCATTGATGGTTATCTCAGGCAGTAAATAAAAAATCCACTTAAGAAGGTAGGTGTTACATGTCCGAGCTTAATGAAAAGTTAGCCACAGCCTGGGAAGGTTTTGCAAAAGGTGACTGGCAGAATGAAGTAAACGTACGTGACTTCATTCAGAAAAACTATACCCCGTATGAAGGTGACGAATCCTTCCTGGCTGGCGCAACTGAAGCGACCACCAAGCTGTGGGACAGCGTAATGGAAGGCGTAAAACTGGAAAACCGCACTCACGCGCCAGTTGATTTTGACACCTCCGTTGCTTCCACCATCACTTCTCACGATGCTGGTTACATCAACAAAGCCCTTGAGAAAATCGTTGGTCTGCAGACTGAAGCACCACTGAAACGTGCGATCATCCCGTTCGGTGGTATCAAAATGGTTGAAGGTTCCTGCAAAGCGTACAACCGCGAGCTGGACCCAATGCTGAAAAAAATCTTCACCGAATACCGTAAAACCCACAACCAGGGTGTATTCGATGTTTACACCAAAGACATTCTGAACTGCCGTAAATCCGGTGTTCTGACTGGTCTGCCAGATGCCTACGGCCGTGGCCGTATCATCGGTGACTACCGTCGCGTTGCGCTGTACGGTATCGACTTCCTGATGAAAGACAAATACGCGCAGTTCGTTTCCCTGCAGTCCGATCTGGAAAACGGCGTAAACCTGGAAGCGACTATCCGTCTGCGTGAAGAGATCGCTGAACAGCACCGTGCGCTGGGTCAGATCAAAGAGATGGCTGCTAAATATGGCTGCGATATCTCTGGTCCTGCAACTAACGCTCAGGAAGCTATCCAGTGGACCTACTTCGGCTACCTGGCCGCAGTTAAGTCTCAGAACGGTGCAGCAATGTCCTTCGGTCGCGTATCCACCTTCCTGGATGCGTACATCGAACGTGACCTGAAAGCAGGTAAAATCACCGAGCAAGACGCTCAGGAAATGATTGACCACCTGGTCATGAAACTGCGTATGGTTCGCTTCCTGCGTACCCCAGAGTATGATGAACTGTTCTCTGGTGACCCAATCTGGGCAACCGAATCTATCGGTGGTATGGGTGTAGATGGCCGTACTCTGGTTACTAAAAACAGCTTCCGCTTCCTGAACACCCTGTACACCATGGGTCCTTCTCCGGAGCCGAACATTACCGTTCTGTGGTCTGAAAAACTGCCTCTGAACTTCAAGAAATTCGCCGCTAAAGTGTCCATCGACACCTCTTCTCTGCAGTATGAGAACGATGACCTGATGCGTCCGGACTTCAACAACGACGACTACGCTATCGCATGCTGCGTAAGCCCAATGGTTGTTGGTAAACAAATGCAGTTCTTCGGTGCGCGTGCAAACCTGGCGAAAACCATGCTGTACGCTATCAACGGCGGCGTTGATGAAAAACTGAAAATGCAGGTTGGTCCTAAGTCTGAACCAATCAAAGGCGATGTGCTGAACTATGACGAAGTCATGGATCGCATGGATCACTTCATGGACTGGCTGGCGAAACAGTACGTTACTGCACTGAACGTTATCCACTACATGCACGACAAGTACAGCTACGAAGCCTCTCTGATGGCGCTGCATGACCGTGACGTTATCCGTACCATGGCGTGTGGTATCGCAGGTCTGTCCGTTGCTGCTGACTCCCTGTCTGCTATCAAATATGCGAAAGTTAAACCAATTCGTGACGAAGACGGTCTGGCTATCGACTTCGAAATCGAAGGCGAATATCCGCAGTTTGGTAACAACGACGCTCGCGTTGATGACATGGCGGTTGACCTGGTTGAACGTTTCATGAAGAAAATTCAGAAACTGACTACTTACCGTAACGCTATCCCGACTCAGTCTGTTCTGACCATCACCTCTAACGTTGTGTATGGTAAGAAAACCGGTAACACCCCAGACGGTCGTCGTGCTGGCGCGCCATTTGGCCCAGGAGCTAACCCAATGCACGGTCGTGACCAGAAAGGTGCGGTTGCCTCTCTGACTTCCGTTGCAAAACTGCCGTTTGCTTACGCGAAAGATGGTATCTCTTACACCTTCTCTATCGTGCCAAACGCGCTGGGTAAAGACGACGAAGTGCGTAAAACTAACCTCGCGGGTCTGATGGATGGTTACTTCCACCACGAAGCGTCCATCGAAGGTGGTCAGCACCTGAACGTGAACGTCATGAACCGTGAAATGCTGCTTGATGCGATGGAACACCCTGAGAAATATCCTCAGCTGACCATCCGTGTATCTGGCTACGCAGTACGCTTTAACTCCCTGACTAAAGAACAGCAGCAGGACGTTATCACCCGTACTTTCACTCAGTCCATGTAACTGGAATTGACTGAAATCACGCGTTAAAAAGCGTACAATAAAGGCTCCACGTCAGTGGGGCCTTTTTCTTCCCCACCCCAGTCTCTTTTGGCCGCTATCTATACTGAATGGATAACAGCCAAAACAGACTCGACATAGCCTTTGAGCTGTGCATCAACACAGGCCCCGGGATGGGCCAAATTCGGAGATATCACCGCAATGTCAATTATTGGTCGCATTCACTCCTTTGAATCCTGTGGCACTGTTGATGGCCCGGGCATCCGTTTTATCACCTTTTTCCAGGGCTGCCTGATGCGCTGCCTGTACTGCCACAACCGTGACACATGGGATACGCACGGCGGCAAAGAAGTGACCGTTGAAGATCTGATGAAAGAGGTGGTGACTTACCGCCACTTTATGAACGCGTCCGGCGGGGGCGTCACCGCATCCGGTGGTGAAGCCATTCTTCAGGCGGAATTTGTGCGCGACTGGTTCCGCGCCTGCCACAAAGAAGGCATACACACCTGCCTCGACACGAACGGGTTTGTGCGCCGCTACGATCCGGTCATCGATGAATTGCTTGAAGTCACCGACCTGGTCATGCTCGATCTCAAACAGATGAATGATGAGATCCACCAGAACCTGGTTGGCGTATCCAACCACCGTACGCTGGAGTTCGCCAAATATATTTCAGCCAAAGGCATTAAAACCTGGATCCGCTATGTCGTGGTTCCAGGCTGGTCTGATGATGATGATTCCGCACATCGTCTGGGCGAATTTACCCGCGATATGGGCAACGTCGAGAAAATTGAGCTTCTGCCCTACCATGAACTGGGTAAACATAAATGGGTGGCGATGGGTGAAGAATATAAGCTTGATGGCGTTAAGCCGCCGAAGAAAGAGACGATGGAGCGCGTGAAAGGTATTCTGGAACAATACGGACACAAGGTCATGTATTAAAGAAGAGGCCCGGTGAGAACCGGGCCTTTTTGTATTTTATTTAAAGACACCATTAATAATGGAAGTCACAATCGCAGTACTCAGCGCAACCAGGACCAGATCGTCACCGACCACGCGCCACTCATAGCCAGGATAGTTAGGGAGCTGGCCCAGCATGGAGGCTGGCACGGTTTTCTTCGCAATACCTGGAGGCAGTGGTTTGCCGCGCGCGAGGTTTTTAGCGATGCCCGGAGGCAGCGATTCATATCCCGTTAATCCATAGTTCACTGCCAGATGGCGAGCATGATCGAAGCTCACGCGAGCATCGACATCATCGCTGACGCTTTTATTCGATTTACCCGGGTTGTCCTGACCACTTTTTTTATTGCCATGAGTATCGGACATTCCGTTGCCATGATTGCCGGAATTCCCGTTGCCGTGATTACCGCCATTACCTTGTCCGCCACTGTTACCGTGACCACCACCGCCATTCCCGTTTCCAGGGTTAGCCATGACCGGTGCTGTAGCAAACGTTAAAGACAACACTACTGCCAGTGCGGTAGTGGTTAAACGACGTGTAGCCATGATTGCTGCCTTTTAGTGTTAGAACTCACCTGAATTATCGCCCGGCGTGATAAACAAACAATGCGTAAAATTCTTATATGTGATGGGGACAAAAAAGCCAGTCAATGACTGGCTTTTAATTCATCAGGCATGCGCCACTGGCGTGGGATGTTCGCCCGCTTTGCGCAGCAGCATTATGAGATAAATAAACGACACGCTGGCAATCATGATAAACAGCAAATTGTCGGAATAATTCTGCATCAGCATCGCGGTGAATGTCGGCCCCAGCAAACTGCCAATGGTATAGCTTAATAACAGCGCCTGGTTCATCGCCACTAGCTGGTGATGTTCAACTTTTTCACAGGCCCAGGCCATCGCGACCGGATAAAGTGTGAAGCCTGCCGCCCCCAGAATAAACAGCGCTGGCGCCATCGCGGCATTGCTGAGCATGGCAAGGCAACCCATGATCACCACGAAGACCTGAACGCGCAACACCAGCAGACGCCCAAAACGGTCTGCCAGACGGCCAATCGGCCACTGTCCGACGATGCCCGCGCTGACCATTACCGCCATCCAGAAGCCGATCCCGGAATCACTGACGCCCTGATGGTTCAGGTAGAGCGGCATCAGACCATAAAGCGACCCCAGAACAATCCCGGAGATGATGCAGCCGTTCACGCCCAGACGCGCCTGTCGCAGTCTCAGCATCGGCCAGACGTGGGTCGCTTCCTGATGCTCACTGTTCTGATTCACAATGCGTGTAAAGAGCAGCGGCAGGATCGCCGCCAGGACCATGCCCGTTACCCACGGCAGAACGCTCATCAGGTCGGTCGGCAGTTTGCTGACCATTAATTGCCCAAGCACGGTTCCGACGTAATAGACCATCATATACGCTGCCAGCAGACGTCCCCGGTTGCGCGAGGTACCGCTGCACATCAGCGCACTTTCCACCACAACCCAAATCATCGCGCAGCCTACGCCAGCGATAAAGCGCCAGATCATCCAGCTCCAGAAGCCGACCATCAGGCCCAGCCCGGCACAGCCGGCAGCGAAAATCAGCGAGGCCAGATAATAGCTGCGGTTAAAGCCAACGCGTTTAATCAGGCTCCCCGTCATCAGGGTGCCCAGCAGGTTCCCCGTGAAAAAGGACGAGCTGACCATACCCACCTGCCAGGTTGGTAAGTTTTCATGGGCAAGCCATAGCGGGACGAGCGTATTCAACACTGCGATCGCCAGGGTCAACAAAAGCAGGCCACAGAGCAACAGGAGCACTGGCCGGGTATAGATGGTCATGGATTAAAAACCGTGAGGAAGTTCAGATTTCGTGCGCATCATGCCACTGGCAAAAACAAAGTCAATCCACCGATTCAGGCGTCACGCACGATATGTGTCATGTCGATTTAAAAAACTCATCCTGCTAATGCAAAGTCTGCTACTGATATTAATTATCTGGTTGTTTTTATTTATTTCAGGGGATTTTTAATACCAAACATCAGTCGAAAAATTTCATGATGGAAAAAAGAAAAGCCGGGCGCTATGTCCCGGCTTTTTATAACGAAAAATCAAATCAGCTGGCGATAGCCATGCCTACCGTCATATGCAGGCCGTAAAACACACCGCGACCGATCAACTCCCCTGCCAGCACCAGCACAAAGGCCACTGACAGTAACGGCAGTGCGGGCTGATAACCTTTAAGCTGAGGGGCAATCCAGCACACCAGCGCAACAGCCAGCAACACCACACGCCAGGCCATCAGAGAACCGTACTCTGGCACCAGGGCTGAGGCCTGCTGAATGGAGCTGTGAATGGTTGCCAGCTCAGCGCCCTGCATCAGCGCAACCATCGTGCTTACCACCAGCGCCAACAGCGAAACGGCAGGGAGCAGACGCATCGCCCAGCCGTCCACACCCGCCACGCGCAGCAGCAGGTAGCCCAGCAGCGGCCCGCCGATAAACATCGTCAGGAAGAAACTCATTGGCGTCCAGACGCTATACCAGGTGGGAACGGTATCGATGGTGTTATAAACCCGCACCATCATCCACACGAAGACCACGCCCAGCACCATTGTCACGATCAGCCACACGTTGCGCAGCCCCGCAGGAAGCTTTTTCAGGGCTGCCAGCAGCCACCCCAGCCCACCGACGGCAAAGAAGATCGCCCCGCTGGCAATTTCGTTACTCAGTGAGGATGCCCCCACGCGATTGAGAGAGTTGAACGCGCGCATTGGCGAGCCGAGGTGCAGCGTAGAGGCAATAAAACCGATCCCCATCAACACCCACAGACCAAACATACTCAGCACCACGCGCTGCTGCTGTTCAGCTTTCAAATCGCCTTTCAGTAACGCCAGCGCGAGCACAATAAAGCCACCCGCCACGCACTGCCCAAAGACCGTGAAGATCATCAGCGGCCATTCATGCCATCCACTTCCCATCTCACACCTCCTTCGGGTTTGCCAGATAGCCGGTGGTATCTCCCGTCGGGCGGCTGTTGGCGTTAGGTTTAATCACAATGCTCGGCTTGGTGAAGTGCGCGGACGGCAGTGGCGCGACGGCCGCAAGCTGGCCGTGTTTTTTACGCAGCTCGTCAATCGGGCCGAAGTCCAGCGCGCGCAGCGGACAGGACTCCACGCAAATCGGCTTTTTGCCCTCTGCGACGCGGTCATGGCAGCCGTCGCACTTGGTCATGTGGCCTTTGGCGGCGTTGTACTGCGGCGCACCGTAAGGACAGGCCATATGGCAGTAGCGGCAGCCAATGCAGACGTCTTCATTCACTACCACAAACCCGTCGTCGCGCTTGTGCATCGCCCCGCTCGGGCACACTTTGGTGCAGGCCGGGTCTTCACAATGGTTACAGGCAATCGACAGGTAATAGGCAAAGACGTTCTGATGCCAGACGCCGTTATCCTCCTGCCAGTCGCCGCCCGCGTATTCGTAGATCCGGCGGAAGCTGACGTCCGGGGTCAGGTCTTTGTAATCCTTGCAGGCCAGCTCGCAGGTTTTGCACCCGGTGCAACGGCTGGAGTCAATAAAAAATCCATACTGGGTTGTCATCGGTTACTCCTTACACCTTCTCAACCTGAACAAGGTTTGTGTGGGACGGGTTGCCTTTCGCCAGCGGCGACGGACGCTGCGTGGTCAGTACGTTAATACTGCCAGCCTGGTCGATGCGGTTTGCATCCGGGCTGTACCACGCGCCTTCCCCCAGCGCGACAACGCCAGGCATCATGCGCGGCGTCACTTTGGCTTCAATATGCACCTCGCCGCGACCGTTAAAGATACGCACACGATCGCCATTACTGATGCCTCGTGCTTTCGCATCCATCGGGTTAATCCACATCTCCTGGCGGCAGGCGGCTTTCAGCACATCAACGTTGCCGTAGGTGGAGTGAACGCGCGCTTTGTAGTGGAATCCGGTCAGTTGCAGCGGGAATTTTGCGGTCAGCGGATCGTTATAGTTTTCAAACCCGGGCGTGTAGATCGGTAGGGGATCGATAACATCCCCTTCCGGCAATTCCCAGGTTGCGGCAATGTTTGCCAGCTCTTCGGAGTAAATCTCGATTTTGCCCGATGGCGTGGTCAGCGGATTTGCCTGCGGATCGTCGCGGAAGGCTTTGTACGCCACGTGGTGCCCTTGCGGATCGCGCTGTTTATAGATGCCCTGCTTGCGGAAGGTATCGAAATCCGGCAGGTCAGGGATCGCTTTACGGGAAAGTTCATGCAGATGACGCATCCACTCTTCCTGAGTGCGGCCTTCTGTGAACTGTTGTTCGACGCCAAGACGTTTCGCCAGCTCAGAGGTCATCTCATAGATGGTTTTGCACTCGAAACGCGGTTTGATGGCCCGGTCGGTGAAGATCACGTAGGACATGTTGCCGCAGGAGGCATCCAGCGCGAAATCCATCTGCTCCGAGGCGGTGCAATCCGGCAGCAGAATATCCGCATATTTCGCCGATGAGGTCATGTGGCAGTCGATCACCACAATCATCTCGCACTTCTTGTCATCCTGCAGGATTTCGTGGGTGCGGTTGATCTCCGAGTGCTGGTTAATAAGGCAGTTACCGGCGTAGTTCCAGATCATCTTGATCGGCACATCCAGCTTGTCTTTGCCCCGTACGCCATCGCGCAGGGCGGTCATCTCCGGCCCGCGCTCAATGGCGTCGGTCCACATAAACATGGAGATACTGGTCTGAACCGGGTTTTCCAGGGTTGGCATCCGTTCAAACGGCAGCGAATAGGAACCTTCGCGCGCGCCACTATTCCCACCATTAATACCCACGTTACCGGTCAGAATGGAGAGCATCGAAATAGCACGAGTGGCGATTTCGCCATTCGCGTGACGCTGTGGCCCCCAGCCCTGGCTGATATAGGCCGGTTTCGCTGAACCGATTTCACGCGCCAGCTGGACAATACGTTCCGCCGGTATCCCGGTGATTTTTGATGCCCACTCCGGGGTCTTCGCCACGCCGTCACTGCCCTGACCCAGAATATACGCCTTGTAATGCCCGTTGGCAGGGGCACTGGCGGGCAGGGTTTTCTCGTCATAGCCGACGCAGTATTTATCGAGGAATGGCTGATCGACAAGGTCCTCGGTGATCATGACCCACGCCAGCGCACTGACCAGCGCCGCATCGGTACCCGGGCGAATAGGGATCCACTCATCTTCCCGGCCTGCACCCGTATCGGTATAACGCGGATCGATGATGATCATCCGGGCGTTAGATTTGGCGCGAGCCTGCTCAAGGTAATAGGTTACCCCACCGCCGCTCATCCGCGTTTCACCAGGATTGTTACCGAAAAGCACCACCAGTTTACTGTTTTCGATATCGGACGGGCTGTTACCGTCTGCCCAGCCACCGTAGGTGTAGTTCAGGCCGGCAGCAATCTGTGCAGAAGAGTAGTCACCGTAGTGATTGAGATAACCGCCGCAGCAGTTCATCAAGCGCGCCACCAGCGTTTTGCCCGGTGGCCAGGAGCGGGTCAGCGTTCCCCCAAGCGTTCCGGTGCCATAGTTCAGGTAGATGGATTCGTTACCGTACTCTTTTATCAGACGCTGCATATTGCTGGCGATGATATCGTAAGCTTCATCCCAGCTGATGCGCTCGAACTTCCCTTCCCCGCGCTTACCGACGCGTTTCATCGGGTACTTCAGACGGTCCGGGTTATAAACCCGGCGGCGCATTGAGCGGCCACGCAGACAGGCGCGAACCTGATGCAAGCCGTCGTAGTTATCGTCACCGGTATTGTCGGTTTCGACGTATTTGATCTCGCCATCCACCACATGCATACGTAATGGACAACGGCTACCACAGTTTACGGTACAGGCGCTCCACACCACGTTTTCCGGGGCCGTAGCCGGGGACAACGCATCCGCCGCCGACGCCAGTCGGGTAAAAGGGAGAGTGAAGGCACTGCTGGCAACGGCGAGACCGCCAATTGCCGTGGTTTTCATCAACCCACGGCGAGTGACCTCGGCAGCCATTAACGCTTCAGGCGCTTTGATTTTCATAAAGACTCACTTTGGTTGCTCACAAAGAATAAGGGGCGGAATTAACCGCGATATAGTTTTATATATAACGAGCTAATGCGTTATGCGTGTTTTATGCTGGCTTTCATTCGCAGGAGTATTACTACTTTAGAGGGAGGGGGTATTGCGTCGTATCAAACCGAGGGTATAAAAAAAGCGCCAAAAGGCGCTTTTTTGTTGTAAGGCAAAGAATTAGCCAATGTACTGCTGGCCTTTCATGTATGGGCGCAGCACTTCAGGGATCTCAATACGTCCGTCTGCCTGCTGATAGTTTTCCAGCACGGCAACCAGCGTACGGCCAACAGCCAGACCAGAGCCGTTCAGGGTATGCACCAGACGGGTTTTCTTGTCGGACTTGCTGCGGCAGCGTGCCTGCATACGACGCGCCTGGAAATCCCAGACGTTAGAGCAGGAGGAGATTTCACGGTAGGTGTTCTGCGCAGGTACCCACACTTCCAGATCGAAGGTTTTGCAGGCGCCAAAGCCCATATCACCGGTGCACAGCGCCATACGACGGTACGGCAGACCGAGCAGCTCCAGCACTTTCTCCGCGTGGCCGGTCATCTCTTCCAGCGCGTCCATGGACTCTTCCGGACGAACGATCTGTACCATCTCAACTTTATCGAACTGGTGCATACGGATCAGACCACGCGTGTCACGGCCGTAAGAACCCGCTTCAGAGCGGAAGCACGGAGAGTGCGCCGTCAGTTTGATTGGCAGGTCGTCTTCGTCGATGATCTCATCACGCACGAGGTTGGTCAGCGGCACTTCCGCGGTTGGGATCAGCGCGTAGTTGCTGCTGTCGGCTTCCTCGTCCAGCGGACGGGTATGGAACAGATCGCCAGCAAATTTCGGCAGTTGTCCGGTACCGTACAGAGTATCGTGGTTAACCAGATACGGAACGTAGGTTTCGCTGTAACCGTGCTGCTCAGTGTGCAGATCCAGCATGAACTGTGCCAGCGCACGGTGCAGATGAGCAATCTGACCTTTCATCACCACGAAGCGAGAACCGGTCAGCTTCACGGCTGCCGCAAAGTCCAGGCCCGCGTGCATTTCGCCCAGAGTAACGTGATCGCGAACCTCGAAGTCGAACTCACGAGGCCTACCCCAGCGTTTCACTTCAACGTTGTCGTTTTCGTCTTTACCGACAGGAACGCTGTCGTCAGGAATGTTCGGGATAGCCAGGGCGATATCACGAATTTCGGCCTGAAGAACGTCCAGCTCAGCTTTCGCCTGGTCCAGCTCTTCACCCAGTTTGTTCACTTCCAGGCGTAATGGCTCAATGTCTTCCCCGCGCGCTTTCGCCTGGCCGATGGACTTCGATCGAGAGTTACGCTCTGCCTGCAGATTTTCAGTTTGTACCTGCAGAACTTTACGACGCTCTTCAAGAGCGCGCAGCTTATCTACATCCAGCTTAAAGCCCCGGCGTGCCAGTTTTTCAGCGACTGCGTCTGGCTCATTACGCAGCAGATTGGGATCGAGCATGCTTATCCTGTGCTTATCGAATTAAAATAGGAAAATGTGGCCACAGCCTGCGGCCACAGGGATACAATGCCAACATTACCGCAACGACTGAACTAACGGTAGCGTTTTATAGGGCTATTTTGATCCTGTCCGGCGAGCCAGGCGAGCTTTTCGCCAATCTTGCCTTCAAGACCTCTGTTTGTGGGGTGATAATAGCGGGTTTGTGCCATTTCCTGCGGGAAATACTCCTCCCCGGCCGCGTAAGCGTTGGGTTCATCGTGAGCGTAACGATACTCCTGCCCGTAACCCATCTCTTTCATCAGCTTCGTTGGCGCATTACGCAGATGCACCGGCACATCGTAGTCCGGGCGCTCACGCGCATCCGACATGGCCGCTTTGAATGCGGTATAGATGGCATTACTTTTCGGCGCGCAGGCCAGATAGACAATCGCCTGAGCAATAGCACGCTCACCTTCTGCCGGCCCGACGCGAGTAAAACAATCCCAGGCCGAAAGCGCCACCTGCATGGCGCGCGGATCGGCATTGCCAACATCTTCTGAGGCAATCGCCAGACAGCGACGCGCGACGTACAGCGGATCGCCACCGGCAGTGATAATGCGAGCGTACCAGTAAAGCGCGGCATCCGGCGCGCTGCCGCGTACCGACTTATGCAGCGCCGAGATCAGATCGTAAAAGCGATCGCCTTTGTTATCAAAACGGGCGCTACGCTCACCGGCAATTTCGGTCAAAAGTTCCGGTTTTAATACCCGTTTGCCGGCGTCGTCGACTTCGGCCATATCGGCCATCATTTCCAGGGTATTCAGCGCCCGCCGCGCATCGCCGTTAACCAGTTCCGCAATTGCCCGACGCGTGTCGTCAGGCAGGACAATGTCCTGTCCGCCATAGCCGCGGGCTTTGTCGTCCATCGCCTGGGTGAGAATTTTTTCAATATCCTCGATGGTGAGCGATTTAAGCAGGTAGACGCGCGCCCGGGAAAGCAGTGCCGAGTTGAGTTCAAATGACGGGTTTTCGGTGGTGGCACCTATGAAGAAGATGGTGCCATCTTCGATGTGCGGCAGGAATGCATCCTGCTGACTTTTATTGAAGCGATGGACTTCGTCCACAAAGAGGATGGTTCGTCGCCCGGCGTTACGGTTCTGGCGCGCGCGCTCGATTGCCTCGCGGATCTCCTTCACACCGGATGTGACGGCCGAGATGCGCTCGACGTCCGCGTTAGCGTAGCGGGCGATCACTTCAGCAAGCGTGGTTTTACCGGTACCGGGTGGTCCCCAGAGGATCATCGAGTGCAGATGCCCGGCCTCAATGGCCCGCGGCAACGGCTTACCCGCAGCCAGCAGGTGCTGCTGGCCAATATACTGAGCTAAATTTTCTGGCCGCATACGCGCGGCCAGAGGTTGAAACGCATTATCTGAAAAATCGAGCGACAGGTTGCCCACTCATGCCTCTTACTTACGTTGGTCGTCCACCGTTACGCCCTGCGGCGGGGTAAAGGTAAATTTAGATGCATCGACAGCGCCATTTTGCTGAGATTTGAGCTGATAGCTGCTGCGCTGATCGTCCTGCTCAACGGCGCCGAACTGATTGATGGTACCGTTGGTGCTTACATTGATGGTGAACTGCTTCAGGTTGCCGTTGCTGCCTTTTGGCGTCAGGACAAACTCATCACCGTTCTGCTTAATATTATACTGCTGCCAGTCGCTGGCCTGGTTACGGGCAATCAGCATAAAGGGCGTGTTGCTGGTCGCATCTTTCAGCCAGGTGGCGGTTGCCTGCTCAACAAACGGGTTGAAGAACCACAGGGTTTTGCCGTCAGAGACCAGGATGCTCTCATCCGGCTGAGTCATGTGCCAGTTGAAAAGATTTGGGCGTTTTACCCACAGATCGCCTTGGCCTTCCTGCACCGCATTACCGCTGCCGTCAGTCACTTTTTGCGTAAAGCTGGCGTGGAAGCTGCTCACTTTATCCAGGCGGCTTTTAAGGTCGCTGGCCGCATCAGCCCAGACGCTGCTGGCGACAAAACTGGTGAGTAATGCACAGGCGATTGCGATTTTTTTCATTGTTGTTCCTTAAAATACGTCATCCCGAAATGGGGTTTCCGTTTTCTATTCTGGACCTGCCCGCAGGCAGGTGACAGAAGAAAATGCTTAAATTTGGCTGATTTACCCTTCTTTGCACACGCTGAAGATCAATCAAACGGCGGCGGAGCCAGCACCTCACGGTTACCGTTATGCCCCTGCTCACTGACAATGCCCTGAGCTTCCATCTGCTCAATGATGCGCGCCGCGCGGTTGTAGCCAATACGGAACTGACGCTGAACGCCGGAGATCGACGCTTTGCGTTTTTCGGTAACAAAATTAACCGCCTGGTCGAATAACGGATCCAGCTCTTCGCCGCCGTCAAAGCCACCGCCGCCGCCTTCGCTTTCGCTGTCGGAGGTAATGCCGTCAACGTATTGTGGACGACCGCGCGCTTTCCAGTCCTGCACCACGGCATGCACTTCCTGGTCGCGAACGAATGCGCCGTGAACGCGCACCGGAGAGGTGGAGTTCGGGCCGGAGTAGAGCATATCCCCCATCCCCAGCAGCGATTCAGCACCGCCCTGATCAAGGATGGTACGCGAGTCAATTTTGCTTGATACGGTAAAGGCGATACGGGTCGGAATGTTGGCTTTAATCAGACCCGTAATGACGTCCACAGAAGGACGCTGCGTCGCCAGGACGAGGTGAATACCGGCCGCACGCGCTTTCTGTGCCAGACGGGCAATCAACTCTTCCACTTTCTTACCGACGGTCATCATCAGGTCGGCGAACTCATCCACCAGCACGACGATGTAAGGCAGTTTTTCCAGCACCGGATGTTGGGCATCCATGCTATCGCCCGGTTTCCAGTATGGATCGGGAATTGGACGACCCATCCGCGCCGCCTCGGCGATTTTCTCGTTATAACCGGCAAGGTTACGCACGCCCAGAGCCGACATCAGCTTATAACGGCGCTCCATCTCGTTGACGCTCCAGCGCAGAGCGTTGGCCGCGTCTTTCATGTCGGTCACAACTTCCGTCAGCAGATGCGGGATCCCCTCATAGACCGACAGTTCCAGCATTTTCGGATCGATCATGATGAAACGGACATCTTCCGGCTGCGCTTTGTAGAGCATGCTGAGGATCATGGCGTTCACACCCACCGACTTACCGGAACCGGTTGTACCCGCGACCAGCAGGTGAGGCATTTTCGCCAGATCGGCTACCACCGGCTCACCCGCGATATCTTTACCCAGCACCACGGTCAGTGGTGAAGGGTTGTCGCGGAATTTGGTGTTATCCAGCACTTCACGCAGGTAAACGGTCTGACGTTTTTTGTTCGGCAGCTCAAGACCGACATAAGGTTTACCAGGAATGACTTCAACCACACGAACCGCAACGGTCGACAGAGAACGCGCCAGGTCGCGGGACAGGTTTGAAATACGCGCGGCTTTAACGCCAGGCGCCAGGTTGAGTTCGAAACGGGTAATGACAGGGCCTGGAGAGTAGTTGACCACGTCCGCTTTAATGCGGAAGTCAGCCAGACGCGCTTCTACCAGACGGGCCATTTGCTCCAGCGCGAAGGTATCGACCGGCTCAACTTCTGCTGGCGGCGGCGTTAACAGATCCAGCGACGGCAGAGGCGTGCTCGGACGTTGCAACGGACGACTGTCACCGTTACGCATCAGCAGCGGATGAATGAGACTTTCCTGCGGCTGTGCCTGAGGCTGCTGGAATTGCGGCTGCTGTGGCTGCTGTGGCTGCTGTGGCTGCTGTGGCTGCGCATAAGATTGTGGCGCAGGCTGCTGCGGCTGGGCGTAAGCCTGTGGCGCTGGGGCCGGCTGCTGACGCACCGGCTCGGCTTCCGGCATGACGCTCGGCGTGAACAGCGGTTCGCTCGGACCATCATCGACCAGATCTTTCATCGGTGAGAATTCGAAATCCGACAGCGAGAACGGGTTCGCACCAGCAGGTTGCTCACCTGAATAGCGTTGCTGCTGGGTGGCCGCAAACTGGCGTGCTAATTCTGCCTCTGCTGCATCATCATCGTCCGCCTGAGCAGGATGATCGTGCTGATACTCCTCGCCATAGCGCTGATGCTGCTGTGCGGCGAACTGACGCGCCAGTTCGTCCTGCTGCATTTCATCTGCATCATCGTCGTAATCAGATTCACGGGCTTTCTCCTCAGCCATACGCTGAGAAGGCAGCTTAATGCCATAGGATGCCAGCTCGCGGCGGGTTGGCACACGCACGCGGTTAGGACGCGGCAACTGCGGACCAATCCCCTCTTTTACCTGAGGACGTGGTGTTCCACCTGTCGCCAGGCTAAAGACCGGCGCCGCAGCCGAAGCGGCTGCTGTGGCCTGTTTCACACTCTCTGCCACTGGTGCAACCGCAGGCGTTGGAGTAACCGGCGGTGCGGAGACAGAAGGTGTATTTACAACAGGCTCCTGCACCGGCTCGGGAACAGGCTGATACCATGCTGCCAGTTGCTCGCGCTCACGGGCACGGCGCTCTTCAACCTCTTCGAAATAGTACATTGGCGGACGAGACGGTTTGACCTCTTCCACCACCTCAGGTTCTGGTTGAGGCGCGACGTAAGGCTCAGCAGGCGGAACAGGCTCAGGGACATACTCCTGATACGGTTGCGCGACGGGCTGCTCGTCGTACGGGTACCCCTGCGGCTCATGAACGGGCTCAGGCTGATAAGGTTGCTGCCACGGTTCCTGCTGGACCGGCGCATAGCTTTCTGGCTCTGGTGCGATAACCGGCTCTGGCGTATGCACGCCAGGCGCCGTTTGCCACTCTACCTGAGGCTGTTGAATAGCGGACTCGGGAGCGGGAACCGACGCAGACGGCATAACGGCTTCCGCTGGTGCTGCATAAGCCTGCGCCGCCGTGGTCGCGGCTGCCGCGGCGGCAACCGGTGCGGTAACAGAATGACCGTTTAGCAGTGGATCGTATTCATCAAAATCGCCCGGCGTGGCGCGACTGCCAGAGAAAAGCACATCATCAGGATCGACGGCGGCACCGGCTGAACGGTACACAACATGATCGTCTTCATCCATGCGTTTACCGGAGAAGAGCGCCGCATCGGTTTTACGGCCCAGCGGGTTGGCAAATTTCTCGGCGACGCGCTGACGGCGTGCCAGTGCTCCACGCAAAATACGTGCACGACGAGATTCACGACGCTGTACTGGCGCATCGTCTTCCTCTTCGTACTCATCTTCATATTCGTCTTCATCAACCCATGTGTCGTCACGACGGGTACGGTTGCTGGCAAAGGTCAGAATAGTGAGGACAAAACTGCCGATCTTCTCGGCAATGTTCACCCACGACCAGCCGGTGAACAGCGTTAATCCTGCCGCCCAGATACACAGCAAGGCCAGGGTACCGCCGCTGCTGTGAAGCATAGGCTGCAGCGCAGAGCTCAGCAGGCTACCGATGACCCCGCCAGACGCGAAATACCAGATGTCATCGGCGTTGATGGCTGCCAGCCCGCAGGAGGTGAGGATCAACGCCAGCGCGCCTATCAGGCGCAGCGAAACCGCGAAATAATCGATGTAGTCGTCGTTCTGACGATGGCGCCAGGCAAACCAGCATCCGCCAATAATAATGACGGGAATGGTATAGGCCATCACACCGAAAATGAAAAACAGGGTGTCCGCAAGCCAGGCACCGGGAACGCCGCCTAAATTATGGATAGGCTCATGCCATGCAGTTTGTGACCAGCTGGGATCTGAGGGGTTGAAACTGAGTAAGGCTGCCATCAGCCAGACGGCAAAAAGGGCAATAACAATCAGCAACGCCTCAAGGAGCCGACGTCCGCTGCTTAGCTTCGATAATGTGACTTCTTTGTCTTCAGTGTATTCCTGGCTCAAGAAAGGCTCTCCAGGTATCAGGCATATCCTGCCTGTTTGCTAAAACGGACAACAGCGCCGGGACACCCCGGCACTGTTGCTGTATGGATTAACAGGAGTGTAATCAAACTACACTGATTTTGCACCTGTTCCGTGTTAGCGCGTCTTAATAACCAGACGATTGCTCTGTTTGACCTCTTCCATCACCACATAGGTACGGGTGTCGTTCACGCCTGGCAGACGCAGCAGGGTTTCACCCAGCAGCTTACGGTAGGCGGACATATCTGGTACGCGGGTTTTCAACAGGTAGTCGAAATCGCCAGAAACCAGATGACACTCTTGAATTTCTTCAAGTTTTTGTACAGCGGCGTTAAATTGCTCAAACACATCCGGTGCACCACGATTCAGAGTAATCTCAACAAATACCAGAAGTGAGGCATCCAGATAATGCGGGTTCAGCAGAGCCGTATAGCCCTGAATAAAACCCTGTCTTTCCAGTCGGCGCACACGCTCAAGGCACGGCGTCGGGGAAAGTCCCACACGTTTTGAAAGCTCGACGTTGGAAATACGCCCATCCTTTTGCAATTCATTAAGAATGTTACGATCGATACGGTCGAGATCTTTGCCAGGGCGCTTCTTGCTATCTACCATTATTATTGTCTCTCTGTATTCCTTCCCTACTCCTGCCTGGACCCTGTGCACATCACTGTTCAGAGCCTGTACCCGTTAGTCATCACATCGCCTGGTTATCTATTAGACGCGATGCGGATTCGGGTTCTGTTGGTAAGAAGACCGTTGCCCGAAGGCAGTCACCGACATCACGTATGGCGTCTGTCCACGCCATGCGTAGATTTCACTGACCCGGTAAAAATGGCATTTACATGCATGCCTATGCGGCACACGGTTAACGCGGTTTTTTTTCTTCCTTGAATGTTTTCGCAAAAGCGCAGGGGATTGTCAAAGCAAAACATCGATTTTTAGTACAACATGCCGGATATTCATTTCGGTGGGGTATTAATCCTCATTTTATTGCCTTATAAACAAGCGAATTTAAGAAGTAAGCCTGATGTTATAGCGCTCAATTTATCGTCATCGCCTATCGTACAGATTGAGATCAACATTGCTGTGCTCTTTTTTTACGGCAACAAATTCCCTACAATCCAGCCAACTGTCTGCCAACAACAATGGGGATCTCATGGGCACGGCCAAACACAGTAAGCTGCTAATTCTTGGTTCTGGACCTGCGGGATATACCGCGGCGGTCTATGCTGCACGCGCTAACCTGCAACCGGTTTTGATTACCGGTATGGAAAAAGGCGGTCAGCTGACCACCACCACTGAAGTGGAAAACTGGCCAGGCGACCCTAACGACCTGACCGGGCCGCTGCTGATGGAGCGTATGCACGAGCATGCGGCTAAATTCGAAACCGAAATTCTGTTCGACCATATTAACAAGGTCGATTTGCAGAACCGTCCGTTCCGCCTGACGGGCGACAGCGGCGAGTACACCTGCGATGCGCTGATCATCGCAACGGGCGCTTCTGCCCGCTACCTCGGCTTGCCGTCAGAAGAGGCGTTCAAAGGTCGCGGTGTTTCTGCCTGCGCAACCTGCGACGGTTTCTTCTATCGCAACCAGAAAGTCGCGGTCATCGGCGGCGGCAACACTGCCGTAGAAGAGGCGCTCTATCTGGCGAACATCGCTTCTGAAGTGCACCTGATCCACCGTCGTGATACCTTCCGCGCCGAGAAGATCCTGATCAAACGTCTGATGGATAAAGTGGCGAGCGGCAACATTGTGCTGCACACCAACCGTACGCTGGAAGAAGTGACGGGCGATCAGATGGGCGTTGCCGGTCTGCGTATTCGTGATACCCAGAACACCGACAACGTCGAAACGCTGGAAGTGGCGGGCCTGTTTGTGGCTATCGGCCACAGCCCGAACACGGCGATCTTCGAGGGGCAACTGGAGCTGGAAAACGGCTACATCAAAGTGCAGTCCGGTATTCACGGCAACGCGACCCAGACCAGTATCCCGGGTGTGTTCGCTGCTGGTGACGTCATGGACCACATTTACCGTCAGGCGATCACCTCCGCAGGCACCGGTTGCATGGCCGCGCTGGACGCTGAACGCTACCTTGATGGGCTGGCTGAACAAGGTAAATAATCTTTACAAGTCAGTAACAAACGTAAATAAAGGCGGCGATAAGTCGCCTTTATTGTCTCCTCGTTGTAACATTGCGCTGCCCACTTTCTAATAACATCACCTGCAAAGCACGCAATGGAAAAAACCCGTCAACAAGAGTTAACACGCTGGCTAAAACAGCAGAGCGTTCTTTCCCGCCGCTGGCTCATGATTTCCCGTCTTCTGGGACTGATCAGTGGTCTGTTGATTGTTGCCCAGGCATGGCTGCTGGCCCGCATTCTCAATCATATGATCATGGAGAACATTCCGCGTGAAGCGCTTCTGCTGCCCTTCATCGTCCTGATCCTGGTTTTCATTCTGCGCGCCTGGGTCGTCTGGCTGCGCGAACGCGTTGGTTTTCATGCAGGGCAGCATATTCGCTACGAAATTCGCCGACAGGTGCTTGATCGTCTTCAGGAAGCCGGGCCCGCATGGATCCAGGGAAAACCAGCCGGAAGCTGGGCAACGTTAATCCTTGAACAGATTGACGATATGCACGACTACTACGCCCGCTACCTTCCGCAGATGGCGCTGGCCGTCTGCGTCCCGCTGCTAATTGTGATAACCATTTTCCCTGTCAATTGGGTGGCTGCGCTGATCCTGCTGGGTACCGCCCCGCTGATCCCCCTGTTTATGGCGATGGTGGGGATGGGAGCGGCCGATGCGAACCGCCGTAACTTCCTTGCGTTGGGTCGCCTGAGCGGCCATTTCCTTGATCGTCTGCGCGGGATGGAGACGTTACGCATTTTTGGCCGGGGTGAAGCCGAAACGGAAAACATTCGCCTGGCGTCGCAGGATTTCCGTCAGCGCACGATGGAAGTGTTACGTCTGGCATTTCTGTCGTCTGGCGTACTGGAATTCTTTACCTCGCTCTCTATCGCCCTCGTGGCGGTCTATTTTGGTTTCTCGTATCTCGGCGCGCTGGATTTTGGTCATTACGGCACGGCGGTAACGCTGTCGGCCGGTTTCCTGGCGCTTATTCTGGCTCCGGAATTTTTCCAGCCGCTTCGCGATCTTGGCACCTTCTACCATGCCAAAGCGCAGGCCGTTGGCGCGGCTGACAGCCTGAAAACGTTCCTGGAGACGCCGCTGGCGCATCCGGAGCGAGGAGAGGTAACGCTGAACGCCAATGAACCCGTGACCATTGAAGCACGTGATTTCTCTATCCTGTCACCGGAAGGGAAAGTGCTGGCAGGCCCACTGAACTTTACCTTACCCGCCGGGCAACGGGTGGTGCTGGTAGGGACCAGTGGTTCAGGAAAGAGCTCTCTGATCAATGCGTTATCCGGTTTTATGGCTTATACCGGCTCACTGCGCATCAACAAAACCGAACTGCGCGATCTCGATCCGAACGCCTGGCGAAAACAGCTCAGTTGGGTGGGGCAAAACCCGCAGCTGCCAGCCCCGACGCTGCGGGAAAACGTCCTGCTGGCTCGCCCGGATGCACGTGAAGACGAGTTGCAATCTGTTCTCGACCGCGCCTGGGTCAGCGAGTTTATGCCGCTGCTTCCGCATGGCGTCGATACCGTTGTCGGCGATCAGTCTGCCGGGTTATCCGTGGGCCAGGCGCAGCGCGTGGCGGTCGCCCGCGCGTTGCTTAATCCATGCCAGTTAATGCTGCTGGACGAGCCAGCGGCCAGCCTGGATGCGCACAGTGAACAGCGCGTGATGGCGGCCCTGAACGCCGCCTCGCGGCAGCAAACCACCCTGATGGTCACTCATCAGCTGGAAGGCATTGCCGACTGGGACCAGATCTGGGTCATGGAAAACGGTCGTATTGTTGAGCAAGGCGATTACGCCTCTCTCGTTACCGCGCAGGGCCCCTTCGCTGCCCTGCTGGCGAATCGTCAGGAGGACATCTGATGCGTGCCCTGCTTCCCTATCTCGCGCTCTATAAACGCCATAAATGGATGCTGACGCTGGGCATCGTGCTGGCCATTGTGACCCTGCTTGCCAGCATCGGCCTGCTCACGCTTTCCGGCTGGTTCTTGTCTGCCTCTGCCGTGGCGGGGGTTGCCGGGCTCTACAGCTTCAACTACATGCTTCCGGCGGCGGGCGTCCGCGGCACCGCCATTACCCGTACGGCTGGACGGTACTTCGAGCGACTGGTCAGCCATGACGCGACATTCCGCGTGCTGCAACATCTGCGCATTTACACCTTCAGTAAACTGCTGCCCCTCTCCCCTGCCGGACTGGCGCGTTTTCGTCAGGGGGAATTGCTCAACCGTGTGGTTGCAGATGTCGACACCCTGGATCACCTCTACCTGCGCGTGATTTCCCCGATAGTCGGCGCGTTTGTGGTGATTGTGGTAGTCACGCTGGGCCTGTCGGTGCTGGATGTCTCAGTTGCGCTGACGCTGGGCGGGATCATGCTTTTGACGCTCATTATCCTGCCGCCGCTATTTTACCGCGCGGGTAAATCCACCGGAGAGAACCTGACGCGTCTGCGCGGGGAGTACCGCCAGCAGCTCACCTCCTGGTTACAGGGGCAGGCCGAACTGACGATATTTGGCGCCAGCGAGCGCTACCGTGCGCGAATGGAGAACACAGAACTGAACTGGCATGAAGCCCAGCGCCGTCAGTCTGAGCTTACCGCGTTCTCTCAGGCGCTTATGATGTTAATCGGGGGTGTCGCGGTCATCGCCATGCTCTGGATGGCGTCCGGTGGCGTTGGCAATAACGCACAGCCGGGCCCTCTGATTGCCTTGTTCGTATTCTGTGCCCTGGCGGCCTTTGAAGCGCTGGCGCCGGTGACGGGTGCCTTCCAGCATCTCGGCCAGGTCATCGCCTCCGCCCTGCGCATCACGGAGATTGCGGAGCAGGATCCGGAGGTGAAGTTCACCGCAGAGCAAACGGCCACGCCTGAGCAGGTTGCCCTGACGCTCAATAACGTCACCTTCGCCTATGACAAGCAGGCACAGAATGCGCTGGAAGGCATTAGCCTCGCTGTGGATGCGGGTCAGCGGATTGCGATCCTCGGCCGTACCGGCTGCGGCAAATCCACGCTTTTGCAACTGTTAACGCGAGCCTGGGATCCACAGCAAGGTCAGATTCAGTTTAACGGAACTCCGCTGGCAGACTTCAGCGAACAGGCGCTGCGCAAAACCGTCAGCGTGGTTCCGCAGCGCGTTCATCTCTTCAGCGCCACGCTGCGCGATAACCTGCTGCTGGCTGCACCGGAGGCCACTGATGACGTACTCCGCGCCATGCTGGAGCAGGTCGGGCTGCATAAGCTGCTTGAAGACGATGGCCTGAACAGCTGGCTGGGTGAAGGCGGTCGTCAACTCTCTGGCGGTGAGCTGCGTCGTCTGGCGATTGCGCGCGCGCTGCTGCATGATGCGCCGCTAATGTTGCTCGACGAGCCCACAGAAGGGCTTGATGCGACAACTGAAAGCCAGATCCTTGATTTACTTGCGAATGTTATGGCCGGTAAAACCGTCCTGATGGTGACACACCGCCTGCGTGGACTGGCAAGTTTTGATCGGATAATTGTGATGGACAACGGACACATTATTGAGCAAGGTAGTCACGCAGAGCTGTTGACGAAACAGGGTCGCTACTACCAGTTTAAACAGCGTCTGTAGACTATATTTGTAGCGTCCTCACTCGCGTACTGGAGTTTTGCTGTCATGCGCCTGGTCCAGCTTTCTCGTCATAACATTGCGTTCCCGTCGCCAGAGGGAGCGCTGCGTGAACCCAATGGGCTGCTGGCACTTGGCGGCGATCTCAGCCCTGCCCGGCTGCTGATGGCCTACCAGCGCGGCATATTCCCGTGGTTTTCACCGGGTGACCCTATTTTATGGTGGTCTCCCGATCCGCGCGCCGTGCTCTGGCCCACGCAGTTTCACCTGAGCCGCAGCATGAAGCGTTTCCACGCAAAATCACCGTACCGGGTCACATTGAATCACGCCTTCGGTCAGGTGATAGAAGGGTGTGCGGAAGACCGTCATGAGGGGACATGGATCACCCGCGATATCATCACTGCCTATCATCAACTGCACGAGCTTGGCTACGCCCACTCCATCGAGGTGTGGGAAGGTGGCGAACTTATTGGCGGTATGTACGGCGTCGCGCAGGGGACGTTGTTCTGCGGTGAGTCGATGTTCTCCCGGGCGGTAAACGCCTCGAAAACGGCCCTGCTGGTTTTCTGCCAGGAGTTTGCTCAGCGCGGCGGGCAGTTGCTGGACTGTCAGGTCCTGAACGAGCATACCGCCTCCCTCGGTGCGGTTGAAATCTCCCGCCGCCACTACATTGAGCACCTGGATAACTGCCGTCAGGAGAAGCTGCCGCGCGATTTTTGGGTACCGCGGACACTCTTTATGCCCAATGTCTAAATGTTTTCCGCATATTTTTTATGAGGGTGTTATAATTATGCCGCAGAGTAGCTTCTGCCTGTTGCCCCGCCGCCGTTTGGGACCTTCGCTTCAGATAACGTCCTGACGTTTATCCTGTTGTATCCCCTTTACGAATGCGCTTTCCGTTCGGTTGTACCGTGACGCTTGGGCAATGCGCCGAAACTGTTTTGCTGCGTTTTAAACGCGCAATTCTTTACTTAATTGATGAATTTCGGCATTATCTTGCCGGTTCAAAACTTGGTAGTGATACCCCAGAGGATTAGATGGCCAAAGAAGACAATATTGAAATGCAGGGTACCGTACTTGATACGTTGCCTAACACCATGTTTCGCGTAGAGCTGGAAAACGGTCACGTGGTAACTGCGCACATCTCCGGTAAAATGCGCAAAAACTATATCCGCATTTTGACGGGCGACAAAGTGACTGTTGAACTGACCCCGTACGACCTGAGCAAAGGCCGCATTGTCTTCCGTAGTCGCTAATTGTTTTCGCCTGTAATGGCAGATGAATATTAAAAAAGGCCGGGATAATCCCGGCCTTTTTTTATTCATGGCTTCAGTGTTGGTGTATTGTCTTCCACGGTTGTACAGAGGCGCCAATTTATGGCTGTGGATTTATCCAGAACCAACATCGAACGAAACTGGAAAGCGCCTTGCAAAATTCCTCTGCGGCATGATGCCCTCTCCCACCGGGAGAGGGAGAAAAGCAGGCATAAAAAAACCGGGCTGATGCCCGGTTTTTAACACACATATTACACTCAGTGAGCCGCTTCCGGCTTGTGCTTCGCCGCACTCTGGAAATCGTACGTCAGTTCGTTCTTCGCCTGATCCAGCGCCACTGTTACCTGGCCGCCGTCCACCAGCGAGCCAAACAGCAGTTCGTTCGCCAGCGGTTTCTTCAGGTTGTCCTGAATCACACGCGCCATCGGACGGGCACCCATCGCACGGTCGTAGCCTTTCTCAGCCAGCCAGTTGCGGGCCTCCTGGCTCACTTCCAGCGACACGCCTTTCTGATCAAGCTGAACCTGCAGTTCGACGATGAACTTGTCTACCACCTGATGGATCACCTCGGTAGACAGGTGATCGAACCAGATAATGTTGTCCAGACGGTTGCGGAACTCCGGCGTGAAGATCTTCTTGATCTCCTCCATCGCATCGGTGCTGTTATCCTGGTGGATCAGGCCGATAGATTTACGCTCGGTTTCACGTACCCCGGCGTTGGTGGTCATCACCAACACCACGTTACGGAAGTCCGCCTTGCGCCCGTTGTTGTCGGTCAGCGTCCCGTTGTCCATCACCTGCAGCAGGATGTTGAACACGTCCGGGTGCGCTTTCTCGATTTCATCGAGCAGCAGTACCGCATGTGGATGCTTGATCACCGCGTCGGTGAGCAGACCGCCCTGGTCAAAGCCCACGTATCCCGGAGGCGCACCAATCAAGCGGCTGACGGTATGACGCTCCATATACTCGGACATATCAAAGCGCAGCAGTTCAATGCCCAGCGCTTTGGAGAGCTGCACCGTTACTTCGGTTTTCCCGACACCGGTTGGACCGGCGAACAGGAACGAACCGACAGGCTTATGCTCATGCCCCAGTCCGGCACGGGCCATCTTGATCGCTTCGGTTAAGGCCTCAATGGCTTTATCCTGACCAAAGACCAGCATCTTCAGACGATTGCCAAGGGTACGCAGCGTGTCGCGATCGCTCTGAGAAACGCTTTTCTCAGGAATGCGCGCGATACGAGCCACTACGGACTCAATATCCGCCACGTTGACGGTTTTCTTACGCTTGCTGGCTGGCATCAGACGCGCACGCGCCCCTGCCTCGTCAATCACGTCAATCGCCTTATCCGGCAGATGACGATCGTTGATGTATTTCACCGCCAGCTCCACCGCCGCACGCACCGCTTTCGCGGTGTAACGCACGTCATGGTGCGCTTCATACTTCGGTTTCAGGCCGTTGATGATCTGCACCGTTTCCTCGACGGACGGTTCAGTGACATCGATTTTCTGGAAGCGACGCGCCAGGGCACGATCCTTCTCGAAGATATTGCTGAACTCCTGGTATGTGGTCGAGCCAATCACCCGGATCTTGCCGCTGGAGAGCAGCGGTTTGATCAGGTTAGCGGCGTCCACCTGCCCACCCGAAGCGGCACCCGCACCGATGATGGTATGAATTTCATCGATAAACAGGATGCTGTTGGTATCCTGCTCCAGCTGTTTTAACAGCGCCTTGAAGCGTTTTTCAAAATCACCACGGTATTTCGTGCCCGCCAGCAAAGAGCCGATATCCAGCGAGTAGATGGTGCAATCGGCAATCACTTCTGGTACGTCGCCCTGCACAATGCGCCAGGCGAGACCTTCGGCAATCGCGGTTTTACCCACGCCCGATTCCCCCACCAGCAGCGGGTTATTTTTGCGGCGACGGCACAGCACCTGAATCGCGCGCTCCAGCTCTTTATCGCGACCAATCAGCGGGTCGATACCGCCAACGCGAGCAAGCTGATTAAGGTTGGTGGTGAAGTTTTCCATACGATCCTCCCCGCCTGCTTGCTCTTCATTGTTATTGACCTGATTGCTGGGATCCGATGCCTGGTTAGGCTCGTCTTTGCGCGTGCCGTGGGAAATAAAGTTAACCACATCGAGTCGGCTGACTTCATGTTTGCGCAGCAGGTAGGCCGCCTGCGACTCCTGCTCGCTGAAGATGGCGACCAGGACGTTTGCGCCCGTCACTTCGCTACGTCCGGAAGACTGGACGTGGAATACCGCGCGCTGCAGCACACGCTGGAAGCTGAGCGTCGGCTGTGTATCGCGCTCTTCTTCACTGGCTGGCAGCACCGGTGTCGTTTGTTCGATGAAGGCTTCGAGTTCCTGACGTAGCGCCACCAGATCCACGGAGCAGGCTTCCAGCGCTTCGCGAGCAGATGGATTGCTAAGCAGTGCGAGCAGTAAATGCTCGACGGTCATAAACTCATGTCGGTGCTCACGCGCTCTGGCGAAAGCCATATTTAAACTGAGTTCCAGTTCTTGATTGAGCATAGGCACCTCCCCCAATTTTATGCCTTATCAGGCCTTTTCCAGCGTACACAGCAACGGATGCTCGTTCTCCCTCGCATAGTCGTTCACCATCGCCA
>OKVJ01000186.1_pt1 | contig 27273 bp, 25 predicted proteins | sample 1606921 | NCBI WGS metagenome assembly OKVJ01 (sample SAMN03281016, study PRJEB24777) | human gut metagenome | isolation source: fecal sample PR161 from 1 month old female Malay infant, caesarean...
CAATCAGCGTCGCGATAAACAGCACCGCGATGGCGATTCCATTTCGGACCAGTTCATCTTCAAAGCCCGTGAACCAGACAGACAGGTAAGTGTAGTAATGACTGGCAACAAAGAAAGCACAACCCCAGGTTACCAGCGATAACGCTTCACGAACAAAGCCACGGATCAGGCTAACCAGACAGGAAAAACCAATCACCGCAATGATGGCGTAATCAATCCAGACCATATGTGTCCCACGATTAAACGCCCTGTCATCCAGTTCGGGGCGAATTCTAACAGAAAAAGAAAACGTTTGCGTAGGGATTTCCTTCCCGCGCGTAAATAAAAAAGGCGCTGAAAAAATGTTCAACGCCGTGGCTTATCGCCTCTCTCTAAAGGAGCAGGTCGTACTTAGTTCGCGCTGTAGCTCATCACCACACCACTCAGCCCGGAGATCTGCTTCAGCTCGCCCAGCGACCCTTTCAGCTTGTCTTTCGACGCCTCCGGCCCCACGAGGATACGGGTGATTTTACCCTGCACCGGCGTGGAAGGTGAAGTGTAAACGCGATAGCCCGCACTGCGCAGTTTACCCACAACCTCGTTGACTTTATCGGCGTTTTTCAGCGCCCCCAGCTGCACAACGTAGGCTTTGCCGGTCGGCGCTGCGTCTTGCTTCGCAGGTGGTGGAGTTTCAGACGCTGCAGCCAGCTGCTCTGCTGCTTTATCTCGCTGTTGCTGAGGCTTCGGCTGCGGTTTCTCTACCGGCTTCGGTTTTTCGACAGGCTTAGGCTTCTCTACCGGTACCGGATCGATCTCGATGTTGTTATTCGCCGCCAGACGCGACGGGTCGAGTGACGGTGCAGCGGCATCGCCCGCGCGAACTTCTTCCGCCGCCCCTTCAGGCGGCTGAGCAGGCAGCGCCTGAGTCGCCGCGGGCAGCATATCCGGCTCATCGCGGTCGCCCGGCTTCGGCACCAGCGGAATGGCTGCAAACTCGTCCTGATAATGTTTTTTCTGCCCGTCGAGCAGCCCGGGAAGAATAATCACCCCGAGCGCGACCAGCACAATGGTTCCTGTTAAACGGTTCTGAAACTTACTCGCCACCGGTTCTCCCCGCGTCCATCACTTCCATGACATGTGCCACCGTGTGGAAAGAGCCACACACCAGCACGGTATCTTCTGGTTTAGCATCCGCCATCGCGGCATGCCAGGCCTGCGCCACGCTACTGTAGATTGCACCTTTGCCGAGATGTTCCATCAACTGCTCAGCAGTCGCACCGCGCGGCCCCTCCAGAGGAGCACAATACCAGCTATCGACCACACTCTCCATGCAGGCCAGCGTGCCGCCGATATCTTTATCATGAAGCATACCGATAACCGCCAGCACGCGCCCGGTTTTTGGTAACGATTTGAGACGTCCTGCGAGATACGCCGCCGCATGCGGGTTGTGCGCCACGTCGAGGATCAGACGCGGTGACTCGCTGACTATCTGGAAACGCCCCGACAGCAGCGCATTCTGAATGCCGTCACGGATCGCCTGCTCACTTACAGCTAATCCGCTGGCGCGCAGTGCCGCCAGCGCGGTTGCCGCGTTCGGCTGCGGTACCTGCGGCAGCGGCAGATTCTCCAGCACGCCCTGCGCATCGCTAAAGCGCCAGCCGTTGCCCTGCAACTCATACTGCCAGTCAACGCCTCGGCGCAACAGATGTGCGCCCTTCTCTTTCGCCACGTCGGCAATGGTATGCGGCATGTCCGGCTCGCCCACCACGGCGGGCTTATTCGCCCGGAAAATACCGGCCTTCTCGCGGCCAATGCTTTCACGGTCCGGGCCCAGCCAGTCGGTATGATCCAGCGCGATGCTGGTGACCACCGCCACGTCCGCATCCACCATATTGGTGGCATCCAGACGCCCGCCCAGCCCCACTTCCAGGATCACCACGTCCAGCTGCGCCTGTTTGAACAGCCACAGCGCCGACAGGGTGCCGTATTCAAAATAGGTTAATGAGGTTTCCCCGCGCGCCGCTTCGATAGCCGCGAACGACGCCGTATGGGCAGATTCCGCCAGCTCGGTGTTCTGCACCCGCACGCGCTCGGTATAGCGCACCAGATGCGGTGAGCTGTAAACGCCAACCTTGTACCCCACAGCCATCAGGACTGACTCCAGCGTACGGCAGGTCGTCCCTTTACCGTTAGTACCTGCAACGGTGAACACGAACGGAGCCGGTTTCAGCACGTCGAGACGCGCGGCAACCTGGCTTACGCGCTCAAGGCCCATATCGATGGTTTTACTGTGCAGGTTTTCCAGATAAGAAAGCCACGCGGCCAGGGGCGACGTGGCTTGGGGAATGCTTTTATTTTCCATAATGCCCGGTTGTCATTAACAGGTTATAAAGCAAAAGGGCAGCGCCATCTGGCCCTGCCCTTTTCAGTTATCAGGCCTCGGGTTCCTGATCCGGTACCACCACGCCTTCGCGCGGCTCATCCGGGTTAGGCGCTGGCAGATTCATCAGCTTCGCCAGAATGCTGGCCAGTTTCAGGCGCATTTCCGGACGGCGGACGATCATATCGATAGCGCCTTTCTCAATGAGGAACTCACTGCGCTGGAAGCCCGGCGGCAGTTTTTCACGAACGGTCTGCTCGATGACGCGAGGACCGGCAAAGCCGATCAGCGCTTTTGGCTCAGCGATGTTCAGGTCACCCAGCATCGCGAAGCTTGCGGAGACGCCACCCATGGTTGGGTCGGTCAGTACCGAGATGTACGGCAGACCGCGCTCCTGCATTTTCGCCAGCGCCGCAGAGGTTTTCGCCATCTGCATCAGGGACATCAGCGCTTCCTGCATACGCGCACCACCGGAGGCGGAGAAGCAGATCAGCGGGCAGTTGTCTTCCAGCGCCTGCTCTACGGCACGCACGAAACGCGCGCCGACCACGGAGCCCATTGAGCCGCCCATAAAGGAGAACTCAAACGCAGCGGCAACCACCGGCATCTCGTGCAGGGTGCCCTTCATGACGATCAGCGCGTCTTTCTCGCCGGTCTCTTTCTGTGCAGAGGCCAGACGATCTTTGTATTTTTTGGAATCGCGGAACTTCAGCACGTCTTTTGGCTCAAGCTCGCTGCCCAGTTCTACCAGAGAACCTTCGTCCAGCAGGCTATGCAGGCGGTTGCGCGCCGACATACGCATGTGGTGGTCACACTTCGGACACACCTCGAGATTGCGTTCCAGCTCTGCGCGATACAGAACCTGGCCGCAGCTATCACACTTCGTCCATACCCCTTCAGGAATGCTCGCTTTGCGCGTCGGGGTAATGTTGCTTTTAATTCGTTCAATCCAGCTCATTGATAACCTTTCTGCCTGAACCTGGTCGTATGCCAGTTTTGCTATAAGAGGCGAATAATGCCATTTTTGCCTCCAACAGACCATGAATGTTGCACATTAAAACATAACAGCCCGAAACTTTGGATAAAAAAGTGGTCGAACCGCCAGCGTGCATTTACTTCGCTTGCTTTGCTGCCGCGCGTTTGTGACGAATGATTTCGATAACGCCAGGCAGTACGGAAAGCACAATAATCGCTACAATCAGTAACTTAAGGTTTTCCTGAACCACCGGCAAGTCGCCAAACAGGTAGCCTGCGTAGGTAAAGAGCAACACCCAAAGCAGTGCGCCCACCACGTTATACATTGCAAAATGACGATAGGACATATGGCCCATTCCCGCCACAAACGGTGCAAATGTGCGCACAATAGGCACAAAACGCGCAAGGATAATGGTTTTTCCGCCATGACGTTCATAGAAGGCATGGGTCTTGTCTAAATAGCTGCGGCGGAAAATTTTCGAGTCCGGATTACTGAACAACCGCTCACCGAACACCCGGCCAATCGTATAGTTGACCGCATCCCCGACAATCGCGGCAATCACCATCAACACCACCATCAGATGCACGTTTAAATCATTGGTGGGCAGCGCCGACAACGCACCGGCCACAAACAGCAGCGAGTCTCCCGGCAGGAACGGGGTAACGACCAGACCGGTTTCACAGAACAGAATCAGGAACAGAATGGCGTAAACCCAGACGCCGTACTGCGCGACCAGCTCCGCCAGGTGAACATCAATATGCAGAATGAAATCAATCAGAAAACGTATTACGTCCATATTGTCTAAGCCTTAATTGCACCTTTGTTTAGTCCGCTAAAAACAGCGGGCCCATTGGCGGTTTTGGCAGGTCAAACCGATCCGGATAGTCTACCGAGACCAGATAAAGCCCTTCCGCTTTCGCCGTTGCTGCCGCAAGCGTTCTGTCCTTCGCTGCCAGCAGTTCTGCAATCCAGCTCTCCGGCTGGTGTCCGGCGCCCACTTCCATCAGGCTGCCCACAATATTCCGCACCATATGATGTACAAAGGCATTGGCTTTGATATCCACCACCACATACGCGCCAAAACGACTGACGTTAATGTGCATGACGTTACGCCACGGCGTACGGGACTGACACTGCACCGCACGAAACGACGTAAAGTCATTTTCACCAATCAGACACTGCGCCGCGCGATGCATACGTTCTGCATCGAGCGGTTCATAAAAATGCGTCACACCCTGGCTTAACACCGCCGGGCGCAGACGCTGGTTGTAGATGACATAGCGATAGCGACGCGCCGTTGCGCTGAAGCGCGCGTGAAAATCATCCGGCACAGCTTTCACCCAACGCACCGCGATGTCACCAGGTAAATTCGCATTTACACCCAGCGTCCAGGCGGCATCCTTACGCACGGCGGTGGTTTCAAAGTGAACCACCTGCCCCGTGCCATGAACACCCGCGTCCGTACGCCCCGCGCACAGGACGTTTATCGGCTCGTTTGCCACCTGAGAGAGCGCTTTCTCCAGCTTTTCCTGAACGCTGCGCACCTCATTCTGACGCTGCCAGCCATAATATTTACTGCCATCGTACTCAATACCGAGGGCAATTTTATGAACCGGCTTTTGATCCACTTCGGACATCAGTACAAATACTCCTGCACCAGCTTCTCGGCGATCTTGACCGCCATCAGCGCGCCGCCGAAGCGCACGTTATCGGCGACGGACCAGAACTGGACCTGCTCCGGCATACCGTAGTCGTTACGCACGCAGCCAACGGAAAGATGCGCGCTGCCGGTAGCGTCGCCCACCTGGGTCGGGAACTCGCTCTCTTCGGAAAGGACGATATCTTCACCGCGGCCAAACGCGTCGCGCGCTTCCTCTGCCGCCAGCGGGCGCAGGGCTTCAAAACCGACCATCTGCGCGTGGCCGTAGAAGACCGGGGACTGCACGACGCTGGCGGAAATCATCAGCCCCTCGTCCTGCAGAATCTTGCGCGCTTCGTCGACGAGACGACGCTCTTCGCGCACGGAACCTTCACGATCCGGCAGCAGCGGCAGCATGTTGAACGCCAGCTGGCGGCCAAAGAAATCATCTTCGTCGATCGGGATGCCGTTCAGCAGCTTCGCACTCTGCCCGGCCAGCGCGTCAACGGCCTTTTTACCGTTCGCCGACGCGGACAGCAGGCTGGTGACGGTAATGCGCGACAGGCCGCCGTCGTCAATCAGCGGCTTCAGCGCGGTCAGCAGCTGGCTGGTCAGGCTGTTCGGTACCGCGATAACGTTACGGTTGCGGTAGTCAGCCAGCACAAACGGATTAACGTCCGGGACCACCAGCGGCACGTCCGGCTCCAGGGAGAACAGACCGCTCAGGTCGATCACCAGGCAGCCCGAATTGGTCGCCTCTTCAATATAAGACGCCGTGGCTTCAGCACCTGCGGCAAAAAACGCCAGCTGCGCCTGGGTCCAGTCAAACGCGGCCGCATCCTGAACCATCACGGATTTACCGCCAAAACGCAGATGCTCACCCGCGCTGTCGGTACGCGCCAGCGCATAGATGTCGCCCACCGGGAACTGACGCTCGGCAAGCGTTTCGAGCAGGGCTTCGCCCACGGCACCCGTGGCACCTAAAATGGCAATGTTCCAGCCTTCAGACATGGTGGTTTACTCCAGAAATAAAAAAGCGTCCCTGTCGGCGTATCCGACAGGGAGCATTAAGAAGACATTAATGCGCCGGGTGATGAACGGCGTTAAAACCCAGTTTCTTGAGCAACGTCGCAGCCGCTGCGTCGTCGCACATCACATACAGGGAAGACCACTCGCGGCGCTCAACGTAGTTCTTGCGCAGCTTATCAAATTCACCCGGGATCCCCGCCACCTTACGCAGCAGCGCATCGTCGCGGCGCACATCATACACCAAATGCACCAGCCTTTTCAGCGTTGCCTGATCGAGCGGGCCATGCAGGGTAATGCGGCCAAATTCAGGCGCGGGGAGTAAAGTATTAAGCGCCACCTGCTGCGGATGGCCGATAAAGGCGCTGTAGGCTTCAAACACCTGCGTCGTGCCGCGCGCTTTGCCTTCGAGGGTATAACCCGCGATATGCGCGGTGGCAACGTCAACCTTGTTCAGCAGCTCAACGTTGAGATCCGGCTCCGGCTCCCAGACGTCCAGCACCACGCTGAGATCTTTTCCTTCATTCAGACATTTCAGCAGCGCGGCATTATCCACCACCGGGCCACGGCAGGCATTAATCAGAATAGCGCCAGCCTTCAGACGGCGAATCAGCGCCTCGTCCGCCAGATGCAGGGACTTATACGGCCCCTCTTTAAACAGCGGCGTGTGGAACGTCAGCACATCGCACTGTTCAACCAGCTCATCCAGCGCGCGGAAATCCTCGTCGTCACCGTTGTCTTTACGCGGCGGATCGCACAGCAGCGTGCGGATACCTAACGCTTCAAGGCGCTTTTGCAGACGCCCGCCGACGTTACCCACGCCGACAATCCCCACGGTGCGGTCTTTCAGCGCAAAACCATCGCGCTCGGCCAGCATCAGCAGCGAGGAGAAAACGTATTCCACGACGGCAATGGCGTTACAGCCCGGCGCGGCGGAAAAACCGATTCCGGCCTGCTTCAGCCACTGATCATCCACATGATCGGTCCCTGCCGTTGCGGTTCCGACAAACTTAATCGCTTTACCGGCAAGCAACGCCTCATTTACTTTGGTCACCGAGCGCACCATCAGCGCGTCTGCGTCATCCAGTTCGTTAACCGGGATCGGGCGACCAGGGACAGCCTTAACGTCGCCGAGGCGGCTAAACAGCTCGCGGGCGTAAGGCATATTTTCATCAACGAGGATTTTCACGTCTGAGTACCTGTTTGAGAGGAAGAAAACCTGCCAAGTGTGCCATAATCTGGCCGCCAGGCATATACGTATGCCGGGTTTACGCTGAGTTTTGACTTTAAGGATTTTTGACGATGCAGCCCATTTCAGGTACGCCGCCACGCCCTCCGGGTGAAGGCCCTGTCACGCCAAACGTTGCCGGTGAACAGCCACTATCCACGCAACAGCGCACCGTGCTGGAGCGACTGATCACGCGCCTGATAGCGCTGACTTCGCAGCAAAACGCGGAAGTCTGGGCCGGGGTAAAGCATGATTTAGGTGTGAGGAACGACGCACCGCTGCAGTCGCGCCATTTCCCTGCCGCCGAGCAAAATCTCAACCAGCGTATTACGACCGCGCAGCAGAACCACACCACGCGTCAGATTGTCACGCAGTTGACCGAGCTGCTGGGCCAGGGAAATAACCGTCAGGCTGTCAGTGACTTTATCCGTCAGCAGTATGGCCAGACCGCCCTGAGCCAGCTGACGCCAGACCAGCTTAAAACCGTGCTGACGCTGTTGCAGAACAATCAGTTGTCTATTCCGCAGCCTCAGGTGCGCCCCTCAACCGAGCGCCCGCTGCAGCCTGCCGAGCACAACACGCTGAACCAGATGGTGACCAAACTGGCCGCCGCCACCGGCGAGTCGACGAAGCTTATCTGGCAATCCATGCTGGAACTGTCCGGCGTGAAGGCGGGCGAGCTGATTCCGGCCAAACAGTTTACCCATCTGGTGACCTGGCTCCAGGCGCGCCAGACGCTCAGCACCCAGAGCGCCCCTACCCTGCATACCGTTCAGGCGGCGCTTAAACAGCCGCTGGAACCGCACGAGTTCGAGGCGATTCGGGATTACGCCCAGCAGAACTGGCAGGCCACGCCGCAAACGGTACTGACCACCGCGCAGGTGCAGGATGTGCTGAATCAGATCTTTGTTCGCCGCGCCGAGCGGGAAGGCGGCGTGCCGGAGGTAAGAAACGTTCAGCCGATCTACAGCCCGCTGTTTGCGCCCGTTGTGGAGACGTTCAGAACGCTCTCTGCCCGCCCGGGATTAATGTTGATTGCATTATTGATTGCGCTGGCGATTTTCTGGCTGGTTGCCTGAGGATTTGCCCGGTGGCGCTACGCATACCGGGCCTACAACGGCTCGAACCGTAGGCCGGGTAAGGCGCAGCCGCCACCCGGCGACAACAGTTAATTTCTGCGAAACGCCACCAGCGTCACCACGATCCCCACCACCGCAGAAACCGCGCCCGCCAGGAAGACGGACGGGTAGCCAAACGAAGTGGCTAACAGACCCGCCAGCGGCCCGGTTACGCCGTATGAGATATCCTGAAACGCCGCATAGCCGCCCAGCGCCGTACCGCGGACCTGCGGCGCCACGCGCTTCACCACCTCAACGCCCAGCGCCGGGAAGATCAGCGAGCAGCCGCAGCCGGTTAACGCCGCACCAAGCAGTGCAACGGAGGCGACCGGCGCCTGCCAGAGCAACACCAGCCCAACGGTTTCAATCACCAGCGACGCCACCGCCACCTTCACGCCGCCAAAGCGATCCGGCATCCAGCCGAACAGGACACGCATCAGGACAAACGCGCCGCCAAAGGCCGTCAGCGTAAAGCCCGCCATTGCCCAGCCGCGGCTCATGAAATAGAGGGAGACGAAGGTACCAATCACCGCGAAGCCTACTCCCTGAAGCGCCAGCCCCAGTCCTGGCTGCCAGATTTGCCCCACCACACTCCACAACGAAGGACGTTCGCCTTTATGGGCGGGCACCTTGCGTACCGAACCGTTAAAAGCCCACGCCAGCAGCGGTAATACCATGGTGGTTGCTGCCAGTACCGCAAAACCAAACTGGCTGTGGATCAGCAAACCCAGCGGCGCGCCTGCAGCCAGTGCGCCATAAATCGCCATCCCGTTCCAGGACATCACTTTGCCGGAGCGCGCAGGCCCCACCAGCCCCATCCCCCAGGTCAGGGTGCCGGTCAGCAGCTGGCTTTCACCGAAGCCAAGGATTAAACGGCCCACCACCAGCAGCGCAAATTTATACGCGGCGTCGACCGGCAGGAGAGCGGCCAGCAGCCACGCGCCCCCCGCCAGACCGCAGGCAAACATGCCCTGCAGCGCCGAGCGTTTTGCACCGTGCTGATCGGCCAGCCGTCCTGCGTAGCCGCGGGTTAATACCGTGGCTAAAAACTGAATGCCCACGGCAATGCCGACCATGGTGTTGCCATAGCCGAGTTCCTGATGAACGAACAGCGGGATCACCGGCAGCGGCAGGCCAACGGTCATGTAGGTCAGGAATACCGCAAAGGCGATGCGGAAAAGAGAAAGGTTCCCGGAAGGAGTGCCCTTCTCGGGGGTAACAGCCTTCATGCATAACTCCGTGTTCAGGAATAAAAAAAGGGAGCCTTCCGGCTCCCTTCTATTATACATTCAAACGCTTATGCTTTCAGCTTGCGCATAACCAGCGTGGCGTTGGTGCCGCCGAAGCCGAAGCTGTTGGACATCACGGTGGTCAGCGTCGCTTCCGTTGGTTTGGTCACGATGTTCAGGCCAGCCGCCTGCTCGTCCATCTCGTCGATGTTGATGCTTGGGGCGATAAAGCCGTTTTCCAGCATCAGCAGAGAGTAAATCGCTTCCTGTACGCCAGCCGCACCCAGAGAGTGACCGGTCATGGCTTTGGTGGCAGAGATAGCCGGGCTGTTGTCGCCGAACACTTCGCGGATCGCACCCAGCTCTTTCACGTCACCTACCGGAGTAGAGGTACCGTGGGAGTTCAGGTAGTCGATTGGGGTATCAACACCGTGCATCGCCATCTTCATGCAGCGCACCGCGCCTTCGCCGGACGGAGCAACCATGTCGGCGCCGTCGGACGTTGCGCCGTAGCCCACGATCTCAGCGTAGATGTGCGCGCCGCGCGCCAGCGCGTGCTCAAGCTCTTCAACCACAACCATACCGCCGCCGCCCGCGATGACGAAACCGTCACGGTGCGCATCGTAGGTACGGGAGGCTTTGTCTGGGGTTTCGTTGTACTTGGTGGACAGTGCGCCCATCGCGTCGAACTCACAGGCCATTTCCCAGCCCAGCTCTTCGCCGCCGCCAGCAAATACGATGTCCTGTTTGCCCAGCTGGATCTGCTCAACCGCGTTGCCGATACAGTGTGCGGAAGTCGCACACGCGGAGCTGATGGAGTAGTTCACACCATGGATTTTGAACGGGGTCGCCAGGCACGCGGAAACCGCAGAACCCATGGCTTTAGTCACCACGTACGGACCTACCGCTTTCAGACCACGCGGGCTGCGCATGGCGTCAGCACCGAATACCTGCGCTTTAGAGGAACCGCCGGAACCGGCAATCAGGCCCACGCGCGGGTTGTTCTGATAAACCTCTTCGCTCAGGCCGGAATCTTTGATCGCTTCCTGCATGGAGAGATAAGCATAAATAGAGGCATCGTTCATGAAACGAACCACTTTACGGTCAATCAAACCGGTGGTGTCCAGTTTGACGTTACCCCATACGTGGCTACGCATACCTGAATCTTTAAACTCTTCAGAGAAAGTGATCCCGGAGCGTCCTTCACGCAGAGATGCCAGGACTTCCTGCTGGTTATTACCGATGCTGGAAACAATGCCCAGGCCAGTAATCACTGCACGTTTCATTCAATACCTCTGTAAGTCGCACTATAAAAAGTTTCGAGTCGCACAATAGCGTACACTTGTACGCCGAACAAGTCCGATCAGACATTTTCTGCGGAAATTTGCACCGATGGACTCACATCGTTAAGATCGTGCCACTGCCTGTCAGACGAGTAACTTACGTGAAACAAAACGCTATACAACCCGCCAACCTCGAATTCAACGCTGAGGGTACACCTGTTTCCCGAGATTTTGATGACGTTTACTTTTCTAATGATAACGGACTCGAAGAAACCCGCTATGTTTTCCTCGAGGGAAACCAGCTCAGCGCCCGCTTCCCTGCGCACCCGCGCAGCCTGTTCGTTGTTGCGGAAAGCGGATTCGGCACCGGGCTCAATTTTTTAACCCTCTGGCAGGCGTTTGACCAGTTTCACGCTGCGCACCCCGAGGCTACGCTACAAAGATTACATTTCATCAGTTTTGAAAAATTTCCGCTTACCGCGCACGATCTGCGGCTCGCCCACCAGCGCTGGCCGGAGCTTGCAGCCTGGGCGGAGCAGCTTCAGGCGCAGTGGCCGCCGCATATCGGCGGCTGCCACCGTCTGATTCTGGACGGCGGACGGGTGACGCTGGATTTATGGCTGGGCGACATTAACGACCTGACCGATACGCTCGACGACGCGATGAACCAGACGGTGGACGCGTGGTTCCTTGACGGCTTTGCGCCCGCCAAGAACCCGGACATGTGGAGCCAGCATCTGTTTAGCGCGATGGCCCGGCTGGCGCGTCCCGGCGCAACGCTCGCCACCTTTACCTCGGCCGGCTTTGTTCGCCGCGGCCTGCAGGACGCGGGCTTTACCATGCAGAAGACCAAAGGCTTTGGCCGCAAGCGCGACATGCTGGTCGGCACGATGGAACGGACGTTGGACGTTCCCGCTCGGGCTCCCTGGTTTGCGCGCAGCGCCAGCGCATCGCGCGAAGTGGCGATCGTTGGCGGAGGGATCGCCAGCGCCCTGCTCTCTCTCGCGCTGCTGCACCGGGGCTGGCAGGTGACGCTCTACTGCGCTGACGAGGCACCAGCCAGCGGCGCGTCCGGCAACCGCCAGGGCGCGCTTTACCCGCTTTTAAGCGCGCACGACCCGGCCCTGTTCCAGTTTTTCCCCGCGGCCTTTACCTTCGCCCGTCGCCTGTACGACGCGCTGCCAGTGGCATTCGACCACGACTGGTGCGGCGTGACGCAGCTCGGCTGGGATGAAAAGAGCCAGCAAAAAATCGCCCAGATGCTGTCGCTGGGTCTGCCGGAGGAGATTGCCCGCGCGGTCAGTGCGCAAGAGGTGGCAGACATGGCGGGCGTGGAAACCGGCTGTGGCGGCATTCAATATCCGCTCGGCGGCTGGCTGTGCCCGGCTGAACTGACCGCGGCGGCGATTAGCCTGGCGCAGTCAGGCGGGCTGAGGGTGCATTATTCTCATAAGGTTGAATCGCTTAGCCGGTCAGAACGGTGGACTCTGCATTTTGCTGATGGCAAAGCGGCACACCATGCCAGCGTTGTGCTGGCAAACGGACATAACATCAGCCAGTTTATCCAGGCCGAGACGTTGCCGGTTTATCCGGTCGGCGGCCAGGTAAGCCATATCCCGACCGCGCCCGAACTGAGCAAGCTGCGCCAGGTGCTGTGCTATGACGGCTATCTGACGCCACAAAATCCGTCTAACGGACATCACTGCATCGGCGCCAGCTACCATCGTGGCGAAGCGGATATGCGCTACAGCGAAGCGGATCAGCAGCAAAACCGCCAGCGCCTGATTGACTGCTTCCCGGACGCGGCGTGGGCGAAAGAGGTTGACGTGAGCGAGGGCGAAGCGCGCTGCGGCGTGCGCTGCGCGACCCGAGATCATCTGCCGATGGCGGGAAACGTGCCGGACTATGAAGCCACGCTTGAACTCTATCAGGATCTGGCAGAAAACAAGGAAATGGCGGTAAGTGCCCCGGTTTATCCGGAACTGTTCATGCTGGGCGGATTAGGATCGCGAGGATTGTGCTCCGCGCCGCTGCTGGCAGAAACGTTAGCCGCGCAAATGAGTAATGAGCCTGTTCCGCTGGACAGAACCACGCTTGCGGGGCTGAACCCGAATCGACTGTGGGTACGGAAACTGCTGAAGGGGAAAATGGTTAAGTAGGGTGCGGTCGAATCCCCTCTCCCCAAAGGGGAGAGGGAAGAGAGGGCAGCGGCTTAGCGTTTAGCCTGCTGGAATAAATTGTCCCACATCCCCAGCACCAGAGACTGGTCGCGCGGAGAGAGCTCCCCGGCCAGAATGGCTTTTTCCAGGCTGCGCGTGACTTCAGCGTGAACGGCGTCGGCAGAGTGATCGTCACCTGCTTCCAGCTCGGCTACCGCCAGTGTCAGGTGACCACGCAGATAACCGCTGGCGAACAGCTCATCATCACTGGCGTGTTCCACCATGTCATCAATTAACGCCAGAATGCGTGATTCAAATTCTGCGATCATCTTCTTTCCTCTGTTAAAGATCTTCCGGCCAAGGGAAGCATTCCGCCGTGATCTCCGGCGTGTGGTAATAATTCTGTAAAGCCTCGATCAGGCGCGCCGGACGTTCCGGGATGCCTTTCTCAAGATACTCCATCACCTGCGCATGCACGCGGCGCTGGAAGACGATACGGTCTGGCTCAAAGTCACCTTCAAGGTTGTCACAGCTCACGTTGAACGGGAAACCCGCCGCCACGCAGAACAGCCATTCCAGCGCCTGCGGCTTCACTTCCACGTCTTCAAACTGGCCCTGGGTGGCGGCGTCGCGCCCGTCCGGACAGTACCAGTAACCGAAGTCCACCAGCTCGCGACGCGCTTTCCCCGCGATGCACCAGTGCGAAATCTCGTGCAAACCGCTGGCGTAAAAGCCGTGGGCAAAGACGATGCGGTTGTACGGAACCTCTGCATCAGCAGGAAGATAGATCGGTTCGTCGTCGCCTTTAATCAGACGGGTATTAAAATCATCAGCAAAACAGCTATCGAAGATCTCAATCAGCTGTTCGTATTTATGCGTACTGTTCATTAGTTCATCCCCAACCAGGTGAGGATCTCCTGTCCATGGCTGTCATAAAGAAGTTTGGCGCTCATCACCGCCGAGACGACAACGATCATCGGGCGGATCAGCTTTTGCCCTTTGCTTAATACCAGACGCGAGCCTGCGCGCGCGCCCAAAAATTGCCCTGCCATCATCACAAACCCGGTTGCCCAGATAACCTTGCCGCCAATGATAAACAGCAACAGGCCGCCGACGTTCGAGGTCGCATTCAGCACCTTGGCATGGGCGGTGGATTTGGCGAGGTTAAAGCCGGCCAGCGTCACGAACGCCAGCGCGTAAAACGAGCCTGCTCCCGGGCCAAAGAAGCCGTCGTAAAAGCCGACGCAGCCACCGGCAATCAGCGCAAACGGCAGGCCGTGCAGCCGCCGCGCCCGGTCTTCCTCGCCGAGCTTAGGCATCAGCAGGAAATAGAGACCGATGCAGATAACCAAAATCGGCAGGATCTGGCGCAAAATATCCGACTGCACGTGCTGCACCAGCAGCGCGCCCGACGTTGAGCCGATAAAGGTCATCAGGATATTGAGCTTCTGGTCGGCGAGATTCACCACCTTGCGGCGGATAAAATAGAGCGACGCCGAAAGCGAGCCGCCGCAGGCCTGCAGCTTATTGGTGGCAAGCGCCTGCGCCGGGCTCATGCCTGCCGCCAGCAGCGCGGGCACGGTTAACAGCCCGCCGCCGCCCGCTAGGGCATCGATAAAACCGGCCAGCATGGCCACAAAGAACAGCACCACCAGCAGCAGCGGTGACACCATAAACAGATCGACGAAATTATCCATTAAAGTACATGCTCATCCAGTAGCGCCTGGCAGGAAGGCGGCAACGGAGGCGGTGTCTTCTTCTCAGGCTTAGAGGTTCCAGGTTTTGCCGGCTCAAACCAGCTTTGCAGTTCATAACCACAGCCATCGCCTGGCGGAGGTAGCGGCTGATCTTCACATTCCAGGCTGTTCGCCGGGCAGCGCAGACGAACGTGCATATGCGCACGATGCTGGAACCACGGGCGCACTTTGCGCAGCCAGTCGCGATCCGTCCCCGCATCCAGGCAAAGCTGCTGCTTGATCGCCGGGTTGACGAAAATCCGCGTGACGTCGTTATCTTTCGCCGCCAGCTTGATCAGGCTCGAAATATCCCGTGACCACAGTGATGGCACCACGCTTTTGCCGTCGCGCGACACCAGATCCAGCGCCTGCGGCTTCAGCAGCTGCGCAGACGTCCAGCGCGTTTTCGGCAGCTGCAGGAAGATGTCGACATCCAGTCCGGTCTGGTGGCTGGCGTGCCCGCCGTTAAAGCGGCCACCGGCAGGCATCCCCATATCGCCAATCAGCATCGTCCCCAGCCCCAGGTTATGCACCTGGTTCCCCAGTCGCTGAATGAACAGCACCAGATCAGGGTGGCCGAAGTAACGACGCTGGTCGGTACGCATCACCTGATAGGTATCTGATTGCAGCGGCAGCTCCTGCGCGCCCACGATACAGCCGTTAGAGAAGGCGCCGATGGACTGCGCCCTTCCCGCCACCGGATGGGTGATTTTTTGCCACGGCGTGGCGGCCAGACTGGCTCCACTGGCCAGCAGCGCCAGCAGAGCAATTGCGGTTTTTTTCATGTTTACCAGCGTGGAATGGTGGTCGTCACGTCCGCGTTCTGCGCGCGCTGGCGCAGGAAGTGATCCATCAGCACGATCGCCAGCATTGCTTCCGCGATCGGCACCGCGCGGATCCCCACGCACGGATCGTGACGACCTTTGGTGATCATCTCAACTTCTTCGCCTGAGCGGTTAATCGTGTGGCCCGGCACGGTGATGCTTGAGGTCGGCTTCAGCGCGATGTTGGCAATAATCTGCTGTCCACTGCTGATACCGCCGAGAATGCCGCCCGCATGGTTGCTCTGGAAGCCCGCTTTCGTGATTTCGTCGCGGTTCTGGCTGCCGCGAAGCGCCACCACGTCGAAGCCGTCGCCAATCTCGACGCCCTTGACCGCGTTGATGCTCATCAGCGCGTGGGCGATATCGGCGTCGAGACGGTCAAATACCGGCTCGCCCCAGCCAGCCGGGATGCCATCTGCCACCACGGTGACTTTCGCGCCAATGGAGTCGCCCTCTTTTTTCAGGCCGCGCATCAGTTCGTCCAGCGCGTCAAGCTTATCGGCATCGGCGCAGAAGAACGGGTTTTGCTCGACCTGATCCCAGTCCTTGATCGCCAGCGGAATGTCGCCCATCTGGGTCAGACAGCCGCGAATGACGATGCCAAATTTCTGCTGCAAATACTTTTTAGCAATCGCGCCAGCGGCCACGCGCATCGCGGTTTCACGCGCGGAAGAGCGTCCGCCGCCGCGATAGTCGCGAAAGCCGTACTTTTGCTCGTAGGGGTAGTCGGCATGGCCCGGGCGGAACACGTCCTTGATAGCACCGTAGTCCTGAGAGCGCTGATCGGTGTTTTCAATCAGCAGACCAATGCTGGTGCCGGTGGTGCGGCCTTCAAAAACGCCGGAGAGAATTTTGACCTGGTCCGGCTCGCGACGCTGCGTGGTGTAGCGAGAGGTGCCCGGACGACGGCGGTCAAGGTCGTGCTGTAAATCTGCTTCGGTCAGTTCGATGCCTGGCGGTACGCCATCAACGATACAGCCCAGCGCCAACCCGTGCGACTCGCCAAAGGTGGTCACGCGGAATAACTGTCCAATACTGTTTCCTGCCATCACGGCTCCGATGTTGTTGTTTGTGTTTGAGCGTTGTGAAACGGGCCGAAGCCCGCTGGATTAATCTTTATAGATGCTGAAATGTTCGCGCGCGTCGAGCAGCTGCGCTTTGGTCAGCATAAAGACGCCGTCACCGCCGTTGTCGAACTCAAGCCAGGTGAAAGGCACATCCGGGTACTGCTCTATCAGATGTACCATGCTGTTGCCCACTTCACAAATCAGAACGCCGTCATCGGTCAGGTAATCCGGCGCGCAGGCCAGAATGCGGCGGGTCAGCTTCAGGCCGTCCGAGCCTGACGCCAGGCCCAGCTCCGGCTCGTGACGATATTCGTTCGGCAGATCGGACATGTCTTCTGCATCGACGTACGGCGGGTTAGTGACGATCAGATCGTATTGCAGCGTCGGCAGGTCGCGGAACAGGTCAGAGCGGATTGGCGTGACGTGATGGATCAGGCCGTGCTCTTCAATGTTGTGTTCGGTCACGGCCAGCGCGTCGGTGGAGATATCGACGGCGTCCACTTCCGCTTCAGGGAAAGCGTAGGCGCAGGCAATAGCGATGCAGCCGCTGCCGGTGCACATATCGAGAATGTGCTGCGGCTGATGGTTAATCAGGCCTTCAAAGTGGTTGTTGATTAGCTCACCAATCGGCGAGCGCGGTACCAGCACGCGTTCATCGACGTAAAACTCGTGGCCGCAGAACCAGGCTTTGTTGGTCAGGTAAGCAACCGGAATGCGCTCGTTTACGCGACGGATCACGCGCTCAACGATGCGGTGTTTTTCGCTGGAGGTCAGGCGCGCGGTGCGCATGTCTTCCGGAATGTCCAGCGGCAGGTAAAGAGACGGCAGCACCAGCTGAACGGCCTCGTCCCACGGGTTATCGGTACCGTGACCGTACCAGATATTAGCGGCGCTGAAGCGGCTAACCGACCAGCGCAACATGTCCTGTATGGTATGCAGCTCGTTTACTGCTTCATCGACAAATATTTTATCCACTCTTTCCTCCAGGGCATGCTCGCATAATTTTCGGCGGCTAGTTTGCCATGAAGACGGCGATAAATCAGCAATGACGCGTACCGCTTGAGGTTAAAAAATGCGTTTAGTCGGGTACACTATCGGAAATACGAGATGAGAATGACGAATGAAAAAGAAAACATCGCTCAGCGAGGAGGATCAGGCTCTCTTCCGCCAGCTGATGACCGGGACGCGTAAAATCGCGCAGGACACGATTGTCCACCGTCCGCAGCGTAAAAAAATCAGCGAAGTTCCGGTCAAACGGCTGCTCCAGGAGCAGGCGGATAACAGCCACTATTTTTCAGATGAATTTCAGCCGCTGCTCAATACGCAAGGGGCTGTGAAGTACGTGCGCGAAGACGTCAGCCATTTTGAGCTGAAAAAGTTACGACGCGGAGATTATTCGCCGGAGCTGTTTCTCGATCTGCACGGCTTAACGCAGATGCAGGCAAAACAGGAGCTGGGGGCGTTGATTGCTGCCTGTCGCCGCGAACACGTTTTTTGCGCCTGCGTGATGCACGGCCACGGTAAACACATTCTGAAGCAACAGACGCCGCTGTGGCTGGCTCAGCACCCGCACGTAATGGCGTTTCATCAGGCACCGAAAGAGTACGGCGGCGATGCCGCATTGCTGGTGTTGATTGAAGTTGAGGAGTGGCAGCCGCCAGAGTTGCCCTGACAGAAGGGCGGGAAACACGTAGTACCCCGCCCTGTCACACGTCACGTCAGATGGCTTTTGCCATCTTCAGGTTGCACGGGCTCATTTGCCAGTTGAAGACCCCTTTGCCGGTTTCGTCGAGAGTGACGTTGGCAATGGCGGAAGTGGTGAACATTGGCGGCGTTTCGCCCGGGCACAGCTCAGATACCAGATAGCCGACCAGCGGCAGGTGGGAAATGACCAGTGCGGAAGCGACACCTTCATTGCACAGCGCCTGAAGGTAAGCGCTGACAAGACCGACATCGCCGCATGGCGTCAGCTCAGGGAGAACGTCCACGCTGGATGGCAGGTTCATACACTCCCCTACCACGTCCAGCGTCTGTTCTGCACGCAGGAACGGACTCACCAGAACGCGTTCAATGTCCACTTTTTGACCTTTAAGCCACGTCGCCATTTGACGGGATTCGTCACAGCCACAGACGGTTAAAGGACGTACTGAGTCACTGGCGGCATCGAGTGCCGCGTCGCCGTGACGCATGATAAAAACTTGCATATTGCACCGCTTTTGTTAACCAGAATCACCGGCGTTAACTACCCGCGATTAATGCTCTGAGGTAGAAAACCCGATGGCCGGGCATTGTGCCTGATCCATTCGGTGAATGAAACGCTGTTTTTTACCTCAATGGCGTAAGTATAGTCAATCTCTGTTTACAAAATCGCCAGAACAGGTTCATTCACCTCAGGATTTACCCTTCTTTGACTTCAGTTTACGAAATCAGTTTCCCTTGCAGGCCAGAATGTCTGGCCCCGCTCCGCCATCTGCAATAATTCGTCACACGGTGTAAACCGCGGACCGTATTGCGAGGCCAGACGTTGCAAAATGACAACCACTTCACCCGCACCGAGCGTATCCATGTAACGGAACGGGCCGCCAAGGAACGGCGGGAAACCAATACCAAATACTGCGCCGATGTCGCCATCGCGTGCGCTCTTGATCACCTGTTCACCAAAGCAGCGCGCCGCTTCATTGAGCATCATCATCACGCAACGTTCTGCGCACTGAACGGCAGACAGTTTTCCCTGACCGGTGGCCGAAATAAGCCCATAAACCGAAGGGTCGACCTGTTTCTTGCTTTTACGCCCTTTCGCGCCGTAAAGATAGAAACCGCGTTCATTTTTTCTGCCTTTGCGATCGTCCTTCAAAATTGCAGAAACAATGTTTGCAGGCGGGGTAAAACGATCGCCATAAGCCGCTTCCAGCACAGGTATAATTTTAGTGCCGGTGTCTATTCCCACCTCATCCAAAAGTTGGATTGGACCGACGGGGAAGCCAAACTTTACGAGCGCCTCGTCAACGTGCTCGATTTTCTCCCCTTCCGTCAGCAGCCGCATCGCTTCGTTGATATAGGGAGCCAGAATACGGTTGACGTAGAAGCCAGCCTTGTCCGCGACCACGATCGGGGTTTTACCCTGTTTTTTCGCCAGCTTCACCACGGTGGCGATGGTCTGCGGGCTGGTCGTGGCGTGCGGGATCACCTCCACCAGCGGCATTTTTTCGACCGGACTGAAAAAGTGCAGACCAATGACCTGCTCCGGACGAGCAGCTTTCGCCGCGATATCGCCAATCGGTAAAGACGAGGTGTTTGAGGCGAAAATAGTGTGCCGCGCGCAGTGCTGCTCCACGTCAGCCACCATCTGCTGCTTAAGCGCCAGGTCTTCAAATACGGCTTCAATCACCAGGTCCCGGTGCGCAAAACCGCTGTAATCCGTCGTGCCGGAGATCGTCGCCAGGGTTTTATCACGTTCGCTTGCCTTGATATGGCGGCGTTTGACCTTCCGATCAAGGTTCTGCCAGCTGTACTGCAGCGCGTGGTTGATGCCCTTTGCGCTGATGTCTTTGATACGCACGGGCAATTTGCCTTTGCTGGCGGTAACAAACGCGATTCCGCCGCCCATCAGCCCACCGCCCAGCACGCCAACGGCGCGCAGCGGAGCAGGCTCTGCCTCGCAGCCCGGATCTTTTTTCACCTCAGTACTGGCGAAGAAGATGCTGCGCAGCGCCTGCGACTGCGGCGTCATCGCCAGTTCGCCAAAGGCTTTGGCCTCAGCGGCATAGCCGCTGCTGCTGCCCTGCGACAACCCGGTTTCCATCACTTCCAGAATGCGCTTTGCCGCCGGGTAGTTGCCTTTGGTTTTTTGCTCGGTTTTTTTGCCTACCATGTTGAACAGCAGCGCGCGCCCCAGTGGCCCTGCCAGCACGCGCTCGCGTACGGGGAGAGGACGTTTTGCCTGACGTCCCTTCAGCGCCAGCTCAACGGCAGCGTCCAGTAGAATGGTGTGCGGAACGACGTCGTCAACCAACCCTACTTTCAGTGCCTGACGGGGGCGTAGCTGCTTGCCGGTTAAGATCATCTCCAGGGCGGTGCTAACCCCAACCAGACGCGGCAGACGCTGTGTTCCACCCGATCCTGGCAGCAGGCCTAACTGCACTTCTGGCAACCCTAAAACGGTTTTCGGATCGTCAGTGCAGATACGGCTGTGACAGGCCAGCGCCAGCTCCAGCCCGCCGCCCAGGCAGGCACCGTGGATCGCGGCAATAACCGGAATCGGCAGAGCGTTGATTTCAGCCATCACCTGCTGTCCCTGACGCGCCAGATCTTCAGCTTCCTGCGCGCTTTTCGCTCGGGCGATCATGTTGATATCGGCCCCGGCAATAAAGTTATCCGGCTTAGCCGAGATAAAGACCAGACCACGAATCGCTTTATTTTCGCGGATCTGCTTGAGCATGGCGCGAACCTGAGTGCCGAATTCAGCCTTCAGGGTATTCATCTTTTCATCAGGCACATCAATAGTGATAACCGCGACGTTATCGAGGCGAACCGTCAGATTAAATGCAGATGGCATATCCATTATTCAGCCTCCAGAACCATTGCTGCCCCAAGGCCGCCCGCCGCGCAGGCGGTGACGAGACCAAACCCGCCGCCGCGGCGACGGAGTTCGTGTAGTGTCTGGGTGATCATTCGCGCACCCGTGGCCGCAAACGGATGGCCGTAGGCGATCGACCCACCCAGCACGTTGAATTTGCTCTGATCCACTTCGCCGGTGGCATGGGCGCGGCCCAGCACGTCGCGTGCAAAACGCTCGCTTGCCAGCAGCTGCACGTTTGCCAGGGTTTGCGCGGCAAAGGCTTCGTGCATATCAATCAGGGTTAAATCCGCCAGGGTTAGCCCCGCGCGATCCAGCGCCAGCGGCGTGGACCACGCCGGACCTAACAGCATGTCCTGCCAGACATCAATGGCGGTAAAGGCATAGCTGCGCAAATAGCCCAGCGGCGTGATGCCCAGTTCTTTTGCACGCGACTCTGTCATCAGGATCACCGCAGCAGCACCATCGGTCAGCGGCGTACTGTTGGCCGCCGTCACGGTGCCGTGCTTGCGGTCAAACGCCGGGCGCAGTTTGGCGTAATCCGCCAGCGTCGAGGTGCCACGAATATTGTTGTCTTCAGTAAGAGGCTCTCGATAGGGAGGCGTGTAGGCGGTCATGACCTCGTCGGTGAGTTTGCCCTCCGACCAGGCTTTCGCTGCCAGCTGATGCGAGCGATGCGCCAGCGCATCCTGCTGCTCGCGGGTGATGCCGTAGGTTTTGGCCATCTGCTCGGCGGTATCGCCCATTCGCAGGCCAGTCGAGTATTCCGCGACGGCAGGTGGCACGGGCATGAGATCGCGCAGGCGTAAACGCGAGAAGAGTTTGAGCTTCGCACCGGTGGTCCGGGCTTTATTGGCATCCACCAGAATGCGGGCCAGCTTTTTACTGACGCCAATCGGCAGTACGGAGGAAGAATCGGCGCCACCTGCAATCCCAGCGCGAATGGTGCCCGCCATCAGGCTTTCCGCCACGTTTGCTACCGCCTGGAAGCTGGTCGCGCACGCGCGGCTGACGCTGTAGGCATCGGTATGAACGTTCATGCCGGTACCGAGAACAATCTCCCGCGCAATGTTAGGGGCTTCAGGCATCTGTACCACCTGGCCGAAGACCAGCTGTTCGATGACCTCAGGCGGAATTTCGCTGCGAGCCAGCATTTCCCCCACTACCATTTTCCCCAGATCGACAGCCGGTATACCGTGAAACGCCGTCGCCTGACGTGCAAACGGCGTACGCAGACCGCTGACAATGGCAATGCGGTCACCTTGTCGGGTGATTAGCGGTAATGCCTGACTCATAACCTTCCCCTGTGAAAAATTTTACATGACTATAAAGTGGTCTGACCTGATAACAGTCTTAACCATTTTTTTACATTCAGCCAATCGGGGAAGCTTAAAAATGCGAGGTAAAACACAGAGAAGAAAAAGAAAATGCCCCTGCATGGCAGAGGCAATTGTGCGGTTTGTTGCCGGGTAGCGACGGTGCCTTACCCGGCCTACACGATCGTAGGCCCGTGCAAGCGAAGCGCCGCCGGGCAAAAAGGATTAACGCAGACCGAGCTGGAAAATCAGCGTTTCAGCTTCGCAGGCAAACACAAAGTCGATATCCAGCTTCACGCCGCCGTCCACTTCCGTGAAGGTAGATTTGATTTCACACGGATCGGACTCCACATCACGCGCGCGCTTGCTCAGCGCGGCCAGCGTTTCTTCAGCTTCGGCGCGGTTGGTGAACACACGGCTGTAAGACGCGGTGCAATCGGTGTTGTCCATGATGGTGCCAACATCCATACAGCAGCAAACCGGGGTTTCATCAGCACTGCATTTACTCATAGCTCAATTTCCTCTGTATTCGCGCAGCGCGCGAGATAAACACGATGCTGATATTTTACGCCCCAGCGCTGGCTCTCTCCAGCCGTTAATGGCGCAAAATCGGATAAGTGACCGATATCACACTAAAAAATGATCTAAAACAAAAACCACCCTTTTGGGTGAGCCGCGATGGTCACAATTTTGCCAACCAGATCTCGTTTCAAGAAACATGTTTGAAAATATTAATAAACAAACTTGCAACATTCAGGCTGGTCGGACCTATACTCTGGCCACTGGTCTGATTTGTCTGTCATACCTCAGACCCTACACTTCGCGCTCCTGTTACGGTATGTAACAATTATTGAATAAAAATAACTCAATGAGGTTATGGTCATGAGCCAGAAAACCCTGTTCAACAAGACTGCGCTGGCAGTCGCAGTGGCAATCGTCTCTACTTCCGCCTGGTCAGCGGGCTTTCAGCTAAACGAATTTTCTTCCTCTGGCCTTGGCCGCGCGTATTCAGGGGAAGGTGCAATCGCTGATGATGCGGGTAACGCAAGCCGTAACCCTGCATTAATCATGATGTTCGATCGCCCGACCTTCTCTGCTGGTGCGGTGTATATCGATCCTGATGTCAACATTTCCGGCACGTCACCTTCTGGTGCGAGCCTGAAAGCAGATAACATTGCGCCAACGGCGTGGGTACCTAACCTGCACTTCGTTGCACCAATCAATGAACAATTTGGCTGGGGCGCATCCGTCACGTCTAACTATGGCCTTGCTACCGAGTTCAATAACAACTACCCGGCAGGCGAATACGGCGGTAAAACAGACCTGACAACGCTAAACCTGAACCTGAGCGGTGCTTATCGTCTGAACGACAGCTGGAGCTTCGGTCTGGGCTTTGATGCCGTCTACGCCGATGCAAAAATTGAGCGTTACGCCGGTGAACAAACGGCTCGCCTGCCGAAAAACAGCAACAAAATTGCCAGCCTGAAGGGTGATGAGTGGGGCTATGGCTGGAACGCCGGTATTCTGTACGAGCTGGACAAAAACAACCGCTGGGGCCTGACCTATCGTTCCGAAGTAAAAATTGACTTCGACGGCGATTACAAGAGCGGCATCCTGACGCCGGTCAACAGCCTGGTCCCTGGTGCGGGTACCACTATCCCGTGGGGGACTTCCGGTCAAACTGTCCCTGGCTCACTGTCACTGCATCTGCCAGAAATGTGGGAAGTCTCAGGTTACAACCGCGTAGCGCCACAGTGGGCTATTCACTATAGCCTGGCCTATACCAGCTGGAGCCAGTTCCAGGAGCTGAAAGCGACCGGCACCAACGGTCAAACGCTGTTCTATAAGGACGAGAGCTTCCACGACGCCTATCGCATTGCGTTGGGTACCACCTATTATATGGATGATAACTGGACATTCCGTACCGGTATCGCATTCGATGACAGCCCGGTACCGGCTGATAAGCGCTCCATTTCCATTCCGGATCAGGACCGCTTCTGGGTGAGTGCTGGTGCAACCTACGCGTTCAACGAGAATGCTTCTGTCGATGCGGGCGTATCTTATATGCATGGCCAGAAAGTGACCTTCAAGGAAGGCCCGTACGAATTTACCTCTGAAGGTAAAGCCTGGCTGTTCGGTACTAACTTCAACTACGCGTTCTAATCGCGCAGGGATCAAAAAAGGTGAGCGTTGCTCACCTTTTTTATTTATTCCGAATCAATATCTTTGAGTTCGTTTTCAATTGCCTTCGCGTTTGGATTATCTTCCGGCTTCAGCTTGCCGCCGTTGGCGATAAAGTCATGATTCTGGAAGTACGCTTCACGCACCATAATGTACGGATCGGACGACTGGCGCAGCAGACCGTCTGAATCGAGCAGTTGCGCACGGGTTTCAATCCCTTCCACCGTCCATTTACCCACCGACAGCGGCCAGGTCAGCCACGACAGAACCGGATACAGCGTATCGACCATATCGCCGCCATCATCACGCACGGTGAAGCTGCCATAGAACGGCAGATGGACGTAAGGACCGTAACCGACACCATAATGCCCCAGCGTACTGCCGAAACGGTGCGGCTGTTCACGCTGCAGTTTCGGGTTTGCCATACCTGCAACATCGATAAAACCACCCATACCCAGCAGGGAGTTCAGGAAGAAGCGCGTAAAGTGCACCATCCCCTGATACGGATCGCCCTGCAGGAAATAGTTGACCATCACCGCAGGCTCTTCGAGGTTGCTGGTAAAATTGCTTAACCCATTACGCGCGGGCTGTGGAACATAATCGCGCCATGCTACTGCCACCGGGCGAACCACATACGGGTCCAGCACGTTGTAGTTGAAGCTATACATAGAGCGGTTAAATCCTTCGAGAGGATCGGAGCGTCCCGTTTGCTCCCCGGAGCTGGCGCAGCCCACAAGCATCGTCGCGCCCAGCGCAAGCGCCGACAGCCGAAGTTTCATAAATATCTCCCTGTTCAGTATGGCTATCGTTGATTGCCATCCGTAACGGAGCATCTGGCGCTCCGTCTGAAAACGTGCAAGTGATTGTAACAGCACGTTTACCGATGTCTATGAGTACAGTTACGGGCAGTAATCACCGTGACTCTGATCTCAGCATAGCCTGACTTTTGGAATTCGTTTCGCTGGCAATTTTATAATGTCTTTGAACAAGATGTATCACCTTTGTTGTCATTCCCGCCAATTTAAGAGCATCCCCACAGGCATCCCGATAAAAGCCGCTACGCTTAAAAGAAAGATCAACCTCCGGGAGTAGATATGAAAGAAGTGGGTGAAGACAAAATTGGCGAAAGTAATGAGGAACATGAAATTGAAAGCGAGGAGAAAGCGCGCGGTGAGGAGATAGAGATTGATGAGGATCGCCTCCCCTCCCGCGCGATGGCAATTCACGAACATATACGCCAGGACGGCGAAAAGGAGATGGAGCGCGATGCCATGGCCCTCTTCTGGTCAGCTATCGCGGCTGGACTGTCAATGGGCGCCTCGCTGCTTGCTAAAGGGATATTTCATGTGCAGCTGGAGGGCGTGCCCGGCGGATTTTTACTGGAGAACCTCGGCTACACCTTCGGCTTTATTATCGTCATCATGGCCCGCCAGCAGCTATTTACGGAGAACACGGTGACCGCCGTACTGCCGGTGATGCAAAACCCTACCCTCGGCAATTTTGGTTTATTGATGAGGCTCTGGAGCGTGGTTCTGCTGGGAAATATCATCGGCACGGGCATCGCGGCCTGGGCATTTGAATATATGCCGATATTTGATGAACCCACCCGGGACGCGTTTGTGAAGATCGGTATGGATGTGATGAAAAACACGCCGGTCGAAATGTTTTCTAATGCCATCATCTCTGGGTGGATTATCGCCACAATGGTGTGGATGTTCCCTTCTGCCGGTAGCGCTAAAATCGTGGTGATCATACTGATGACCTGGCTAATTGCGCTGGCGGATACCACGCATATCGTGGTCGGTACCGTTGAAATACTTTACCTGGTCTTTAACGGTACGCTTCACTGGAGCGATTTTTTCTGGCCGTTCGCCATTCCGACGCTGGCGGGAAATATCTGCGGCGGAACGTTTATCTTCGCGCTGTTAAGCCATGCCCAAATCCGTAACGACATGTCGAATAAACGCAAAGCCGAGCTTAAGGCGCAGGCAGAAAAGGATAAAGCAGCAAAAAAATCAACCTGAATGGTGACTCTTTGAGCAGTCAGGCGGCAACGCGCTTAACGCAAAGTGTAAATAACGCTATACTCGTGCCGCCTCGTCCCCTTAGTTAAATGGATATAACGAGCCCCTCCTAAGGGCTAGTTGCAGGTTCGATTCCTGCAGGGGACACTTTTATCTTCCTCTGTGTTTAACCCAAATTAGTCTGTTCGCTGCAAAAACTCATTGAGCAGAAGCATCCTGCTTTATTTGAGCATAACGCGTTGCCAATTGCTTTAGGTGAAGCTCAAGTTGGGTCTTTTCTGCTTCAGGGAGCGCACTTCCTGCAGGATACTGCGACAGGCGCCTGAGCTGCTCTTCAGCGGGTATCGCATGGTTAAATGACTGTATAGTCGAAAAAACCACTGATTTAAGCTCACTCACGGTTATATATTTAATGAGATGGTCACTCCCTCCTTCCCGGTACTATGCTGAGGATAGGCTTTCATTCGGAGAACTATCATGGAAAACATTGCGCTCATTGGTATCGATCTGGGTAAAAACTCTTTCCATATTC
>OKVJ01000189.1_pt1 | contig 27060 bp, 20 predicted proteins | sample 1606921 | NCBI WGS metagenome assembly OKVJ01 (sample SAMN03281016, study PRJEB24777) | human gut metagenome | isolation source: fecal sample PR161 from 1 month old female Malay infant, caesarean...
TAATTAAATTGGCGATCCGCGAGATACACCCATAGTAATTATCAATAACTCTTACTATTTTCGCCAGCACTTCGACTGAGCAGAGAAGAAGATAGCAATCTCTTGCCTGGCAACGAGCTGGCGCAGGTGATAAACCCATCGCTCCGGTGAGTACAGCGTCAGCGGAAAATCACTCCATCGCCACCTTCACCGCTTCCCCCAGTTTGACCATCACCTCTTTATGCTTCTCAATCGGCGGCAGGGCGCAGTTGATCCTTAAGCAGTTGCGATACTTCCCGGATGCTGAAAACAGCGATCCCGGCGCGACCTGGATCTTCAGCCGACACAGCTGCCTGGCGACGCAGACCATATCCACCTGCTCCGGTAGCTCGACCCACAGCATAAAGCCGCCTTTCGGCCGGGTAACGCAGATGCCGCAGGGGAAAAACTCCCGCAGCCAGCAGGTATAGATCTCCATATTACGCTGATAGATCTGCCGCATCCGCCGCACGTGGCGGTGGTAATGGCCTTCGCGAATAAAGTTACAGGCCGCCAGTTGGGTGGAGGGGACGTTAGTACCGCTGGCGGCGTACTTCATCTGTAGCAGGCGATCGTAGTAGCGTCCGGGGGCAATCCAGCCGATGCGCAGGCCGGGGGCAATGGTTTTGGTAAACGAGCTGCAAAGTATCACCCGACCGTCGATATCCCATGAATGAATCGTACGCGGGCGCGGGTATTCGGTCGCCAGCTCGCCGTAAATATCATCCTCGAAAATCACGATATCGTGGCGCTGGGCAAGGGACAGCACCGCGCGTTTGCGCGAGTCAGGCATGATGTATCCCAGCGGATTGTTGCAGTTAGGCACCAGGATCACCCCTTTGATTGGCCACTGATCCAGCGCCAGTTCTAAGGCCTCGATGCTGATCCCGGATTCCGGATCGGTTGGGATCTCAATGGCTTTCAGCCCCAGGCCGCGCAGTATCTGCATGGTGCCGTAGTAGCAGGGGGATTCTACGGCGACGATATCGCCGGGATGACACACCGATAGCAGCGCCAGCGATAATGCGTTGTGGCAGCCGCTGGTGATCAGCAGATCGTCGGCGGTGACTACTGAGCCGCCGTCGAGCATCAGGCGGGCGATCTGTTCGCGCAGTTCGCGACGCCCGGCCAGCTCGTCGTAGTTAAGCACTTCGCTGAGGTTGTGCTGAATTGCCCGGCTCAGTTCGCGCCAGATAGGCTTAAGGCTTGGTTGGGTGACGTCCGGCGAACCGCCGCCGAAGGTGATGATCGATTTATCGTTGCGCGCATCGAGCATGGTCAACACCTGGTCCCACTGGGTGATCTCCACCGGGCGCTGCACCGGGCGCGACATCGGCGGCACCGGCGCCTGGGCTTTGCGCGGGGCGACGAAATAGCCGGAGCGCGGCTGCGGCACGATCAGCTGTTGCTGTTCCAGCGTCTGGTAGGCCTGCTGAACGGTACTGATGCTGACGCCATGCTCCTGGCTCAGGTTGCGCACCGACGGCAACTTTTCGCCGTGGCGATACAGCCCTTGTTCGATACGCTCAGCCAGCAGGCTGGCCAGATGTTGATAACGGGTCATGCTGTATCCTTAATTATCGCCATACAGATAGATAAACCAGTACAGATGGCGGTCAAAAATGGGGCATGGTGTACGTTTTAGCCAATCTGTATGTTAAAGAAAAGTGTTTTGTGAATCTGTATTGTTCTGGCCCGGATCCGTGAAGATAAAGCCTCTGGCAAGGCGAGGAGGTAGAGGATGGAATTTCACGAGAATCGGGCAAAACAGCCGTTTATCGGCTGGGTATTTCTGGTGCGAGCGATTAAAAAATGGTGGCTTCGTGGGCAAACGCGCAAAATATTGCAGCGAATGAGCGACGAACAGCTGAAAGATGTCGGGTTGCGCCGGGATCAGATTAATTAAAAAGTGCTTTTTGGCAGCCCCGGTGAGCGTCAGCGCCACCGGGGAATTACATTCACAAAATTTATCAATTGATGCTTCTACATCCTTCGTTTCTTGATACTTACCCTGATAAGTATTATTTTCCCCACAGCTAAGTGAGGAAAGTAACATGACCGAAGACGAACTGTTTGCCCGCCGCCCGATGGGGATGCGCATGGCGATGGTGGTGCGCCAGTGGCGCGCGATTATCGACAGCGCCATTACCGATACCGGCCTGACCCAGTCAAGCTGGACGGTGCTGATGCAGCTGCATCAGCTGGGGTGCAACGTCTCGGTAAGCGAACTGGCGGAAGTGCAGGGTATTGAACTGCCGCCGCTGATGCGCACCCTCACGCAGCTGGAAAAGCAGGGGTATCTACTGCGCTCAACATCGCCATACGACAAGCGCATTCGTCTGCTTACGCTGACGGCAGAAGGCCGTACAGTCCTGGAAAAGCTGAACCGCGTGATTGAAACCTATCAACGGCGCGTGACGGAAACCATCCCCGATGCGGATCTCGACACCTTCAGCGCCACGTTAAATCAAATCGCCTGCAACTTGCGGACAATCCGCGAAGAAGATAACAAGATCTAAAACACTATGATGACGCCAGAACAAAAATTTGCCCGCTGGGTAAGGGTAAGTATTGCCGCTTTCCTGGTGATATTCGCCTGGTTTATCGTTGCCGATATCTGGATCCCGCTAACCCCGGATTCCACCGTGATGCGCGTGGTGACTCCGGTCTCGTCGCGGGTCTCCGGCTACGTCTCGCACGTCTACGTGCACAACAATAGCCAGGTGAAAAAAGGCGACCTGCTGTATGAGCTCGATCCCACGCCATTCATTAATAAAGTTGAAGCGGCGCAAATCGCCCTTGAACAGGCCAAACTGAGTAACCAGCAGCTGGATGCGCAAATCGCCGCCGCTCGCGCCAACCTGCGCACCGCGCAGTACACCGCGCGTAATGACAAAGTCACTCTCGACCGCTACCAGCGCCTGAGCACCATGCAAAACGTGTCGCAATCGGATCTCGATAAGGTGCGCACGACATGGCAGACCAGCGAACAATCGGTCAGCGCCCTGAATGCGCAGATTCAGAACCTGCTGATCCAGCGCGGCGAGCGCGACGACAAGCGCAACGTGACGCTGCAGAAATACCGCAACGCGCTGGAAGAGGCGCAGCTCAACCTCGGCTGGACCCAGGTGCGCGCTGAGACCGACGGTATGGTCAGCAACCTGCAGCTTAATCCGGGAATTTACGCCACCGCCGCTACCGCCGTGCTGGCGCTGGTTAACAACAATACCGATATCGTCGCCGACTTTCGTGAAAAAAGCCTGCGCCATACGGCGGTGAATACCGATGCGGCGGTGGTTTTCGATGCCCTGCCGGGTAAAGTGTTCCCGGCGCACGTGACCAGCAGCGACGCCGGGATTCTTGCCGGTCAGGAAGCGGTGAATGGCCAACTGTCGCAGCCTGAGCAGTCCACACGCTGGGTGCGCGATGCGCAGCGCATGCGGATTCACGTCGCGCTGGATCAACCGCTGGATAAGCCGCTGCCGACCGGCGCCCGCGCCACCGTCCAGTTGTACAATAGCGACGGCCCCTTCGCCCGCACCTTTGCCGGCCTGCAGATCCACCTGGTGAGCTGGTTGCACTATGTCTATTAACACCCTGGCGCACGTCTTTACCCCGCACGGCAATATCGTCTATACGGCCAATGATTTTCGCCAGACGGTACGCATTGCCGTCGCCGGGACCATCGCGCTGAGTATTTCGACTTTCTACGACGTGCAGTACGGCGTGTTTTTCGTGGTTTATCCACTAATGCTGATGTCGCTGGTGCCGGTGTTCAACCGCCACGTCGCCCGGCAGTTTGTGTTCAGCGCGGCGGTCAATTGCGTCGAAATGGTGCTCATCGTCGGCTATCTGTCGCAGTGGCCGGTGATCATGACGTTAGTTGTGTTCGGTCTGTACGTGATGCGTTTTCGCTTTATGAGCCAGGGGCCGCTGTTCCTGCTGGGGTCGATGGGCGTGGTGTGCCAGAGCACGATGCTCAATTTTATGAGCTATCCCACCAGCAACTGGCACACGCTGATGTTCTCCAATATGGAGGCCTGCGTGATGGCGGTGGCGCTGAGCGCGCTGCTGCACTATTTGATCCCGGATGTTGAACCGCGTAAGCCGCCGCCGCGCATAGAGAAAGACGCCGCGCGGATCCGTCATGAATCGCTGCTTTCCGGCACGGTTGCGACCATTATCTTTGTGATCTTTCAGATCTGCGATCTGAGCGATTCGCTATCGGCGCTGATGGCCGGGGTACTGATCCTGTTCCCGATGCATTATCGCGGCGCGGTAATCAGCTCGATCTGGCGTGTGGCGGGGGTGGTACTGGCTTGTCTGTACATTCTGGTGGTGCAGCTGATTATCTATGATTTCAGCAACCACATGATCCTGATGATGCCGTTGATTGGTCTTGGTCTGGCCTTTAGCGCCCGCCTGCACGTGATGGAAAAAGTGGGCGCGGGCGTGGGATTCGCCAGCATCACCACTATCGGTATTATGTTTGGCCAGAATCTGCATCCGAATCAGGATCTGGTGTTCAGCGATCTGTACCGTATTACTTCAGTCACGGTATCGCTGGTGGCGACGCTGACCATGGTGTTTCTGGTCCATCGGGTACTGAACTGCTTCGCGCCGACGCGTTTTGTAGTGACCGATTAATCCTCCTGCGGGAAGCGGGCGATGCAGCGCCACGCTTCCCCGTTTTGCTGATACAGCGCCGCAGTATGCCCGGCGATTATCCAACTTCGCGCTGTTTTTTCGCTCCCCTCAATCAATACGCACAACCCGCAGCCGCTGCGCAGCTGGCGGGGAATATCCTTCACCTCGAAGGTCATCGCTGCCGCCTGCAGGGCTTTGCGCATCCGCACGACGCCCGCCGTTGAATGGAATAAGAATAGATATTTGCTCATCCGCGCCTCCGCTGGCGCTGGCCGATCAGCGCCGCGCCGATCGCCCCGGCAAACTGAGCGTCGGGATGGGTCGCGACCGGCATGCCAACATGCTTCTCCAGCATGCGGGCGAAGGAGACGCAGTGGCTGACGCCGCCGGTAAACAGCAGCGGTCCCTGCGCCGATAAACGGCCAATAAAGTTCGCGCTGCGCCGCGCCATGGCATTGATAACTCCGGCCAGAATCGCCTCCGGCGCGACTCCGGCGGAACGCAGGCTGATGACTTCCGACTCGGCGAATACCGTACACATGCTGGTGATGGCGTGCGGTTCTACACCTTCGGTAATGGCGTCCAACTGGTCGACGCTGGCGCCGAGGGTCCGTGAAATCACTTCCAGAAAGCGTCCAGTACCAGCGGCGCATTTGTCATTCATCAGAAAATCACTGAGGTTGCCCTTTGCATCCAACTGAATGACTTTGCTGTCCTGGCCGCCGATATCAATCACCGTGCGGGTTTCCGGCGCCAGCAGGCGCGCGCCGAGCCCGTGACAGGAAATCTCGGTGACTTGTTTATCGGCGAAATCAACCAACTGGCGACCATAGCCGGTGAGGGTTAAGAAAGGCGTTGCCGCGAGGTCCGCGCGCAGCGTCTCCCAGGCCTCGTGAATGGCATCGGCGGGGCGAAAGGGCGTCGGGCTGAGGAAACGGCGCACGATGGCGCCGTCTGCCAGCAGGATGCCTTTGGTGGCGGTGGAGCCGGAATCAATACCTACCGAGTAGATCACGCTTGCTCCTTATAGCATTTCGATAAACGCGGCGACGCGGGTACTGAGCTGGCCGAGATCCGCCGTCGAATAATCGGTCTCGATCGCAATATAAGGAATGTCGTGCCGCTGGCGAACGTGACGCTTAATCGCCAGCGATTCCACGGCGTAGGTATGGCAAGCCTGCAGAATGACATCGACCACGCCGTCGGCCTGGTATTCCTCAACCATCTGGCTTAGCAATTGCAGGCGCTGGTCGTTAGGTGAAATACAGGAGCAGCCGATGGCGAGATATTTATCGGTTAAGGCATCGTAGACGTCGCCATCTTCCGCCACGCAGCGCTCAGTGGCCTTCGCGCCGGTACAGTTCTCGTAGCCCACCACCCAGCCGCCGTTTTCTTCGATAGCGCGAACGACTTTTTCCGCCGCACCGCCGATCGGGCAGCCGGTGATCAGAATGCGTGGACGTGCGGCCAGGCGTTTTCCCTCCTGCCATTGTCGGCGGATGTTTTCCGCCATGGCATTGAGTTCGTCAATCAATGCGGTTTTGTCGAAGCGGAAGGTGGCGCCATAAACCACCTTTAAAATATCGCCGCCGCTAAGCGCCGGCGGATTGAGTTGCCCAAGGCGATAGAAGTTGGCCAGCGCGCGGCGTTCGCGATTTTTCAGTACGATGGCTTCACGCAGCGCCGCTTCGCTAATGGGCGTGGCGAACCGGGTTTCAATCACCTGCTGCAGACGCTTGATCTCTGCTTTCCACAACGCGCGGGAGGCGGCGTCGCTGGCGCTGTTCGGCAGTTGCATTACGTGTACCGCCTTGAATTCGGCCATGTACTCGTACATCTTCTTTTTGCCGTCGCAGGTGGTTTCGCCAACCACCAGATCGGAGAAATAAAAGTAGGGGCATTTATCGGTTTTGCCGAAGCCGTAGCTGCTTTTAATCAGCGGGCAGAGGTTGCGCGGCAGGTCTTTCTCCGCCTCTTCGATGGTTTCATCAGAAGTGGAACACAGTGAGACGACCACGGCGCCCGCCGCCATGGCTATCTCCTGGGGCATAAAAGTGCAGTAGGTACCGACCAGCGGCACGTTCTGCTCTTTGAGTTCCATTACGCTGAGAAAGCCTTTCTGGCGAGCTTCTGAGAATTGATCGAAGAGGGCGGGTAGATCGGTGATAAGCGACATGATTCTCCTTCCCCGTACACGGGAGATGATGAAAGAGTCGCCATTATAACCATGTTGTTTGTGTGTGTTTATTGATCTCCCGCCCATCCTGACGGCGTTAATAGACCTTCTTCAAATCCATCTCTTCCTGAATGCGCTCGCTCCATGCCAGATGGGTGCGGATGGCTTCTTCAATACCGGCGTTGTAAAACAAAGGCCCCAGCTCTTTGGCGATAAAGTCGACAAAAAACTCTGCGTCGAACTGTTCCAGCTCCAGGTTAAAGGTCTCTTCGCAGTACTTGCTTAGCCGCTCGCGCAGCAGATCGCGCTGTGCCGGGCTGAGTTCAATATCGCTCATGCGTGGTTATTCTCTGTGGGTTATTCAGGATTGCCGGGCTTCGATGACCGCCTCTGAACGCTGGCGCAAATTACGGAGTAACCCCGCCAGACAACAGGCGGCGACGATCCCGGCGGCTACCGCCAGCAGGTGGAACGGCAATCTGCCGCCATGGAACCATAACCAGCGCGCGCCTTCAATCGACAATGCGCTGACGCTAAGGATCACGATATTCAGCGAGGCGGACACGGTACCTTTCGGCAAGTCGTTGGAAAACAGGGTAAAGCGGAACAGCGTCGGGAAAATCAGCCCGATGCCGAAGGCGTAGAAGCAGGTGCCGAGCACCGACCACAGCCAGACGTGCGGCCACGTCAGATTACCGATAATCAGGATCGCCAGACCAACCATCTGGATGGGCACGGCGCTTAACACAAAGCGCGGGCGAGTCGGGTCTTTCACCCAGCGCGCCACCGACAGATTAGCGATAATGACAGCGCTGAAGACCGGCACCTGGCTCCAGGCAAACTCGCTGGTGGTGAGCCCGCCGGCGTCCATTAAAATCACCGGCGATACCGCCACCCAACTCATCAGCGGAATATAGCTCAGCGCCAGCGTGGCGGCGCCGAGTAAAAAGATGCGGTTGCGGAAGACGTCGCGAAAATCGCGCACCACGCCGAGCGGGCTGAATGGCACGTCGCCGCGACGCACCGTCTCCGGCATGTTAAACAGTAAACCCAGCCAGGCCACCAGCCCCATCGCGGCGATAATGCCAAACAGCGCTTTCCAGTGGATAAAGTGCATCAGCGCCGCCCCGGAAAGCGGGCCGACGATCGGCGCCACCAGCACGATGGAGGTAATCACCGCCATCAGCTTGATCGACCGCTTTTCGTCATAGGCCTCCTGCACGGTAACGTAACCGACGGTGGCGATAAAACAGATGCTGGTGCCCTGCACAAAACGGGCAATCAGGAACTGGGTCATTGAGGTCGTCCACAGGGTGGCGAAGCAGGCGAGGGTAAAAATCAGCGCGCCGCTCAGCAGTACCGGTCGGCGGCCAATACGATCGGATAGCGGCCCCAGCAGCCACTGTAGCGCCATCCCACCGGCCATATACAGGCTCACCGAGGCCGGAGCCAGCGCCACATCGGCGTTAAAATCCCGCACTACGTGCAGGATCCCCGGCTGGATGAGATCGGTGGTCAGGTAGGCAGAAAAATCGTACAGGATCAGCGCCATCGGAAAGAACAGCGATGCGCAGTAGCGGGTGCTCAATCGCGAAATCCATGACATAGCCGTCTCCTTGCCGTCGGGTATTCATCGTTAGAATGGTTAAGATGCTACCATTGTCAGCCAATATGCAGATGCAGCAGCGCCGGAATTTGCGATAACAGCCACAGGCCGAGGCCGATAGTGCCGCCGACCAGCGTGCCGTTGATGCGAATAAACTGCAGATCCTTGCCGATGTTGAGCTCGATCTGTCGCGACATATCGCGCGCGTCCCAGCTTTTGACCGTATCGCTGATATGGCGAGTCAGGAAGGCGGCAAATTCCGGCGCGACCCGATGCGCCGCCTGCTCCAGATGCTCATTCAGCGATTCACGCAGCGCGTCGTCGCGCACCAGCGTTTCGCCGAACCACTGACCGGCCTCGGCGATCCGCTGCTTGATGCGCGAATCGTCACTGCTGATATCGTTTTTCACCCAGCCGCGCAGATCCGCCCACACCTCGCCGAGATAGCGATTAAAGGTCTCATCGTTTTTCAGATACGCTTTGATGTTATCGGCTTTTTGCGCCATTTGCGGGTCGGATTTCAGATTGTCGATAAGCTTCTGCGCCGCGCGGTCAAAGGCCTGGCGAATCTGGTGGCTGCGGTCCTGAGTGACCTCATCGAGCAGCGTATTTACCGCGTCGGTGACCATTTCGGCGCTGTGCTCGCCAAGCCACTCGGTGGGTAACAGTTTGGCCTTCAGCGGGTGTTCGGTCTCCAGCCAGTGCACGATACCACGGGCGATAAAGGCGCGTGAGCTGTCGCGCTGTAGCAGGGCGATCAGTTGGCTTATTAGTGAATCCAACAGCTTTTGATGACGGTTGTCGCGGGTTAGCCCCTCCAGCATCATGGCGCTGGTCTGCGTCAGGTCGACCTTATCGATAGCCTTGTGCACCGCGCGCCGTAGCAGGCGCTGAATGCGGGTATCGTCGGTGAGTTCGAGAAAACCACTCATGACCTGTAGTAAATGCTGGCCGACCCGGCGGGCGTTTTCGGGCTGGCTAAACCAGTTACCGAGCATCAGGGCCGGTTCGTAGCGGCGGATTAGCGCCACCAATGAGGGAGTATCAAGAAACTTCTCCTGTACGAAATGGCCAAGATTATCGGCGATACGGTCTTTATTGCGCGGGATGATCGCCGTATGGCGGGCGACAAACGGCAGCGGAATACGGCGAAACAGGGCCACCACCGCAAACCAGTCGGCCAGCGCTCCGACCATCGCCGCTTCGGAAATAGCCTTCAGCGCGCTGACCCACGGCGTCGGCGGTAGCAGCAGCGTAGTGATAAACAGCGCCGCCGCAATCAGCAGCAGCGACAGCGCCAGCAGTTTGGCGCGTTTTAATTCAGCGAGTTTTTCCATAGGGTTAAGCATATAACCTGACGGCGAGGTCATGCAAAAATCGGCACAACTTCCTCTACGCGCGGGCCAATTTGCGAGTGGGCTGCCAAAGTCAGGTCACGTATGCAGCAAGCAGAAAATAGCTTTCGGCACGGCTCGTGAAAGCGCGGTTTGCCCTCATGGAATATTCCGGATATACCTAACTTTACCCGCATCGTCAGCCATCTCGACTACCCTTAATATCCTTAGCGGCATTTTTGACTGCGTTAATAGCGATAACAAGGAGACATGCGATATGGCTTATCAGACAGTGAATCCTGCGAATAACCAGCTTATTAAAAGCTATCCCGCACACAGCGATGCTGACGTGGAGGCGGCGCTGCGGCAGGCCGATGCGCTTTATCATTCTGCGTGGGCGAAAGGCGATATTGCGCAGCGTCTGCCGGTGCTGCATAAGCTTGCCGACCTTATCGACAGCCGGGCGGAGGAGCTGGCGAAAATCGCCAGCCAGGAGATGGGCAAGCTCATTAAACAGAGCCGCGGCGAGGTCAAACTCTGCGCGCAGATCGCCCGCTATTATGCCGACAACGCCGAACGGTTCCTGGCGCCGGTGAAGTATCCCTCCGACCTTGGCGAAGCCTGGGTTGAGCACCATCCCATCGGCGTCTTAATGGCGGTGGAGCCGTGGAACTTCCCCTATTACCAGTTAATGCGCGTGCTGGCGCCAAATCTGGCGGCCGGTAATCCGGTTATTGCTAAACATGCCAGCATCGTTCCGCAATGCGCCGAGACCTTCGCGCATCTGGTGCGCGAGGCTGGCGCGCCGGAAGGGGCGTGGACCAACCTGTTTATCTCCCAGGAGCAGGTGGCGAAAATCATCGCTGACGATCGGGTGCAGGGGGTGGCGCTGACCGGCTCGGAAAAAGCGGGGGGCATTGTGGCGTCGCAGGCGGCGAAACATATCAAGAAAGCGACGCTGGAGCTGGGCGGCAATGATGTGTTTGTGGTACTCGACGATGCCGACCTGGAACGCGCGGTGAAAATAGGCGTACAGGCGCGGCTGAACAACGCCGGGCAGGTTTGCACCGCCGCTAAACGCTTCATTCTGCATGAAAAAATCGCCGAGTCGTTCCTGAGCAAGTTTAGCGATGCCTTCCGCCAGGTGAAGATCGGCGATCCGCTCGATGAAAGCACCACCCTTGGCCCGCTCTCGTCGAAAGAGGCGCTGGAAACCTTAAGTAAACAGGTCGACGAGGCGGTGAAGCATGGCGCCAAATTACACCTCGGCGGCAAGCCGGTTTCCGGCGAAGGTAATTTCTACGAACCCACTATTCTGACGGGAATTACCCGTGAGAACCCGGCGTACTTCGAAGAGTTCTTTGGCCCGGTGGCGCAGATATACGTGGTGAAAGACGATGATGAGGCGATTGCGCTCGCCAACGACTCTCACTACGGCCTGGGCGGCGCGGTGTTTAGTCAGGACATTGAGCGGGCGAAGCGTATGGCCTCGGGGATTGAAACCGGCATGGTCTATATCAACTGGTTAACGGATACCGCGCCGGAGCTGCCTTTTGGCGGCGTGAAGCGCTCCGGCTTTGGCCGTGAGCTTTCCGACCTCGGTATCAAAGAATTTGTGAATCAGAAGCTGGTGGTCGTTCGCCGCTAAACCATCCATCATGAAGAATCCCTCTCCCATCGGGGGAGGGATTCTTCCTTGCGGCGGCTATTTACGGAGCCCGGCAAACGCGGCGCGGATTTCTTCTTCCGGCAGTTGAATGCCGATAAACACCAGCGTGCTGTGCGGCGTTTCATCGCCCCATGGGCGATCCCAGTCGGCGCTGTAGAGGCGCTGCACGCCCTGGAACAGCAGGCGATTTGGCTCGCCGTCGATCCACAGCATGCCTTTATAGCGCATCAGTTGCTCGGCGTAGGAGAGCAGCAGATTTTCCATCACCCGCGAAACTTCACTGATATCCACCGGATAGTCGAGCTCGACCACAATCGACGAGACGTCGTTCTGTTTTTCTGCCACAAAATGAAAGCGCGGTGTGGCGCTGACAACCTTCTCTTCCAGCATAAAACCGCTGGTATTAAAGAGCAGGCTTAAATCGATATCGCCGTGGATGACGGTATAAATTGGCGCCCGCGCGTTGATGCGCGCCAGCCGTTCGCGCAACTTTTCGGTGTCGCCGGCGACATCGGTTTTGGTTAACAGAATCCGGTCCGCGTAGCCGACCTGCGACTGGGCAATGGTAAACTGATCCATCTGCTGGTCGGCATGGACGGCGTCAACCAGGGCAATCACGCCGTCCAGCAGATAGCGTTCGCAAAGCACCTCATGGGAGAAAAAGGTCTGAATAATCGGCCCTGGGTCGGCCATGCCGGTGCACTCAATCACCAGTCGGTCGAAGGCAATCTCGCCGCGATCGCGGCTGTCGAGCAGATCGAGCAGGGCATCTTCCAGTTCGTTGGAGCGCGTGCAGCAAATACAGCCGTTGGTCAGGGTTTTAATCTGCGTGGCGCGGTCGCCGATCAATTGATCGTCAACGGCAACTTCGCCAAATTCATTTTCAATCACGGCGATTTTGAAACCGTGCTGCTCATTAAGGATGTGGCGCAACAGGGTGGTTTTTCCTGCGCCGAGAAAACCGGTTAATAAGGTGACTGCAATCGGTGCCATTATTGCCTCCATTAACAGCAGCGTACGCCGCCTTTGCCGTCGCCGCCGTAGCGGGCCTGCTGGCGTTCGCGGAAGAATTCTTCATAAGTCATGTACGGCTGATCCGGATGGTTGGTTTGCATATGGGTGACGTAGTTGTCGTAATCCGGAATGCCGATCAGCATTTTCGCCGCCTGACCGAGATATTTTTTTGCCTGACCTAAGTTACCAAACATTGTAAGTTCCAGATAACGAATAAAGCCGGATGGCGACTCGCGCCTTATCCGGCCTACGTTAATGCGCTTTTTGTAGGCCGGATAAGCGTAGCGCTATCCGGCATCAGGATTAATGATGTGACGAGGTTTTCACGCCGCCTTCCGGTACCGGCACGTACGGAGTCTCTTTGTCGGTACGCACCTTATTGTTGCGGACATTGAGCCAGGTTTTGATGCCGTAGAAGATGATGCTGTACACCACCACCAGGAACAGGATGCTCAGGCCGGCGTTGGTGTAGTTGTTAACCACGATATGGTTCATGTTGGCGATCTGCTGTGCGCTCAGCTCGCCGCCGGCGGCAATCTTCTCTTTATACTGCTGAGCCATAAAGAAGAAGCCTTCCATCTGCGGATTGCTGCTGAACAGCTTCAGGCCCAGCGCCCAGGTGGTGCACAGCAGCAGCCACGCAGCCGGGATAACGGTGACCCAGATATATTTGGTGCGCTGCATTTTGACCAGCACGACGGTACCAAGCACCAGCGCCACCGCGGCCAGCATCTGGTTAGAGATACCGAACAACGGCCACAGGCTCTTCACGCCGCCCAGCGGGTCGACCACGCCCTGATACAGCAGGTAGCCCCACAGCCCGACGCAGCCGGCGGTACCGATAATACCGGCGACCAGCGAGTCGGTTTTTTTCAGGAACGGCACGAAGTTACCCAGCAGATCCTGCAGCATAAAGCGGCCTGCGCGGGTACCCGCATCCAGCGCGGTGAGGATAAACAGCGCTTCAAACAGGATACCGAAGTGGTACCAGAAGCCCATATCCGCCATCGGGATGATTTTATGGAACACATGGGCGATACCAACGGCCAGCGTCGGTGCGCCGCCGGCGCGGTTCAGGACTGAAGGTTCGCCGATATCTTTGGCCGTCTGCAGGATCTGCTCTGGTGAAATTACGAAGCCCCAGGAGCTGACGGTCGCCGCCGCGTGGACGGTGACTTCTTTCAACTGCGCTGCGATCATCGCCGCGTTTTCACCGCCCATTTCATGCAGGTTTGGCATCACGATGCCAAGGCCTGCCGGCGGGGTGTTCATCGCAAAGTAGAGGCCCGGTTCGATAATCGAGGCCGCAACCAGCGCCATGACTGCAACAAAGGATTCCATCAGCATCGCGCCGTAGCCGATAAAGCGGGCGTCGGTTTCGTTGGCCAGCAGCTTCGGCGTGGTGCCGGAGGCGATCAGCGCGTGGAAACCGGAGACCGCGCCGCAGGCGATGGTAATAAACAGGAACGGGAAGAGCGCGCCTTTCCACAGCGGGCCGGTACCATCAATGTACTGGGTCACTGCCGGCATTTTCAGGTCCGGGTTGAGGATAACGATCCCCAGCGCCAGGCCGACGATCACGCCGATTTTCAGGAAGGTGGCCAGATAATCGCGCGGCGCCAGAATCAGCCATACCGGCAGCAGCGCGGAGATGAACGCGTAGCCAATCAGGGTAAAGGTGATAGTGGTATCTTTAAAGGTCAACGCCGGGCCCCAGTACGGATCGTGGGCAATGATGCCGCCGAACCAGATAGATGCCACCAGCAGCACGATACCGATCACCGAGACTTCACCCACGCGTCCTGGACGCAGGAAGCGCATGTAGATACCCATAAACAGCGCGATAGGCACCGTCGAGCAGACGGTAAAGACACCCCACGGGCTTTCCGCCAGCGCTTTCACCACGATGAGCGCCAGTACCGCGAGGATGATGATCATAATCAGGAAGCAGCCGAACAGGGCGATAGAACCCGGTACCGGCCCCATTTCCTGTTTAATCATCTCGCCCAGCGAAGCGCCGTTACGCCGCGAGGAGATAAACAGCACCATGAAGTCCTGTACCGCGCCCGCCAGCACCACACCGGCCAGCAGCCAGAGGGTGCCCGGCAGATAACCCATCTGCGCGGCCAGTACCGGGCCAACCAGCGGGCCGGCCCCGGCAATGGCGGCAAAATGGTGGCCAAACAGCACGTAGCGGTTGGTCGGCACGTAGTTCAGGCCATCGTTATTAATGACCGCTGGCGTCGCGCGCGTTGGGTCAAGTTTCATCACCTTCTGCGCGATATACAGGCTGTAATAACGGTAGGCGACGAGGTACACGGAAACCGACGCGACGACGATCCACAGGGCACTGACGTGCTCACCGCGGCGCAACGCGACGACTGAGAGGCAAAATGCCCCGATGATTCCGAGAATCACCCAGGGTATGTGCTTGAGTAGTTTTTTGGTATCCATAGTAAAACCTGGCGTTAATTAGATTAATAATTGGCCGAAGCCGTCTGGTTTTGTGTTTGGGTTGGTGGAGGTATTGATTAGCTAGGCTGCCTCCGATCTTGCCAGAACGCCGTGCGCGTAAAGTTGGGTAAATCGGTGAGTGGTTATATGCGGGGTTAAGCGGTCGCTAGCCGCGGTAAGCGGTTGGCTATGAAGTGAGCAAGAGGGAAATATGTGATTGAGATCACGGGGTATTGTCGTGTGTCGCGAGGCATACCTGCGTCAGAATATATCAATTCAAACTCATTTTTCTCATTTTATAATGACTTCACATTTTATGTCGGTTACTGAAATATATTTACTAATCCGATAAAAATAGCCTGCCATTGATGAAATTTCCGCTGAATTATTGTTGCGGTGATTGCCTTGTTAATATGAGTTGATATTTATACACGTTTGAATGTATTTAAAGGCTATAACTTTTCGTTGTATCCAACATGGATGGTTTTGGCTTTAATAATAATGAATAAATGGAACTTAATTCATAAAGTTTTTATTATCTCTGCGCTACCTGTTTGGGTTTATGCCGCGCCTGTGGATACCGTACGTGAGCAGCAGTTCATCAATCAGCAGCAGCGCCAGCAGGCGCTGGAAAATCAGCTCGCGCCGCCGTCACCGGATATTCATTTATCAGCGGAAGAAATAAATACCGATGATGGTTTATTTCCCGTGGAACAACCTTGCTTTGCTATTTCTCAGGTTATTTTGCAGGGCGCTGAAGCCTTACCGCATTGGCTTCCGCTCCAGCGCCAGACAAATAAAGCGATTGGACGTTGTCTGGGAGGAAAGGGCATTAATCTACTGATGGCCCAGTTGCAGAATATATTAATCGATCGCGGTTATATCACCAGCCGGATCCTTGCCCCGCAGCAGGATTTAAAAAGCGGTGTTTTGCGCCTGGTGGTGATGCCGGGTTATATCCGTGAAGCCAGGCTTACGGAGGACAGCGATGATTATCTGTGGCTGGCGAGCGCGTTTCCGGCGACTGACGGGAAACTACTGGATCTGCGCGATATTGAACAGGGGCTGGAAAACTTGCAGCGCCTGCCGACGGTACAGGCCAGCATGGAAATTGTTCCGGGCGAAACGCCTGGACAAAGCGATATTGTTATTAACCGCCGACAGGAACGCTTCTGGCGCGTTGACGCCTCGATCGATGATTCCGGCTCTAATGCCACCGGCCGCTATCAGGGTAACCTGACGCTATCACTGGATAACCCGCTAGCCTTAAGCGATCTTTTTTACCTTTCGGGCTCACATAATCTCGATGGCAATGGCGGTAAATCCTCAAAGAACCTGACCGGCCACTATTCGATTCCGCTGGGTTACTGGCAGCTCGGATTAACCGCCAGCCAGTACGATTACGTGCAAACCGTGGCGGGGGCCAACGGCGATTACCAGTACAGCGGTAAAAGCAAGAACGTTGATTTTCAGATGAGCCGCGTACTGCACCGTAGCGGTAGTCAGAAGACCACGCTTAGCGCCGATGTGTTAGCCCGCGAGCAGCGCAACTTCATTAACGACACCGAGATTGCCGTTCAGCGGCGGCAAACGGCGGCCTGGAAGCTTGGTCTGCAGCATCGCCATTACCTGGGCAACGCCACTCTCGATGCCGGAGTGAACTATCAGCGCGGTACCCGCTGGTTTGGCGCTCAGCCCGCGCCGGAAGAGCAATGGGGGGAAGCAACCGCCCTCAGCAAAATCCTGCAATTCAATGCTCAGCTCAATTTGCCTTTTGCCCTGGGCGGGCAAAATTTTCGCTTTACCAGCCGCTATCAGCGGCAGATGAGCAGCACGCCGCTGACTTCGCCGGATATGTTTTCCATCGGCAACCGCTGGACGGTACGCGGCTTTGACGGCGAGCGCACCCTGACCGCCAGTCACGGCTGGTACGTACGTAACGATATCGCCTGGTCGACTCCGTTGCCGGGGCAGGAGTTTTATCTGGGGGCGGATTACGGCGAAGTCGGCGGCGCAGGCAGTGAAACGCTGGTGGGCAAACACCTCGCCGGGGGCGTGGCAGGGCTGCGCGGCCAGTACCAGCGCGCCAGCTACGACCTGTTCGCCGGTATCCCTTTAGCCAAACCCGATGGCTTTAAAACCGACCCGGCGACGTTTGGTTTCAGCGTCAGCTGGAGCTACTGACTTTACTCACGCGCCGCCCGGCGGCGCGTGCTGCGCACATGGACGATCTTCCGCGCCGCGGTGGACAACGGATGACGAGTAACGGCAATGAATAAACGCTTTTATCGAATCGTATTTAATAAGGCTCGCGGGATGCTGATGGTGGTGGCGGAAACGACCCGCTCTCATCGGGCGGGCGTGTCGCCGCAATCCGGCGCCGACGCGCGAACCGGGTCGACGCTGACGTCCACCCTGGCGCCGCTGGCTTTTAGCTTTCTGCTTGCTTTTTCCTGTCTCACTCCGGCTCAGGCGGCGATTGTCGCCGATAACCATGCGCCCGGCGGCCAGCAACCGCAGATCGCCAATAGCGCCAATGGCACGCCGCAGGTCAATATTCAGACACCGAGCGGCGCAGGCGTTTCACGCAACGTCTACAGCCAGTTTGATGTCGATGGGCGCGGCGTGGTGCTGAATAACAGCCACGCTAACACTTCAACCCAACTGGCCGGGATGGTCGCCGGCAACCCGAATCTGGCGAAAGGGGAAGCCAGAGTGATCCTCAACGAGGTGAATACCCGCGATCCGAGCCGGCTGAATGGCTATATCGAGGTTGCCGGACAAAAAGCGCAGGTGGTTATCGCTAACCCTGCCGGAATTAGCTGCGACGGCTGCGGGTTCATCAATGCCAACCGCGCGACGCTGACGACAGGCCAGGTGCAGTACGGTAACGGGCAGATTAGTGGTTATGATGTCAATCGCGGCGAAATTATCGTACAGGGCGGCGGCCTTGATGCGAGCTCGGTAGACAGTACCGACCTGCTCGCCCGCGCGGTGAAAATCAACGCCGGGGTTTGGGCGCAGGAGCTAAAGGTCACCGCAGGGCGTAATCAGATCGATGCGGCGCACAGCCGAACGACGGCAAAATCAGCCGACGGCAGTGCGCTGCCTGCGGTGGCGATAGACGTCAGCGCGCTGGGCGGGATGTACGCCCATAAAATTCGTCTTGTCGGTACCGAGCGCGGCGTAGGCGTTCACAATGCCGGCAATATCGGCGCGGCGGCGGGGGATGTAGCAATCAGCGCTGATGGCGCGCTCAGCAACAGCGGCGTGATTCAGTCCGCGCAGAATCTGCAACTGTCCGTTAAGGGCGATCTTCACAACCTGGGCCAGCTGTATGCCGGTAAAGATAGTGTGGTGACGGCCAGCGCGACGCTAACCAATGACGGCATGATCGCCGCGCAAGGCGATACGCGGATTGCCGCCAACGCTTTGCGTAGCGCGCAAAACAGTACGCTCGCCGCCGGATTAAATAGCGATGGTTCTACCGCCAGCAGCGGCGCGCTGACGCTGAATAGCCAGAGCTCGCTGGCGCTGAATGGCCGCAATATGGCGGCAGGAACGCTGACGGCGCAGGGCAGGACCGTGGATCTTGATAACAGTCGAACCTCGGGGGCGCGGATCGTGGTCAGCGCCGCGTCCGGGGATATCACCACCCGAGATGCGGTGGTGGCGGCCAGCGAAAAACTCCAGTTGGCCGCCAGCGGCAAACTCAACAACCACGGTGGCCTGTTGACGGCCAGCCAGCTTGAGCTGAAAGCAATGGCGCTGGATAACCAACAGGGCGTAATCCAGCAGACGGGCGAGGACGATCTACGCCTTGATTTTCGCACGGGATTGGATAACCGCGGTGGTGAGATTGCCAGCAACAGCCATGCTTTGACGCTCAGCACCAGCCAGTTGCTCAATCAAAACGGAACGCTGCTGCATACCGGCAGCGGCGGCATATCTATTACCAGCGAAGGCGCGCTGGACAACGGCGAAGGCACTATTGCCGCTAACGGCAATATCGTTTTGCACTCCGATAACATGAATAATCGCAGCGGTAAAATCAGCACGACGCAGGGCAATGCTCAGCTCATTACGCGTCATGAGCTGGAAAATTCGCAAGGGAATATCGTTGCTGGCGGTAGCCTTTCTCTACAAGTGGCCAGCCTTCGGAACCAGCAGGGGCAAGTGATTGCGGCGCAGGGCGACATTCAGCTCACTGCGCGCCATGGGGTGGATAACTCGCAGGGGAATATCATCGCCAGCGGCGATATCCAACTCCAGGCTGAAAATCTTACTAATCGTCACGGGCAGATAGGCACGGCGCAGCGGGGCAGTGTCAACCTGACGACGAGCGGTTTGCTGGATAACCAGCAGGGCACAATTACCGCCTTTGATGCCCTGGGTATTCAGAGCGCCACCGTTGATAACCGGCAGGGAGAACTGCAGTCCGGCGGTAATCTCAATATAACCATCCACAACCGGGGGCTGGATAACCGGCAGGGGCAGATCGTCTCCGCCGCCGCTCTGGAAATAGCAGGCGTCAACCTGGCGTTGGCTAATACGGGCGGAACGTTACTTGCCGCGAGCAAACTTAGCCTCGATGCCGATTCCCTCAGCGGCGATGGCGAGGCGCTCTCTCAGGGCGATATGTCGCTCACGTTGCGTCAGGCGTTTCATAACGCCGGGAGGGTCATCGCCAACGGCAACCTGCGGTGGAATCTTTCCGGGCTGGGGCTGATTAATCAGGGGGTTATCAGCGCCGGCCGGGCGCTCAATCTCTATGCGGCGAAGCTGGATAACCGTCAGGAAGGTGAAATCAGCGCTGGCGAGAACCATTTGACGGTCAACGGCGAGTTGGTCAACCGGGGGCTGATTGACGGTGGTTTAACCCATATTGTCGCCACGACGTTAACCAATATCGGCAGCGGGCGCCTGTACGGCGACGCCGTCGCGCTGCAGGCGGCAACGCTGACTAACGCCGCGGAGAACGGCGTGGCGGCGACGATTGCCGCACGGGCATCGCTGGCAATGGGCGTCGGCACGCTCAATAACCAGGATCACGCGCTAATCTACAGCGACGGTACGCTCGCCATTGGCGGCCAGCTTGCCGAAGACGGTTCGCTCAGCGGCCGGGCGGGAGTGTTTAATAACCACAGCGCAACGCTTGAGTCCGCCGGTGATATGGCGCTCGATATCCAACAAATCAATAACTACAACGACCATCTGGTGACGAAAGATGTGATGGTCGAGCAGTCATGGCGCCATGAAGCGGCGCTGAAAGGATCGGTACAGCGCTTCGACTGGTCGCTGGTCGATACCAGCTATAAAAACAAATACGGCGTTCACGACGCCATCATGCCGGACGGAAGCCGCGGCGATGAGTTCTATGAATACCAGTACCAGCGTACCGTTGTGGAAACGCAGGTGGTGGAAAGCGATCCTGGCAAAATCCTCTCCGGCGGCCAGCTCATCATCAACAGCGATAAGCTGAATAACTACGATAGCCAGATTATCGCCGGAGGAGCGCTCGGTGGCGTGATTGGCGAACTAAACAACGTCGCCACGACCGGCAAACGGGTGACCACCGACGTCGGCACCCAGACCCGTTGGTATGAGAAAAAGACCAGCCGCCCGTTTGGCGGCACCAAAACCAGCCAGGGGAAAAAAAGCAGCGAATATGAACCGACGCCGACGGTTCAGACCATCGATTTGCAAACCATGGAGTGGCAGGGCAATACCCAAATTGATGGCCATAGCGGTGTGATTAATCCGCGCGATCGCGCCGATGAAACAGGCGAAATACCCGCCGGACGACTGGTGGAAGTGACGCCGGTTAACGCTGACGGAACGGTTATTCGCGTCGTCACGCCGGATACCCGGCTTCCTGTCAGCAGTCTGTATCAGATCGACCCGCAGGCTAAAGCAGGCTATCTGGTGGAAACCGATCCGCGTTTTACCAACGGTAAAGCGTGGCTCGCCAGCGACTACATGCAAAATCAGCTGGGCGTTGATCAGGCGATGAAGCGGCTTGGAGACGGCTATTACGAACAGCGGCTGGTGCGTGAGCAGATCGTTAAGCTGAGCGGCGGGCGCTACCTGCAGGGCTACAGTAACGATGAAGAGCAGTACCGGGCGCTGATGGACGCGGGCGTCGCCTTTGCCAAACAGTACAACCTGACGGTCGGGGTGGCGCTGACGCCAGCGCAGATGGCGCTGCTGACCAGCGATATGGTCTGGCTGGTCGCCAGAGAGGTCACGCTAACGGATGGCTCCGTGCAGGTGCTGGTGCCGCAGGTTTACGCGCGGGTTAAAGCGGGCGATCTCGATGGCAGCGGCGCGTTGCTCGGCGGTGAAAACGTGGCGTTCAGCGTGAGCCGTGATGTGACCAACAGCGGGCACATCCAAAGCCGCGGCGTGACGCAGCTAACCGCGGAAAACATTCATAACAGCGGCTATATCGGCGGCAACCAGCTCACGCTAAACGCGCGTACTGATATCAACAATATTGGCGGAACGCTGCAGGGCGGCGATAGCCTGATCGCGCAAGCCGGGCGTGATATCAACAGCGCCAGCACCCTCGGCGGCGGCCCGGGTAACATCAGCCTCGATCGGCCAGCGGGGATTTATGTCCAGAATGAAAACGGCCAGCTGGGGCTGCAGGCGTTACATAACATTAATCTGACGGCAAGCATGGTGAGTAACAGCGCGGCGGGCAGCCAGACGCAGATTATCGCCGGCAACGATCTCAACCTGCAGACGCTCGCCACCACCCATAGCGAAAGCGGAAGCTGGGGGAAAGGCAACGATCGTTCCTTGACCCAGCGTAGCGATATCGGCACGCAAATTAACGGCGGCGCGGTGGCGCTGTCCGCCGGCCACGATATTAATGCCCGCGCCGCCAGCGTGACGGCGACCAGCAGCCTGACGGTTGCCGCCGGCAATGATATTAACCTCAGCAGCGGCGAGTCCTCATGGCACCTGACGGAAAACAGTCATCAAAGCAGCAGCGGCCTGCTGGCTCGCCGCTCGCTCACCACTCACGATGAAGTGTGGGCACAGAACGCCATCGGCAGCAATTTTAGCGGTGACAGTATTGTGATGCAGGCCGGGCGCGACCTGCTGGTGTCCGGCAGCAGTGTTGCCGGCACCCAAGACGTCAACCTTGTGGCGGGGCGTAACCTGACCATCACCACCGCCGAGGAAAGTCGCCAGGAAAACCATCTACGTAAAGAGAAACATAGCGGCTTTTCCGGCACCGGCGGTGTTGGCTTCAGCGTCGGCAGTTCGTCGCTGAAAGCCACCGATGTAACGACGGCGCTGAGTAGCGCCGCCAGTACCGTCGGAAGCTCACAGGGCAACTTGAGCCTGAGCGCCGGCAATGTGTTGACGGTTCAGGGATCTGACCTGGTGGCCGGCAACAATATGGCGTTGACCGGTAAAACCGTAAATATTCTGGCAGCGGAAAACCAGAGTACCCAGACCCATACCGTGGAGCAGAAAACCAGCGGCCTGATGCTGGCGTTATCCGGGATGGTGGGCAGCGCCATTAATACCGCGGTTTCCAGCGCCAACCAGGCCAGCACCGAGAGCAATGGCCGTCTCGCCGCGCTGAGCGGGCTGCAGTCGGCATTATCGGGAGTACAGGCGTATCAGGCATCGCAGATGCAGACTGCGGATTCCAGTCCGGAGAGCATGATAGGGGTCAACCTCTCCTGGGGTAGCCAGTCCTCGAAATCCACTCAGCGACAAACGCAGAACACCAGCCGCGGCAGCAGCCTGATGGCCGGCAACAATCTCAGCATTATCGCCACGGAGACGGATATCAACGTTGAGGGCAGCCAGCTGCAGGCCGGCGGCAGCGCGTTGCTCAATGCCGCGCGCGATGTGAATTTATTCTCTGCGGAGAACGCCAGCACCCTGAGCGGTAAAAACGAGAGCCATGGGAGTTCGTTTGGCGTCGGTATTAACTTCGGGCAGGGCGCGAACGGGCTGACGGTCAGCGCCAGCGCCAACGCCGGGAAGGGCCACGAGAAGGGCAACAGCCTGACGCATAACGAAACGACCCTCAGCGCCGGTGAGCGGGTGACTATCGTCAGCGGTCGCGATACGACGCTGACCGGGGCGCAGGTGAGTGGCCATCAGGTGACAATGGACGTCGGGCGTAACCTGACGCTGACCAGCGAGCAGGACAGCGATAACTACGATTCGAAGCAGCGTAGCGGCAGCGTGGGGGCGAGCGGCAGCATGGGCGGTGGTTCGGGTTCTCTTAACCTGAGCCAGAGCAAAATGCACAGCACCTGGGCGTCGGTGGAGGCGCAGACGGGGATTTTTGCCGGCGAGGGTGGTTTTGATGTGAAGGTGGGCGGGCATACGCAGCTGAATGGCAGCGTGCTGGCGAGCACGGCGGCGGCGGAGCTGAACCGGCTGGATACCGGGACGCTGGGTTTCCGGGATATTAAAAACTATGCCGATTACAGCGTGGAGCAGCAGAGCGCGGGGGTGAGCACGAGCGGTAACGTGGCGGGGCAGTTCCTCGGGAATGCGGCCAGCGGCCTGCTGATGGGGGCGAACGGCAGCGGCAGCGACAGTACGCTGACGCGGGCGGCGGTGAGCGAGGGCAGTATCGTTATCCGCGACGGTGTGAATCAGCAGCAGGACGTGACGGAGTTAAGCCGGGATGCGGCGCATGCGAACCAGACGCTGAGTCCGATATTTGATAAGGAGAAAGAGCAGAACCGTCTGGCGACGGCGCAGAAGATAGGTGAAATCGGGCGCCAGGTGAGTGATGTGCTGGTGACGCAGGGCAAGCTGAACGCGCAGGCGGCGCAGAGCGACCCGGCGGCGCGGGCAGCGGCGCGGGCGAAGCTGGTAGCGGGAGGGAATGCCAGCCCGAGCGAGGAGCAAATCAGCGCGCAGGTGAGCCGGACGGCGACGGCGGACTACGATACGGGCGGAAAGTACCAGAAGGTGGCGCAGGCGGTAACGGCGGCGATGCAGGGGCTGGCGGGGGGCAACCTGGCGCAGGCGGCGAGCGGGGCAGTGAACCCGTATGTGGCGGAAATCATTCACAGCCAGACGACGGACAGCGCGACGGGTAAGGTGAATGTGGAAGCCAATGCGATGGCGCATGCGGTGTGGGGAGCGATAGCGGCGGCATCGGGAAATAACAGCGCGCTGGCGGGAGCCGCGGGCGCGGTGAGCGGCGAGCTGCTGGGACGCTGGATAGCGGCGGAATATTATCCGGACGTTAAGACAGAAGAGCTGTCGGATGAGCAGAAGTCGACGATAAGCGCGCTGAGCACGCTGGCGGCGGGACTGATGGGGGGACTTAGCGGAGGCAGCAGCGCGGATGCGGTGGCGGGTGCGCAGGCCGGGAAGAACGCGGTGGAGAATAATGCTTTCGGAGCGAGTGCTGGAACAAACCTCGGGTTCTGGTTCAGCCAGACGCCAGACTGCGATACAGACTGTAAAGGAAATCTTGCAGAAAATGTGGCAAAAGGGAATGCAGTAGTATCAGCCCATCTGGCAGGTACTGTTGGGTTAGGTATATTGCCGAAGGGGGCTCTGATAACAGCAGCCATCGGTGGCGGAGCCAATACTGCAATACAATATGCCACGACTCGTGAAGTGAATTACACAGATGCGTTGATAGCGACTTGGGTTGGAGCAGCAACCTCAAAAACTGGTTGGTTAGGAACTGTGGGATGGAATGCGGCAGGTGGAGCGACATCAAGTTATATTAAAGGGGATGACCCCATAGTTGGGGCTATAACAAGTAGTGTTGGCTCGGGATTAGGATATGGGGTTGGTAAGTATATCTTGAAGCCCTCTGTAAATTCAGCGGGAAAGTGGATAACAGGAGGCTGGGATCCCAAGTTTGATCACAACTGGCTCAAATACACTGAAATCAAAGGTCAACTTGGTCTATCTAAGGAAATGTTACCAAGTAGAATACCAACCTCTACTAGTAATATGGGTTCATCTATTACATCAGAGATGACAGGAACTGAAATGAAAAAAATAATTGAAGATAAATACTCTAATGGCGGGAAATGATGAAGTCATTGTTTTTTGCTTTCTTTATCATAGCTGTTTCTATGTTTTCCGGAGTTATAATAGCTGAAGTATCATATTTTCTTTTACTGTTTATTAAATATTTGGCGTATGGATACATTGAGACAGAATGTTCTGAAATATTAAAGGGTTTGAAAATTGGTGGGGTTGGAGGTGGGGTATTGGGTTGTGGGATCATTTTATCCAAACTTATTAAAGTAAAGGGGTTTTAGTCAGTTATAACTTGACCCAGGTTCTTATGAAATACAGACGGGTAGTGTTTTCAGTCGTCGGTTTTACCCAAATGCTTACTTTCGCTCTTAGTTATCAGTGAACCGCCGATACGGGCGGAAAGTATCAGAAGGTGGCGCAGGCGGCGAGCGGGGCAGTGAGCTTGTATGTGGCAGAAATCATTCACAGCCAGACGCCAGACTGCGATACAGACTGTAAAGGAAAACTTGCAGAAGATGTGGCAAAAGGGAATGCAGTAGTATCAGCCCATCTGGCAGGTACTGTTGGGTTAGGTATATTGCCAAAGGGGGCTCTGATAACAGCAGCCATCGGTGGCGGAGCCAATACTGCAATACAATATGCCACGACTAGTGAAGTGAATTACACAGATGCGTTGATAGCGACTTGGGTTGGAGCAGCAACCTCAAAAACTGGTTGGTTAGGAACTGTGGGATGGAATGCGGCAGGTGGAGCTGCATCAAGCTATCTGAACGGCGATGATCCATTTAAAGGCGGCGTAATAAGTGGTGTCGCTTCGGGTATCGGTTATGGAATAGGTAAAGTTGCCAAAATTTCATTAGATAAATGGGTTAATCCTGCATGGAAAAATTATGAGTGGGTTAATTTGGAGATGGGAATAAGTAAGCCATTACCAGTGGTTCCTCGTCCTGCCGTGATAGGGAATATTATTGCTTCTGGTTCAACTGAGAGCATTGGCCAAGGCAGTTCTAAAGCGGCCAGCTATCTAAGATAAGGGGATAAATGATGCGTAGCCTCCTCAATTTGATTGCTACAATATTTCTTGTTATAGCGGTGACTACCATTGGGATTTTTATTGTTCGTAGTCTATTCAGTATTATTGAAATGAGAGGTTTTAATATTCCGCTCTTTGATATATTGAAGGTTAGCGTTAAGGCAGGTACAGCAGGAGGATTAGTCGGTGGGATAGGAATATATTTTATCCATTATTTTCCTAAAAGAAATCTGGACTGATAGTACCAGTTTAAACGATCTTAGTCCTCGTGATAGGAGCGTTTTATTAGTTCTTGTAGAGAATAACTTTTACGGAGCGAGTGCAGGGACAAACCTCTGAGTAATTGGCTATGGGATGGGTAAATATCTTATCAAAATCCCGTTAAATAAAGTTCTCAATCCTATATGGAAGAACTATGAGTGGAATGATATAGAGATGGGGATAAGCAAACCATTACCTTTATCACCGATACCTGTAATATCTGGAAACGCTATATCATCAATCATTACAGAAGCAACATGACAAGGTAGCTCTAAAACTACTAATAATTTGTGGAAGAGAACTGAAAATGAAAAATGATTTTTACCGTTGGCTCACTGTTTTCACTGTTCTGATGATAATCATGAGCTTGAGTTCATTTTTTGCACTTTTTATTAAGCCCCTTATTTTTTATTTCGAAACAGGAAGTATTAATGTTTCAGTTGTTAATTATTTGTTTTTGAGTATAAAGATTGGCTCGTTTGTTAGCGGGGTAATAGTCATTGGTTTATGGATTAAACATCGATTTAATATCCATTAATATAGCTATTTAAAAAGATCCCGGCGCCAGTGCCGCGATCCTATCCATATAATGAACTACAGGATGGGCGGAAAGTACCAGAAGGCGGCGCGGCGCTGACACAGTTTGCCCAGCAGGAAGGCTAACGCGAATCTGTGTTGCCCCTCCCCGTTATCCGGGGAGAGGCAGGCGAGGCCATTACACCGCGACTTCCATTTCCATCATCACCGGGTGGAAACGGCGTTTAAAGTAAATCAGGCCGTGCCCTTGCGGGCTCAGGGTAATATTGCGGATCTCCACCAGATACACCAGGTGGGTACCAATGGTTTGCACCT
>OKVJ01000195.1_pt1 | contig 26356 bp, 28 predicted proteins | sample 1606921 | NCBI WGS metagenome assembly OKVJ01 (sample SAMN03281016, study PRJEB24777) | human gut metagenome | isolation source: fecal sample PR161 from 1 month old female Malay infant, caesarean...
GGTTCAGTACGGGCCGTACCATGTGAACCCCTATTTGGCCTTGCTCCGGGTGGAGTTTACCGTGCCACGGACTGTTACCAGCCGCGCGGTGCGCTCTTACCGCACCCTTTCACCCTTACCTGATCCCACTTGCGTGGGCCATCGGCGGTTTGCTCTCTGTTGCACTGGTCGTGGGTTTCCCCCCCAGGCGTTACCTGGCACCCTGCCCTATGGAGCCCGGACTTTCCTCCCCTCCGCCCGTCTCCACCCGAAGGTGGACGACGACGAAGCGGCGACTGTCTGGTCAGCTTCGGCGCGCAGTATAGTGGGTTTGCACGCCGCTGTCACCCTTGGTTGTAGGGAAGCCGAAATTAACGGGAGACTTCCACCTTCGCCAGTTTTTCGTAGTAGCACGCAATGGCACTGTGGTCAGCGGTGCCCAGGCCATCGGCACGTAGCGCCTGCATCATCTCCATGACGGCGGCGGTCAGCGGCAGTTGGGCCCCTACGCCGTGTGAAGTGTCCAGCGCGTTAGCCAGATCTTTAATGTGCAGGTCGATACGGAAACCGGGTTTGAAGTTACGATCCATCACCATCGGCGCTTTAGCGTCCAGCACCGTGCTACCCGCCAGCCCACCGCGGATCGCCTGGTAAACCAGATCCGGGTTGACGCCCGCTTTGGTGGCCAGAGTGAGCGCCTCCGACATGGCGGCAATATTCAGCGCCACAATCACCTGGTTTGCCAGCTTGGTTACGTTACCCGCGCCAATCTCCCCGGTGTGCACCACGGAACCGGCCATCGCTTTCATCAGATCGTAGTATTTGTCGAAAATCGCCTTATCGCCGCCGACCATGACCGACAACGTGCCGTCGATGGCTTTCGGTTCACCGCCGCTCACCGGGGCATCGAGCATCTCGACGCCTTTCGCTTTCAGCGCCTCGCTGATTTCCCGGCTGGCCAGCGGTGCGATGGAGCTCATGTCGATCAACACCCGGCCCGGCTTCGCGCCGTCGATAATGCCGTTCTCACCCAGCGCGACCTCTTTTACATGGGGAGAGTTTGGCAGCATGGTGATAATGACATCGCACTGCTCGGCAATGGCTTTGGCTGTGGTGGCGGTTTCTGCGCCAGCCGCCATCACTTCGGCCACGGCCTGCGAATTATGGTCTGAAACCACCAGGGAGTATCCTGCTTTGATGAGGTTTTTACTCATTGGTTTGCCCATAATGCCGAGGCCAATAAAACCCACTTTCAGCGTCATAATCTGTTTTCCTCAAGATGGTTATTTTTTAAAAGCGTCCGCTAATTTCTGCGTCGCAGAACGGAATACGCCGAGGTCGCTGCCGACGGCAACGAAGGTCGCGCCCCACTCCAGATAGCGGCGTGCGTCTGCTTCAACCGGCGCCAGAATGCCACACGGTTTGCCGTGCGCTTTGGCGCGGGCAAAGATGTGCTGAATGGCGCGCTGCACATCCGGGTGACCCGCATTGCCCAGGTGCCCAAACGCGGCCGCCAGATCGCTTGGGCCGACGAAAATGCCGTCCACGCCCTCGGTGGCGGCGATAGCATCCACGTTGTCGACACCCTGCTGACTCTCAATCTGTACCAGAATGGTGATGTTGCTGTTGGACTGCGCAAAGTAGTCCGGTACGGTGCCAAACATGTTGGCGCGATGCGAAACGGAGACGCCGCGGATCCCTTCCGGCGGATAGCGTGTTGACGCCACGGCCTGTGCCGCCTCCTCCTGCGTTTCAACAAACGGGATCAGGAAGTTGTAGAAGCCGATATCCAGCAGGCGCTTGATGATCACCGGCTCGTTCGTGGGGACGCGGACCACCGGCGCGCTCTGGCTGCCTTTGAGCGCCATCAGCTGCGGAATAAAGGTGCTGATATCGTTCGGCGCATGCTCGCCATCAAGCACCAGCCAGTCGAACCCCGCCAGACCCAGCACTTCGGTACTGATTGGGTTTGCCAGTGCGGACCAGCATCCAATCTGAATCTGGTGCGCCGCAAGCGCCGCTTTAAATTTATTTGGGAAGATAGCGTTATTCATCGTATTTACCTTTTTAATTCCGCAGCCCTGGTCAGTATATTTATTACCAGCGTTATATTTATTCTCTATTTCGGCGTGATAAAATCGTCATTCAGTATAATCGCCACTTTCCGGCAGCACATTGTTTTAATGCTCAAGTGTTACGCTCTGTTTCAATAATATTTTGAGCATATGCACAAACCACTGGGCGCTGATGCACAGAATCAGCCATTACTGGTTCGGGAGCGATCGCGATCACATTCTCACGCTCTGTCTCCTGACATGCTCTATTTTCGCAAGCTGCGTTTTTATTTTTGCCATAAGAAAATTGGCTGTATTTATTATCAGATTCTTTGCTGGAGAATATTGAACAATGGCCGACATTGAAATTCGACAAGCGTTGCCGACGGCGTTCTATATAAAAGTTCACGACACGGATAATGTGGCAATTATTGTGAACGATAATGGCTTAAAAGCCGGAACCCGCTTCCCGGATGGTCTGGAGCTGATTGAACATATTCCGCAGGGGCATAAAGTGGCGCTGGTGGATATCCCGGCCCAGGGTGAAATCGTGCGTTATGGTGAAGTCATTGGCTATGCCGTCCGTGCCATTCCGCAAGGCAGCTGGATTGATGAGTCTCTGGTTGAGCTGCCAGAAGCCCCACCGTTGAACACCCTGCCGCTGGCGACCCGCGTCCCGGAGCCGCTGCCACCGCTGGAAGGGTACACCTTTGAAGGCTATCGCAACGCAGACGGCAGCGTTGGAACCAAGAATCTGCTCGGCATCACCACCAGCGTCCACTGTGTGGCAGGCGTGGTGGATTTCGTGGTGAAACTCATTGAGCGCGATCTGCTGCCAAAGTACCCGAACGTTGATGGCGTGGTGGGGCTGAATCACCTTTACGGCTGCGGCGTGGCGATCAATGCCCCTGCGGCCGTGGTGCCAATCCGAACTATCCATAATATCGCCCTGAACCCGAACTTTGGTGGCGAAGTGATGGTGATAGGCCTGGGTTGTGAAAAGCTACAGCCTGAGCGCCTGCTGCAGGGCACCGAGGATGTAAAAGCCATTCCGGCCGACGAGGCCAGCATTGTACGTCTGCAGGACGAACACCATGTTGGTTTCCGTTCGATGGTTGACGATATCCTTCAGGTTGCAGAGCGTCATCTGGCTAAACTCAATACGCGTCAACGTGAGACCTGCCCGGCTTCCGAGCTGGTGATTGGTACACAATGTGGCGGCAGCGATGCGTTTTCCGGCGTGACCGCCAACCCGGCGGTGGGTTATGCCTCCGACCTGTTTGTTCGCTGCGGGGCCACGGTGATGTTCTCTGAAGTGACAGAAGTGCGAGATGCCATTCATCTGCTCACGCCGCGCTCCATCAACGAAGAGGTGGGCAAACGCCTGCTCGAAGAGATGGCCTGGTACGATAATTACCTCGATATGGGAAAAACCGACCGCAGCGCCAACCCCTCTCCGGGGAACAAAAAAGGGGGCCTGGCGAACGTGGTGGAAAAAGCGCTCGGCTCTATCGCCAAATCCGGTCAAAGTGCCATTGTAGAAGTCCTCTCGCCGGGCCAGCGCCCAACGAAACGCGGCCTGATCTACGCGGCAACCCCGGCCAGTGACTTTGTTTGCGGCACCCAGCAGGTGGCTTCCGGTATTACGGTGCAGGTCTTTACCACCGGACGCGGTACGCCGTACGGCCTGATGGCGGTGCCTGTTATTAAAATGGCGACCCGCACTGAGCTGGCTAACCGCTGGTATGACCTAATGGACATTAACGCAGGCACCATCGCCACCGGGGAAGAGAGCATAGAAGAGGTAGGCTGGAAGCTGTTCCACTTTATTCTGGATGTGGCGAGCGGCAGGAAGAAAACCTTCTCGGACCAGTGGGGGCTGCACAATCAGCTGGCGGTGTTTAACCCGGCACCGGTGACGTGAGTTTACTGTAAAACCTCCCATAGCATGGCTTCGGCCATGCTTTTTTTTGCTTTCGATTCTTTCGCATCCTTGCCTTTCATTTCGATTCTTTCATTTTTAAGATACCAATCACAAAAAAACATTCCGAAACCCTATATTGTCTTTCGCATATACAAAACGAAAGGTTTCGGAGGAAAGATGTATATCATCTCGTCGAAAGCGATGCTGATAAAGGCACAGCGTGAAGGTTACGCCGTTCCGGCATTCAATATTCATAATCTCGAAACGCTGCAGGTGGTCGTCGAAACGGCCTCTGAGATGCGAGCTCCCCTGATCGTCGCGGGTACGCCCGGTACGTTTAGCTATGCCGGAACCGGGAACGTGGTCGCCATCGCCAGCGATCTGGCCAAAACGTACAACCAGCCACTGGCGATCCACCTCGATCATCACGAAGATTTCGACGATATCGCGCAGAAAGTACAGAGCGGGATCCGCTCTGCAATGATCGACGGATCTCATCATCCGTTCAGTGAAAATGTGGCGCTGGTAAAGAGAGTGACGGACTACTGTCACCGCTACGACGTTAGCGTGGAGGCCGAACTTGGGCGTTTGGGTGGTCAGGAAGATGACCTGGTCGTCGACAGTAAAGATGCGCTTTACACCAACCCACAACAGGCGCATGAGTTTGTTGAACTCACGGGTATCGACTCGCTGGCTGTTGCCATCGGCACTGCGCACGGCCTGTACAAAGCCACGCCAAAGCTCGATTTCGAGTGCCTGGCAGAGATCCGTAATCAGGTTGATATTCCGCTGGTACTGCACGGTGCCTCAGGATTGTCGACAGAAGATATCCGTAAGGCAATTAGCCTCGGGATCTGCAAAGTCAATGTCGCCACAGAACTCAAAATCGCCTTCTCAAACGCGCTGAAAACCTATCTCGCTTCACATCCCGATGCCAGCGATCCGCGTCATTACATGGTACCAGCCAAAAGTGCCATGCAAGAGGTGGTACGCAAGGTGATTATCGATTGTGGTTGTGAAGGAAAACTCTAACGTCCTGACCCGGAGGAATTGTGAAAGATATTATTGCCCGCCATAGGGCGGGAGAACACCTCGGTATTTGTTCTGTCTGTTCAGCACACCCGCTGGTTATCGAAGCTGCACTGCGGTTTGATTTGAACACCAACAATAAAGTGCTGATTGAGGCCACTTCGAATCAGGTGAATCAGTTTGGTGGCTATACCGGCATGACTCCTGCCCATTTTCGCGATTTTGTATTGAACATTGCCAAACACGTTGGTTTTCCACGAGAGCGCCTGATTCTTGGAGGGGATCACCTGGGGCCTAACTGCTGGCAAAACGAACCGGCGGAAGCCGCGATGGATAAATCCGTTGAGCTGATCAAAGCCTATGTCGCTGCCGGATTTACCAAGATCCATCTGGACGCATCCATGTCCTGCGCCGACGACGCCATCCCGCTAGCGCCAGTGGTGGTAGCACAGCGCGCTGCGCGGCTGTGTAAAGCAGCTGAAGAGACGGCTACGGAGGAACAAAAGGCGGCACTGACCTACGTCATTGGTACTGAAGTTCCCGTACCAGGTGGAGAAGCCAGCAGTATTAACAGCGTGCATGTTACCCGTGTCGAAGATGCTGCACAGACGCTGGACACCCATCGCGCAGCCTTTAGCGAACTCGGTCTGGAAGACGCCATGACGCGCGTGATTGCTATCGTGGTGCAACCGGGCGTGGAGTTCGACCATACCCAAATTATTCACTATCAGCCCCACGCGGCAGAGGCGCTTTCCGGCTGGATCCGCCAGACACCGATGGTCTACGAGGCGCATTCGACCGATTACCAGACCCGCCAGGCCTATCGCGCCCTGGTACGCGATCACTTCGCGATCCTGAAAGTTGGCCCGGCGCTCACTTTTGCCCTGCGTGAAGCCATCTTTGCCCTTGCGCAAATGGAGAAAGAACTTATCGCTCCTGAGCAGCGCAGCCACGTGCTGGCGGTGATCGACGAGGTGATGCTGAACGAGCCGGACTACTGGAAAAAGTACTACCGCCCGACCTGGAGCCAGGCGATGGTGGATATTCATTTCAGCTTGTCTGACCGCATTCGCTACTACTGGCCGCATCCGCGTATCCGTCAGGGTGTGGAGAAATTACTCGCCAACCTGAGTAACACCCCACTGCCACTTGGGCTGATCAGCCAGTTTATGCCCGTTCAGTTCGAACGATTGTCGATGAATGAGATCGTTGCAACACCGCAAAATCTCATCATCGACAAAATACAGGATGTATTACGCGCCTATCGATTTGGCTGTACCCCTGAATACGTCTGATGCCCGGAGAGTCTATGAGTCACGTTTTTGTCCGTACCGGAATTGAGTTTGAAAATAGCCAGCTTGCGCTGGCACATATTGGCGAGGAGATGCTGGCGAAAGGGGTTGTGCATGCCACTTACCCAGCCGCACTTCTCGAAAGGGAGCTCAACTACCCCACCGGCATTACCCTCGAACGCCATGCGGTTGCGATCCCGCATTGTGAAGCGGTACATGCCAAAAGCCCTGCGATTTACCTGATTCGCCCGGACAAACCGGTGAATTTTCAGCAGGCGGATGATGATGGAGAGGTCGCGGTTTCACTCATTATCGCGTTAATTGTTGAAAACCCTACGGCGCAAATAAAACTGCTGCGCCGTCTTTTCAGCGAGCTACAAAACCCGGACACGCTGGATATGTTGCTGGCTACGCCAGCCGATCGCCTGGCCGAGCAATTCCGGGAGACTATCCTTGAGCCTGCCTCCTGTGTACAGGCTTCATAACATACTGATAATAAAAAGGAGTACCCTATGAAACGTAAAGTTATTGTTGCCTGTGGTGGTGCCGTAGCCACCTCAACCATGGCGGCTGAAGAGATCAAAGAACTGTGTGAAGCCCACAACATAACGCTGGATCTGGTTCAGTGTCGGGTGACCGAAATTGAAACCTATATGGACGGTGCAGACCTGATCTGCACCACGGCAAAAGTCGACAGATCTTTTGGTGACATTCCGGTAGTTCATGGGATGCCGTTTGTATCAGGCGTCGGTATCGAAGCCCTGCAACAAAAAATCCTTACTATCCTCGAGGGTTAAGATCATGTTTACCGAAATCATGCGGTATATCCTCGACCTCGGTCCCACCGTCATGCTGCCCATCGTCATTATTATCTTCTCTAAACTTCTGGGGATGAAACTTGGCGATTGCTTCAAGTCCGGCCTGCATATCGGCATCGGCTTCGTGGGAATTGGGCTGGTCATTGGCCTGATGCTCGACTCCATTGGTCCTGCAGCCAAAGCGATGGCGGAACAATTCCAGATTAACCTGCACGTGGTGGACATCGGCTGGCCAGGTTCTTCCCCCATGACCTGGGCTTCCCAAATCGCACTGGTGGCGATCCCGGTAGCCATTGGGGTCAATGTCATCATGCTGGTCACCCGTATGACACGTGTAGTGAATGTGGATATCTGGAACATCTGGCATATGACATTCACCGGGGCAATGCTGCACATGGCCACTGGCTCTTACTGGCTGGGGATCCTTGGCGTGGTGGTTCACGCGGCCTTTGTCTACAAGCTGGGGGACTGGTTTGCCAAAGACACGCGAGACTTCTTCGGTCTGGAGGGAATTGCCATTCCTCACGGCTCGTCGGCGTATCTCGGTCCTGTCGCGGTGCTGGTCGATACAATTATCAACCACATTCCAGGTCTGAAGCAGATCCACTTTAGCGCCGACGATGTGCAGAAACGCTTTGGTCCGTTTGGCGAGCCCGTCACCGTCGGTTTTGTCATGGGACTGGTCATCGGCATGCTGGCAGGATACGACACGAAATCCGTTCTGCAACTGGCGGTGAAAACCGCTGCGGTGATGCTGCTGATGCCGCGTGTCATCAAGCCGATTATGGACGGCCTGACGCCAATTGCTAAACACGCACGCAAACGCCTGCAGGCCAAATTTGGTGGTCAGGAGTTCTTAATTGGTCTTGATCCCGCGCTGCTGCTGGGCCATACGTCAGTGGTCTCCGCCAGTCTCATTTTCATCCCATTAACGATTCTGATTGCGGTACTGGTGCCGGGTAACCAGGTGCTGCCTTTCGGCGACCTTGCGACTATCGGCTTCTTCGTGGCAATGGCGGTCGCGGTTCATCAGGGTAATCTGTTCCGTACTCTCATCTCCGGCGTCATCATAATGGGTATCACATTGTGGATCGCCACACAGACCATCGGCCTGCACACCCTGCTTGCACAGAACGCGGGGGCGTTAAAAGCAGGTGGGCTTGTGGCATCCATGGATCAGGGCGGTTCGCCGATCACCTGGCTGCTCATCCAGCTCTTTACCTGGCAAAACGTGGTGGGATTCATCGTGATTGGTGCGATCTATTTTACTGGCGTACTGCTCACCTGGCGACGTGCCCGGGCGTTTACGGCGGCGAAGAAAAACGCCGATAACCCGCAAAGCCAGACGGTATCTTAATATCCGGGGAGCCATGCTCCCCTTCTTTTTCTGGAGTGAATCATGAAATCAGTGGTAATTCACGCTGAGGGCAACGTGCGCGTTGAAGAACGCCCGGCCCCTCAAATACAGGATGCGGATGATGTTCTGGTACGCATCGTTTGCTCAGGATTATGCGGCTCAGACATCCCGCGTATTTTTGCCAAAGGGGCGCACTACTACCCGATCACCCTGGGCCACGAATTTAGCGGACACGTCGAAGCCTGTGGTGCGGATATAAAGGATCTCCAGGCCGGAGATCCTGTAGCCTGCATTCCACTCCTGCCCTGTTTTTCCTGCCCGGAGTGTGAAAAAGGCTACTACTCGCTGTGTAATAATTACCAGTTTGTCGGCTCACGCAGTGACGGTGGCAATGCAGAATATATTGTCGTGAAGCGCGCGAACCTGTTCCGCCTGCCAGCAGAGATGGCGATCGAAGACGGGGCATTTATCGAGCCTATCACCGTAGGGCTGCACGCGTTCCATCTGGCTTCGGGCTGCAAAGATAAAAATGTCATTATCGTCGGTGCAGGAACGATCGGTCTGTTGGCGATGCAGTGCGCGCTGGCACTGGGGGCAAAGAGCGTGACTGCAATTGATATCAACGACGATAAACTCGCCCTGGCGACAACCTTAGGCGCGACCCAGGTGTTCAACAGCCGGACCCTGAGCACCGATGACATTCTCAACGCGCTGAAGGACAACCGGTTTGATCAACTCGTGCTGGAAACCGCTGGAACACCACAAACTGTCTCGCTTGCCATTGATATTGCCGGTCCTCACGCCCAGGTGGCGCTGGTCGGTACATTACATCATGACCTGAATTTACCTGCCGCAACCTTTGGCAAAATATTGCGTAAGGAGCTGACGCTTCTGGGTAGTTGGATGAACTACTCAGCACCGTGGCCAGGGGAAGAGTGGGAAACGGCAGTCCGCCTGCTCACAGGGAAAAAACTGCAACTGGAGCCACTCATTGCCCATACCGGCGACAGTGAGAGCTTCGCTCAGGCCGTGCAGGCTCTGAACGGCGCACCTATGCAGGGCAAAATTATGCTGCGTTTCGCCTAATCCCTCGAGCCAGCAACCTGAGCTGGCTCACATTTACTTTCGAATATTGCCTTACACCTTTCGCATACCTTCGATTAGAATAGGGACAATTAATTATCAGGCAATTCAATATGAACTCATTTGAGCGAAGGAACAAAATCGTTGACCTCGTCAACGCTCAGGGCAGCGTGATGGTGCAGGATCTATCAAATCTGTTTGGCATCTCTGAAGTGACCATTCGAACCGACCTGCGTCTGCTGGAAGAAAAAGGGCTGGTCACGCGCTTCCATGGGGGCGCCGCAAAGCCGGGCAGTAACCTGGCTGAAAGTGAGAATCAGGAAGTCGTACTGGAGGAACGCTACCAGCTGGCAAGCGATCCGAAAAAACGTATTGCTCAGGCCGCCGCCGCCCTGATCGAAGAAGGGATGACGGTTATTTTAGACAGCGGCAGTACCACTATGCTGATAGCCGAAGCGCTGGTGAGGAAAGCCAATATTACTGTCATCACCAACAGCTTGCCCGCTGCGTTTGCTCTTTCGGAAAATAAAGATATTACGCTGGTGGTTTGCGGCGGCACGGTACGCCATAAAACGCATTCCATGCACGGAACCATTGCCGAGCGTTCGCTTGCAGGTATTAGCGCGGATTTAATGTTTGTTGGGGCTGACGGCATTGATGCCACAAACGGTATCACCACCTTCAATGAAGGCTACTCGATCAGCAGCGTGATGGCCGCTGCAGCCCATAAAGTGATTGCCGTACTGGATGCCAGCAAGTTTAATCGTCGCGGGTTTAATCAGGTGCTGCCGATGGAGAAGATTGACTGTGTGATTACGGATGATGGGATCGGAAAACACGATAAAGACTTGCTGAGCAAAACGGGCACTGAGATCATTACGGTTTAGCGAAAGACGCAGATCGCCGGTTGGTCTGCGCAATTTTCTTTTCCGACATTTATTCCGACACTCTGGATTTTGTAGGCCGGGCAAGCGCAGCGCCGCCCGGCAAAAACAGGCGGAGTATGACTTACTCCCCCTGCTGCTCCAGCGCATATTTATAGAGCGCATTCTTCTTCACGCCGTGGATTTCTGCCGCCAGTGCTGCTGCTTTCTTAAGCGGCAATTCAGCCTGTAGCAGTGCCAGAGTACGCAGCGCATCGGCAGGCAGTGCATCCTCCTCCGCTTTATGCCCTTCGACAATCAGCACCATCTCACCCTTGCGACGGTTTTCGTCCTCTTTCACCCACGCCAGCAGTTCGCCGACCGGCGCGCCGTGAATGGTTTCCCAGGTTTTGGTCAGCTCGCGCGCCAGCACCACGTAGCGGCGCTCTCCCCAGACGGTCACCATATCTTCCAGGCTTTCCAGCAGGCGATGCGTGGATTCGTAGAAAATCAGCGTACGCGGTTCAGCTTCCAGCTCTTTTAACACGTCACGGCGGCCTTTGGATTTGGCGGGCAGGAAACCTTCATAGCAGAAACGATCGGACGGCAGGCCCGCTGCGCTCAACGCAGCAATCGCAGCACACGGTCCCGGCAGTGGGACCACCCGGATCCCGGCTTCACGACAGGTACGCACCAGATGGTATCCCGGATCGTTAATCAGCGGCGTACCGGCGTCAGAGACGAGCGCAATGTTCTGCCCCTCTTTGAGCTTCGCCACCAGCGTTTCTGCTTTTTGCTGCTCATTATGATCGTGCAGGGCGAAGAGACGAGCGTTAATCGCAAAGTGTTGCAGCAATAAACCGGTATGCCGGGTATCTTCAGCGGCAATTAAATCAACAGCTTGTAATACGGTCAGCGCACGTTGGGTAATATCAGACAAATTCCCGATAGGAGTAGGTACAATATAAAGCTGGCCTTGAGAATTCTCTGCCGTTTCGTGTTGTTTCATTGTTTCGTCCGTATTGCCGATTTAATATTGAGCATTGCGTAAAAAAAATCACTGGATACAGTATGGTACCGTTAACGTTTCTTCGAAAAAAAGCCACGCGCAGCGTGCCGCTTCTGCTGGCAGCCCTGATCTTTGCAGGCTGTGGCACCCAGGCACCTGACCAGAGCACGGCCCATCTGCAGGGATCCGCTCAGGCTGATTCTGGCTTTTATCTGCAACAAATGTCGCAAAGCTCAAATGATACCAGGATCAACTGGCAATTACTCGCCATTCGTGCACTGCTGAAAGAGGGCAAAACCCAGCAGGCCGCCGAACTGTTCAACCAGCTTCCGCACGAGCTTAACGATGCCCAGCGTCTTGAGCAGAGCCTGCTCTCTGCCGAGCTGAAAGTCGCGCTGAAAGATTATGCCGCCGCGAAAAAGATCCTTGGCGACATCGACGTAAGCGCACTGGATAAAAATCAGCAGGCCCGTTTCTGGCAGGCGGGTATTACCGCTGAGCAGGGACGTCCTTCCCTGACGCTGCTGCGGGCGCTGATCGCCCAGGAGCCGCTGCTCGGCGGTGCGGACAAGCAGAAAAATATCGATGCCACCTGGCAGGCGCTCGCCTCAATGACCCAGGAACAGGCGCAGGCGCTGGTCATCAATGCTGATGAAAACGTGTTGCAGGGGTGGCTGGATCTGCAACAGATGTGGTTTAACAACCGCAGCGATCCAAACATGCTGAAAGCCGGTATTACCGACTGGCAAACGCGCTACCCACAAAACCCGGGCGCGAAAATGCTGCCGACACAGCTGGTGAACGTGCAGAACTTTAAGCCTGCCTCCACCAGCAAAATCGCCCTGCTTCTGCCGTTGAACGGCCAGGCGGCGGTATTTGGCCGCACCATTCAACAAGGTTTTGAAGCGGCGAAGAACGGTACCACGCCAGTGACCGGCAGTGCAGTTCCGGCGCAGGCAGCTCAGGCGGCAAACGTGAACGACGTTGTCAGCCCTTCCGCCGCGGAAACCAGCGACCTGACCACAGCACAAACGCCGCCGCAGGGGACGATGCAGAACCCGGTGACGGCACCGACCACACCAGCGGCCGCAGCACCCGCGCCTGCGACTCCGGTAGAGACACAATCCGCACCGGCGACGGAGCCTGCGACAGCGGAGCAACCTCAACCGCAGACCACTGAGCCCGCAGCACAACCTGCCGCTCAGCCTGCCGCCCAGCCACAGGCCGTAGCCACCACCAGCGCTAACCCGGGCGCTGAGCTGAAAATCTACGACACCAGTTCTCAACCGCTCGATCAGGTTCTGGCGCAGGTGCAACAGGACGGTGCCAGCATCGTTGTGGGTCCGCTGCTGAAAAACAACGTCGAAGAGCTGATGAAGAGCAACACTGCGCTGAACGTGCTGGCGCTCAACCAGCCTGAACAGGTTCAGAACCGCGCCAATATCTGCTATTTCGCCCTCTCTCCGGAAGATGAAGCCCGCGATGCGGCGCGTCATATTCACGAGCAAGGGAAACAGTCTCCGCTGCTGCTGATCCCTCGCAGTACGCTGGGCGATCGCGTCGCCAACGCCTTTGCCGAAGAGTGGCAGAAGCTGGGCGGCGGCATCGTGCTGCAGCAGAAATTCGGCTCCGTCTCTGAACTGCGCGCGGGCGTTAACGGCGGCGCGGGTATTGCGCTTAACGGCAGCCCGGTGAGTGCAAGCCTGCCACAGCAGCAGAGCGTGACGATTAACGGTCTGACCATCCCTGCCCCACCTACCGATGCGCAGATTAGCGGTGGCGGTAAAGTGGATGCGGCCTATATTGTCGCTACGCCACAAGAGATTGCCTTCATCAAGCCGATGATCGCCATGCGTAACGGCAGCCAGAGCGGCGCCACGCTCTACGCCAGCTCTCGCAGCGCACAAGGCACTGCAGGCCCGGATTTCCGCCTGGAGATGGACGGCCTGCAATACAGCGAAATTCCGATGCTGGCGGGCAGCAATCCGGCCCTGATGCAGCAGGCGCTGAGCGCAGTCCGTAACGACTACTCGCTGGCGCGTCTGTACGCGATGGGCGTCGATGCCTGGACGCTGGCGAACCACTTTACCCAAATGCGTCAGGTGCCGGGCTTTGAGCTAAACGGCAATACCGGCGATCTGACGGCCACTCAGGATTGCGTGATTAACAGGAAGTTATCATGGCTCAAATACCAGCAGGGACAAATCGTCCCGGCCAGTTAAGCCGTAAAGAGACCGGCGACGCCTGGGAATTAAAAGCGCGTCGCTGGCTTGAGGGCAAGGGACTGCGCTTTATCGCCGCTAACGTTCGCGGACGTGGCGGCGAAATCGATCTGATCATGAAAGAGGGTCAGGTCATTGTGTTTGTGGAAGTACGCTACCGACAGTCTTCCCGTTTTGGCGGTGCTGCCGCCAGCGTGACGCCCGCCAAACAACATAAATTATTACAGACTGCCCACTTGTGGCTTGCCCGCCATAATGGGAGTTTTGATACTGTGGATTGCCGGTTCGATGTGTTAGCCTTCACCGGAAACGAGATCGAATGGCTGAAAAACGCTTTTGGCGAAGACGCATAATTAAGATTTAAAAGGGATAACGTGCTCGAAAGAATTAAAGTGTGCTTCACAGAAAGCATTCAGACTCAGATTGCCGCGGCAGAAGCCCTCCCTGACGCAATCTCTCGCGCCGCCATGACGCTGGTGCAGTCCCTGCTCAATGGCAACAAAATCCTCTGTTGTGGCAATGGCACGTCCGCTGCCAACGCACAGCATTTTGCTGCCAGTATGATCAATCGTTTTGAAACAGAACGCCCCAGTTTACCTGCCATTGCACTTAATACCGATAATGTGGTCTTAACAGCGATTGCTAACGATCGTCTGCATGACGAGATTTACGCTAAGCAGGTGCGTGCCTTGGGCCATGCGGGCGATGTGCTGCTGGCCATCTCCACGCGCGGCAATAGCCGTGACATTGTCAAAGCCGTCGAAGCCGCCGTTACCCGCGATATGACTATCGTTGCCTTAACCGGCTATGACGGGGGCGAGCTGGCGGGCCTGCTGGGGCCGCAGGATGTGGAAATCCGCATTCCGTCTCACCGTAGCGCACGCATTCAGGAGATGCATATGCTCACGGTGAACTGCTTATGTGATTTGATCGATAACACGCTTTTCCCTCACCAGGATGATTAAGGAGTTCTCATGAAGGCTTTATCGACCCTCGCAGTCCTTATGTCTGCATTACTGCTGCAGGGATGTATCGCTGCGGCTGTCGTGGGTACCGCTGCCGTCGGCACCAAAGCAGCGACCGATCCGCGCACCGTTGGCACCCAGGTAGATGACGGCACGCTGGAGCTGCGCGTCAACAGTGCGCTGTCGAAAGACGAGCAAATTAAGAAAGAAGCGCGCATCAACGTGACGGCTTACCAGGGCAAAGTGCTGCTGACAGGCCAGGCGCCAAATAGCGAACTCTCCAGCCGCGCGAAACAGATCGCGATGGGCGTAGAGGGCACTGCGGAAGTCTTCAACGAAGTCCGTCAGGGGCAGCCAATCAGCCTTGGTACCGCCTCCAATGATACGTGGATCACCACCAAAGTCCGTTCCCAGCTGCTGGGTTCAGACCAGGTGAAATCATCCAACGTGAAAGTGACGACCGAAAACGGCGAAGTGTTCCTGCTGGGCCTGGTTACCGATCGTGAAGGCAAAGCGGCGGCCGATATCGCCAGCCGGGTGAGCGGCGTGAAACACGTCACCACCGCATTTACCTACATTAAGTAATTCCCACCTGACTGTAAGCCCGGTGAGCGCTCGCGCCACCGGGCTTTTTTCACAGAAGCGCAATACTCCCCACAATCACCCCACTCAACGCCACCAGCCCTGCGGTGAGCCACAGCGCTTTCGCCGGGAAAGACCTACGCAGCATGATAAGCGACGGCAGGCTGATGGCAGGCAAGGTAATGAGCAACGCCAGTGCCGGTGCGGTGCCCATGCCGGCCAACATCATGGTCTGAACAATCGGAATTTCAGCCGCCGTTGGGATCACAAACAGACAACCGGCAACGGCCATCGCAATGACCCACATCAGGGTATTGTCGATGGCGCCGTCGGCATGCGGGAATAGCCAGACGCGTGCGGCCCCGAGCACCAGCACCGCCAGGATATACACAGGAATGGTGCTCCAGAAAAGCTGCCACAGTGCATTCCCCCAGCGCGCAAAGAAGCTTCCCTGTGGCTCGCTGACATCAAGCTCAATGGCGGCCGGTTCAACGGCGTTATCTTTCACCCATTTTTGCACCAGCGTCGCCACCACCAGCACCGTCAGCAGACCGGCCACCAGGCGGATAAAGGCGAAATGCCAGCCCAGCACAAAGCCCATAAACACCAGCGTTGCCGGGTTTAACAGCGGGTTGCCCATCCAGAACGCCAGCGCACCGCCCATAGAGACTCGCTGACGGCGCATACCGGCGGCGACAGGCGCGGCACAGCACGAACACATCATGCCCGGCAGGGAGAAAATGGTCCCCAGCAGGGTGCCCTGAAAACGTGGCTGCCCCAGGGTTTTCACCAGCCAGTGACGCGGGATAAGCACCTGGATCAACGAGCCCAGAATGACGCCTAATACGGCGGCTTTCCAGACGGCAAGGAAATAGACCATGGCATAATCCCACGCCGCGCGAAGCGGGCTGGAATCAGCGTGAGCGAGAATAGATTTACCGATGCTGTGCGTTTCGGCGGCAGTGAAGGCTTTACCGTAGTACGGCTGCCATTTCACATACCAGAGGCCGATAATGACCACGAGAAAGAAGAGCGCGGGCTTCCACCATTGGACAGGTGTTGCCGCCTGAGATGAAGACTGACCAGTCATAGCATTCCCCGGAGAGTGTTATTTAATTAGCCGGGGGAGTTTACGCCTCGCCCTGCGCGATTTCACGCAGTTTCGCCGAAGGGATGATATTCACCCCCTCCTGCGATGGTGACAGCCCCTCTTTTAACATCGCACGCGCCACGTCGCGCGCCTCGATGGATTTCCAGTTACCGGGGAGAATGCGGAACAACGGGGCAAACATCGACTCGTTAAAACGACGCTCGTCGCGATGCCCCAGCAGCATGGAGGGACGGACTATTGTTAACCGCTCCCACTTCTGGGCAATCAGGGCCTCTTCCATCTCGCCCTTCACCTTGCTGTAAAAGAACGGCGAACGGGCGCTGGCACCCAGCGAGCTGACCACCACAAAATGGGTGGCACCCAGCTTTTTCGCCGTTAGCGCCGTATCGACCACCAGCGTATAGTCAGCATGAACAAACGCCTCTTTACTGCCCGCCTCACGCCGCGTTGTCCCGAGGCAGCAAAAGGCGATATCGATGGGATCCTGCACCTGCGCCAGTGCGTCGGTCAGCTGTGGAACGTGAGGATTAAAAACGCCAGAAATGTCCGCCAGCGGTCGACGTGTCGGGGCCGCAATGTAGTTCACCCTGCGATCCTGGATCAGCAGCCGCAGCAGATGCTCGCCCACCAGCCCGGTTGCCCCCGTAATCAGTACCTGACTCATTTCATCCCCTTTACAGAATAGTCCGTTTGCGAACTCAGCATGGTCAACCACACTTAGAAGTCTGTTACCGGTAAGTATTTACCACAAACGGGAAAAAAACAGTCTGAAGCGAAAACAACGGAGGAAGCATGGGTAAAAAAATCGCAGTCCTGATTACCGACGAGTTTGAAGATTCAGAATTCACCTCACCTGCTGAGGCGTTCCGCAAGGCGGGACATGAGGTCATCACCATTGAGAAAGAGGCGGGAAAAACGGTGAAAGGCCATAAGGGCGAGGCCAGCGTGACCATCGATGAGACCATCGATAACGTCAGCCCGTCTGATTTTGATGCCCTGCTGTTACCCGGCGGTCATTCACCGGATTCCCTGCGCGGCGACGAGCGCTTCGTGACGTTCACCCGCGATTTTGTCTCCACCGGAAAACCGGTCTTTGCTATCTGCCACGGTCCGCAACTGCTTATCAGCGCGGATGTGGTGCGCGGGCGTAAACTCACTGCCGTGAAACCGATCGTTGTCGATTTGAAAAACGCGGGGGCCGAGTTTTACGATCAGGAGGTGGTCAACGACAAAGACCAGCTGATCACCAGCCGAACCCCGGACGATCTGCCGGCGTTCAACCGCGAAGCGCTACGCCTGCTCGGCGCGTAGCCAGTGCAGCTTTTTGCCAAAGCCCAGCGTGTTGTCGGTAAATTTCAGCTCATCAAGGCGGATTTCCCACACCGGGGCTTTTAAGGCGGCGGCTACCGGAAAGCGGCGCGTGTAGTGCTTACGGTGCGCGTCGCTCTCTTCACCGTCCAGACGACGGATCTCCCCTTTAAACTGCACCCCACGGATCAGTGCCACCGTTTTAGGCTGACCGTTAACTGTCCCTGCCACCTTCGCCTGCTGACCGGTCATCTGCGCATGGCGCGTTTTATCTTCGCTCATCACATAAAACGCAACGCGCTCAGGGTCATAATAGTAAAACGCATTCGCGCACCACATTTCACCGTCGTCATACACGCACCAGGTGACAACATGCTGTTTCGCCAGCCAGCGGTTAATGGCAGCCAGAGTTTCCATTTTCGTTCTCTCTCATGCTATGGTGCGTTCACCTTAACATACTGAATCTGTTTACCGTGTGCTGGTTTCTCTATCTTGTCCGTACCGCCGATAACGCTCTCTACACCGGGATCACGACCGATGTGGCGCGGCGTTTTCTTCAGCATCAAACGGGAAAAGGGGCAAAAGCGCTGCGGGGGAAAGGAGAATTGACGCTCGCCTTTTCTGCCCCCGTGGGTGACAGATCGCTGGCGTTAAGAGTGGAATACCGCATTAAGCAGTTGACGAAGCGCCAGAAAGAGCGCCTCGTCACCGGAGACGGATCGTTTGAGGCGCTGTGTGAAAGCCTGATTAGAAGCGATTAAAATGGTCGTGATACTCCACGAGGCCATTTACGCCGTTGAGCGCGTCATCCGCCAGACGGTGCACCTGGAAGGCAGTTTCGGTGCCCGGCCAGCGACAGCGGAGATCGTACTGCGCCGCCGGCTCGAAGCCCAGGCGTCCATAGAAAGCAGGATCGCCCAGCGTCACCACCGCGGCATAGCCAAACTCATTGAGCGAGTCCAGCCCTTCATACACCAGCTGACGTGCCAGCCCGTGTCCACGATAGTGTTCATCTACCGCCAGCGGCGCCATTCCTACCCACTGTAATTCTTCACCCTGAACGGTTACCGGGCTGAAGGCAACGTAGCCCACCACCTGACCTTCGTCATCGGTGGCAACCAGCCCCAGCGTGATCAGGCCGTCTTCGCGGAGATCGTGGACCAGTTGGGCTTCTGCGTCGCTCGCAAAAGAGCGGCGTAACAACGCATCGATACCCGGTGCATCAATCCCAATTTCGACTCGAATCAGCATGGCTCACCTACTGAAGTGTGTTTACTGTCAGGCGGGGTTTTCAGCCCGGCCTCAACGAAATCTGCCATTTGCATTAACATCACGCGCAGCGCTTTTGGCATCTGCTCCAGCTCAATGGCATCCATTAAATTTTTGACGTACAGACCCAGTTCCGTATCGCCTTCAATGACCAGACGGCGCTGGAAAAAGAGGGTATCCGGATCCTGCTTACGCGCGGCGATCATCAGCAGATCGCAGGCGTCGGCGCTAAAGCTCACATCCGCGTCGGCGGACTGGCGCACAATCAGCTGGTCATTCTCGACGGAGGTAAACCAGCGCAGACCGATATCACGCACTTCAATGCTTAACCAGCGGCCTTCCAGGAACGCCAGTTCGCCTTCCTGCAGCGCCTGGCGGAACTGCCAGCTCAGGAGCTGCTCCAGCACCTGACGTTTAAGCGCGAACGGCGCCAGTTTTACCGGCACGCTCAGCATTGATGGACCAAATTGTACGAGACGTGAACGCAGTTTATCCAGCACGAGCTTTACTCCCTGATAGCGATAGTCCGGGTATTTTGCCATATCCGGAGGAGAACATAGCGGCGTAAATCAACAAACCGTCGTCCGGTGTACCTCATTATTGGTGCCATCAATACGCCATTAGCTGCCTTAAATCAAAAATTGTCGCGTATGGGTTAATTAAAATCCCAGCTCGTTAACATTTTTGCTCTCGACGACATCAGGATAAATTATGGAGCTGCTCTGCCCTGCCGGAAACCTTCCGGCGCTTAAGGCGGCCATCGAAAATGGGGCCGATGCGGTCTATATCGGGCTGAAAGATGATACTAACGCCCGCCATTTTGCTGGCCTCAACTTTACGGAGAAAAAGCTTCAGGAAGCCGTTAACTTCGTACATCAGCACCGCCGCAAATTGCATATTGCCATCAATACCTTTGCCCATCCTGATGGCTATGCCCGCTGGCAGCGCGCGGTGGATATGGCAGCACAGCTGGGTGCCGATGCGCTGATTCTGGCCGACCTCGCCATGCTAGAGTATGCGGCAGAACGCTATCCTCATATTGAGCGCCATGTCTCTGTTCAGGCCTCTGCCACCAACGAAGAGGCGATACGTTTTTATCATCAAAACTTTGACGTGGCCCGGGTGGTTTTACCGCGCGTGCTCTCTATTCATCAGGTTAAGCAACTCGCGCGCGTCACGCCAGTGCCGCTGGAAGTTTTTGCCTTTGGTAGCCTGTGCATCATGGCTGAAGGCCGCTGCTATCTCTCCTCGTATTTAACCGGTGAATCCCCTAATACCGTTGGCGCCTGCTCGCCTGCCCGCTTTGTTCGCTGGCAGCAAACCCCACAGGGGCTGGAATCTCGCCTGAATGAGGTACTGATTGACCGCTATCAGGACGGTGAAAACGCTGGCTACCCGACGCTGTGCAAAGGCCGCTATCTGGTTGACGGCGAGCGTTATCACGCGCTGGAAGAACCCACCAGCCTCAACACGCTGGAACTGCTGCCGGAACTGCTGGCCGCTAATATTGCCTCAGTGAAGATTGAAGGTCGCCAGCGCAGCCCGGCCTACGTCAGTCAGGTGGCGAAAGTCTGGCGTCAGGCCATTGACCGCTGCATCGCAGATCCGCAGAACTACACCCCGCAATCGGCCTGGATGGAGACGCTCGGCGCAATGTCTGAAGGCACCCAAACCACGCTTGGCGCGTATCACCGTAAATGGCAGTGAGATAACCATGAAATATTCATTAGGACCGGTGCTCTACTACTGGCCAAAAGAGACGCTGGAAGATTTTTATCAACAGGCCGCGACCAGCAGCGCCGATGTGATTTACCTTGGCGAAGCGGTATGCAGCAAGCGCCGTGCCACCAAAGCAGGCGACTGGCTGGAGATGGCGAAAAGCCTGGCCGGTAGCGGCAAACAGGTGGTGCTCTCTACGCTGGCGCTGGTGCAGGCCTCATCTGAACTGGGTGAGCTGAAGCGCTACGTGGAGAACGGCGAGTTTCTGCTGGAGGCCAGCGATCTGGGCGTGGTGAATATGTGCGCCGAACGCAAGCTGCCGTTTGTCGCGGGCCATGCATTGAACTGCTATAACGCCGTGACCCTGCGCCTGCTGCTCAAGCAGGGGATGACGCGCTGGTGTATGCCGGTGGAACTCTCCCGCGACTGGCTGGCAAACCTGCTCGCTCAGTGTGAAGAGCTTGGCATTCGCAATCAGTTTGAAGTGGAAGTGCTGAGCTATGGCCATCTCCCGCTGGCCTATTCTGCCCGCTGCTTCACCGCGCGTTCTGAAGATCGCCCGAAAGACGAGTGCGAAACCTGTTGCATCAAATACCCGAACGGGCGCAGCATGCTGTCGCAGGAGAATCAGCAGGTGTTTGTCCTGAACGGCATTCAAACCATGAGTGGCTATGTGTATAACCTTGGTAACGAGCTGGCGTCGATGGACGGACTGGTGGACATGGTGCGTCTGTCCCCGCTGGACACCAGCGTGTTTGCCATGCTGGATGCTTTTCGCGCCAACGAAAACGGCGCATCGCCACTGCCGCTGACGGCAAACAGTGACTGTAACGGCTACTGGAAGCGGCTGGCCGGACTGGAGTTGCAGGCCTGAAAAAGGCTCACTTTGTTAACAACGGTTATCATTATTTAATGCAGTATTAAAGATTGACCGTCGACAAAGTGAGCTGTTATGACTGACAAAACCCTTCCGTTTTCGGTGCTGGATCTGGCGCCGATCCCACAAGGCTCCTCGGCAAGAGAAGCCTTTTCGCACTCTCTCGATCTGGCTCAACTGGCCGAAAAGCGTGGCTATCACCGTTACTGGCTGGCGGAGCATCACAACATGGTCGGCATCGCCAGCGCTGCCACCTCGGTGCTGATTGGCTATCTGGCCGCGAACACCACTACCCTGCACCTGGGATCCGGTGGCGTGATGCTGCCAAACCATGCTCCTCTGGTGATCGCCGAGCAGTTTGGTACGCTGAATACCCTCTACCCGGGCCGTATTGATTTAGGCCTTGGCCGTGCGCCGGGCAGCGACCAGCCCACCATGCGCGCCCTGCGTCGCCATATGAGCGGTGACATCGACAATTTCCCGCGTGATGTGGCTGAACTGGTGGACTGGTTCGATGCGCGTGACCCGAACCCGCACGTGCGCCCGGTGCCGGGCTATGGCGAGAAGATCCCGGTATGGCTGTTAGGCTCAAGTCTTTATAGCGCGCAGCTTGCTGCACAGCTGGGGCTGCCCTTCGCGTTCGCCTCCCACTTCGCACCGGATATGCTGCATCAGGCGCTGCATCTCTACCGCACGAACTTCAAACCTTCTGAAAGGCTGGAGAAACCGTACGCGATGGTGTGTATCAACATCATTGCCGCCGACAGCAATCGCGATGCGGAATTCCTGTTTACCTCCATGCAGCAGGCGTTTGTGAAGCTGCGTCGCGGTGAGACCGGCCAGCTTCCACCGCCGGTGGAGAATATGCATCAGCTGTGGTCAGCTTCCGAGCAGTATGGTGTTCAACAGGCGCTGAGCATGTCGCTGGTGGGAGATAAAGCGAAGGTGCGTCACGGGCTTGAGGCGGTGCTGCGCGAAACGCAGGCTGATGAGATTATGGTTAACGGCCAGATTTTCGATCATCAGGCGCGTTTGCACTCGTTTGAGCTGGCGATGCAGGTGAAAGAGGAGTTAGTGGGGTAGTTTTTTTGCCCGGTGGCGCTTCGCTTACCGGGCCTACGGGATCGCGTAGGCCGGATAAGGCGTAGCCGCCATCCGGCACAAAAACTTACTGATATACCGGCAACAGATTAAAGCTCGACAGCACGTGGACCAGCGCGTTACCAACACCAAACACCAGAATCAGTGCAATCATCGGTTTACCGCCCCAGACGCGGAATTTCGGGCTACCGAAGCGCTGACGGGATTTACGCGCCAGCAGCGCCGGCACAATTGCCGCCCAGATGGTAGCCGCCAGACCGGCATAACCAATGGCGTACAGGAAGCCGTTCGGCCACAGCAGGCCGCCCACCATCGGTGGCAGGAAGGTCAGCAGTGCGGTTTTGAAGCGCCCCATCGCGGAGTCATCAAAGCCAAACAGGTCCGCCAGATAGTCAAACAGGCCGAGCGTCACGCCGAGGAAAGAGCTCGCAACCGCAAAGTTGGAGAATACCACCAGCAGCAGATCCAGACTGCGGCTGTTCAGTACGCCGCTCAGCGCCTGCACCAGCACATCAATATTCCCGCCCTTCTGCGCAATGCCGATAAACTCAGGACGCGGAATGTTGCCCATCGTCCCCAGCAGCCAAATCACATACAGCCCCAGCGCCAGCAGCGTACCGTAAACCAGGCACTTGACGATTGTCCGCGGGTCTTTGCCGTAATACTTCATCAGGCTCGGTACGTTGCCGTGGTAGCCAAACGACGCCAGACAGAACGGCAGGGTCATCAGCAGATACGGCGTATACGACGTATTGGTTTCAGCCACGTTAAACAGTGTTGACGGGGTAACGTGCCCCAGCAGGCTACCGAAGGTCAGAAAGAAAGTGATGACCTTTGCGCCCAGTACGATGGCCGTCATCCGGCTTACCGCTTTGGTACTCATCCAGACGATAAACGCGACACCCAGCGCAAAGCACAACCCGGCCAGACGCGCCGGAACGTTCAACGACATCTCCGAAAAGGTGTGATGCAGAATCGAGCCGCTTGCCGAGATGTACGCGTAGGTCAGGATGTAGAGCACAAACGCGATGGAAAGGCCGTTCACCAGGTTCCATCCTTTACCCAGCAGATCTTTCGTGATGGTGTCGAAGCTGGAGCCAATGCGGTAGTTCAGGTTGGCTTCAAGGATCATCAGCCCTGAATGGAGCATACAGAACCAGGTGAAGACCAGCGCAGCCAGCGACCAGAAGAACCACGCACCGGACATGACCACTGGCAGGGAGAACATCCCGGCACCAATAATGGTTCCGCCGATGATCACCACGCCGCCAAGCAGCGAAGGTGACGTTTGGGTGGTGGTTAGTGTCGCCATACAGCCATATCTCCAGTCAAAAATGTGGTTTGCATTTTAATGTGCTGCACTGTACCAGTACAAGAGTACAAAGGAAATAAAAAAAGCCCCGATAGTCTTTATCGGGGCTGTATATATTACTGTACGTCAGAAACGAAAGGCTTACGCGTCACCGAAACGACGACGGCTGGTGCCTTCTTCACGACGTGGGCCACGGCTATCACGGCGTTCACCGGAGAAACGACGACCTTCACCACCGCGACCTTCGCTGCGACCGCCTTCACGACGCTCGCCACCGAAACCGCGACCACCGCCACGACGTTCGCCGCCACGGTCAGGACGTGGCTGTGCATCGCCCAGCAGCTGCATGTTCATCGGCTTGTTCAGGATGCGGGTGCGAGTAAAGTGCTGCAGTACTTCGCCCGGCATGCCTTTTGGCAGCTCGATGGTGGAGTGAGATGCGAACAGCTTGATGTTACCGATGTAACGGCTGCTGATGTCGCCTTCGTTCGCGATCGCGCCAACGATATGACGAACTTCAACACCATCATCACGGCCCACTTCAATGCGGTACAGTTCCATTTCGCCAGCGTCACGACGCTCACGACGTGGACGGTCTTCGCCACCACGCTCTGAACGGTCACCACGTGGGCCACGATCGTTACGGTCACCACGGCGTTCGAAGCGATCGTCACGATCGCGGAACTCACGACGAGGACGCATCGGTGCATCTGGTGGCACGATCAGGGTACGTTCGCCCTGTGCCATCTTCAGCAGTGCTGCAGCCAGCGTTTCGATATCCAGCTCTTCGCCTTCAGCGGTCGGCTGAATCTGCGCCAGCAGCGCACGGTACTGATCCAGATCGCTGCTTTCCAGCTGCTGCTGGACTTTCGCGGCGAATTTTTCCAGACGGCGTTTGCCCAGCAGTTCCGCGTTTGGCAGCTCCGCTTCCGGAATGGTCAGCTTCATGGTGCGTTCAATGTTACGCAGCAGACGGCGCTCGCGGTTCTCAACGAACAGCAGGGCACGACCCGCACGACCTGCACGACCGGTACGACCGATACGGTGAACGTAAGACTCAGAGTCCATTGGGATGTCGTAGTTTACAACCAGGCTGATACGCTCAACGTCCAGACCACGTGCTGCCACGTCGGTTGCAATCAGGATATCCAGACGACCGTCTTTCAGACGCTCCAGCGTCTGCTCACGCAGAGCCTGGTTCATGTCGCCATTCAGCGCTGCGCTGTTGTAGCCGTTACGCTCCAGAGCTTCAGCCACTTCCAGGGTCGCGTTTTTGGTACGAACGAAGATAATCGCCGCATCAAAATCTTCCGCTTCCAGGAAACGCACCAGCGCTTCGTTTTTGCGCATGCCGTACACAGACCAGTAGCTCTGGCTGATGTCCGGGCGAGTGGTAACGCTGGACTGAATGCGCACTTCCTGCGGCTCTTTCATAAAGCGGCGGGTAATGCGACGGATTGCTTCTGGCATGGTGGCAGAGAACAGAGCGGTCTGATGACCTTCCGGGATCTGCGCCATGATGGTTTCTACGTCTTCGATGAAGCCCATACGCAGCATTTCGTCGGCTTCATCCAGTACCAGACCGCTCAGTTTAGAGAGATCCAGTGTACCGCGCTTCAGGTGATCCAGCAGACGGCCCGGCGTACCGACAACAATCTGTGGGCCCTGGCGCAGGGCGCGTAACTGCACGTCATAACGCTGGCCGCCGTACAGGGCTACCACGTTTACGCCGCGCATGTGTTTAGAGAATTCCGTCATCGCTTCCGCAACCTGAACCGCCAGTTCACGGGTTGGAGCCAGGACGAGGATCTGCGGTGCACGCAGGTCCGGATCAATGTTGTTCAGCAGCGGCAGCGAGAATGCTGCGGTTTTGCCGCTACCAGTCTGGGCCATGCCCAGCACGTCACGACCAGAGAGCAGATGTGGGATACATTCTGCCTGGATCGGAGATGGTTTTTCGTAACCGAGATCGTTAAGAGCTTCAAGGATAGGAGCCTTCAGGCCCAGATCTGCAAAAGTGGTTTCGAATTCAGCCATGTAGTACGAGTGCCTCAATGTCAATGGCGGCCAGTCTACTTAGCTCATCGTGAAAATGATCTGCAATTTTCATTGAAAAGTGTGAACCGGCTCAAATTAGGTGTATTGACGAACAACAACGCCCTCACCAGTGAAGGTGATGGCAATCAAAAAGATTACGGGCTGATGTTTATGTCGTCAGCTATTGCTGGTCCGATTCTGCCAGGTCATCTTGCTCCTGGCCCAAGAGCGATAATTCCAACAATGCATAACGGTGCTCAACGAAGTTGTGTACGTTGTTAGCAACCGCTAATTTGAACAGTGCCGTAGCGCTGTCCTTATCCCCCAGACTTAGGTAGTACTTACCTAAATAGAAGTTGGTTTCACTGAGATGCTCAGCGAGCGAGGTGTTATCCGTTGCGTCCGCCTTGAGGCGTTCCATCAGCGTTGCTTCGCTAATGTTGCC
>OKVJ01000208.1_pt1 | contig 25615 bp, 37 predicted proteins | sample 1606921 | NCBI WGS metagenome assembly OKVJ01 (sample SAMN03281016, study PRJEB24777) | human gut metagenome | isolation source: fecal sample PR161 from 1 month old female Malay infant, caesarean...
CGACTCCGGAACGCGCCTCCACTTTATATCCCGAGCCCGGATGGTGGAATCGGTAGACACAAGGGATTTAAAATCCCTCGGCGTTCGCGCTGTGCGGGTTCAAGTCCCGCTCCGGGTACCATTGGGATAAAGCTAATAAAATCAATGATAAGCAGTGTCGTGTAAAACCACCTACGGGTGGTTTTTTTATGCCTGAAATTCTCCTTTCCGAAGATGCGTCCGAAGATAATTTTTCAACGAACGCATAGCGATTCATTTTTTCTGACCGCCGACAACCGGCACGATTTTAGTTTTCCTGTCGTAAATCGCCGTTTGTCTCGAATTCTTATGTCCTGAAATCGCCTGTTTCTCCTCGAGGCTTCCTTCCAGATCAGAGACACCTTTCGCTTTCAGATCGTGGAAAGTGAAATCTATCTGCAGGTGTGGGTTCTTTTCCTGCGCTGCGATTTTGGCGTCGCGCCAGCGTGAATTAAAACCATCGCGGGTATATTTGCTGCCGCTGGTCTGGTGAATGACAAACAGGCTACGGATGCCCGGCTTTAACGGCAGGGAACGGGCGAGGGCGACAGCGGCGCGCAGGCGTGGAGACCATGCTTTGATTTGCTTCACGCCTGTTTTCCCCTGGCGGATAAAGATCCCGGTTTCGCGTATCTGGTCTTCAGTCAAAGCCAGCACATCGCTTTGTCTGGCGAGACACAAATAAGCGATTTCCATGGTGGCGCGAACTACGTCCGGAGCAACATCGTAAACCGCTTTGTATTCTTCGTCGGTGATGTAACGCTCTCGGGCCGTCTCTTTGAACTTCTTAACGCCCTGACAGGGATTATGATGAACGTAACCGCGCTCATAACCCCAACGGAATACCCGCGAAAGAAAACTCTTTTCCCGATTAGCCTGCGTTTTACTGGCCATGCCACGCTGATCCATATAGCGCCGGATGTGTTCTGGTTTAATTTTATCCGGGTTAACCTTCCCGAATACCGGCAACACTTTGCCTGCGTATTTCGTGTAGTCTTTTCGGGTTTCTGCCGCTAAATCCTGCCAGTCAGGGGAAGACATAAATTGCTCGGCCAGCGCCTGAAACGTCTTGCGCTCGACTTCTTCTCCCATGGCTTTTTCATATGCCAGCCATACAGCTGATTGAGGCTCGGAGAGCGCACATAGCCTGATAGCCTTGTTATCTTTATTCCTGAATTCATACGCCGCCTTGCCGCGATACACGCGGGGCGGCATCCAGTTATCTGCGGGGTTCTTACGCTTTCCGGCCATTAAAGATAGCTCCGAAGTCTGGTTCTTCCTCCCGCACCGTCTCTTCCTGCTGGTTGCGGTATTTAATCGGGTTCAGGAAATGGCCCCACGTCGTTTTAGGATGGCCGTCTGCCCTTTCCATGAAAAAGACTCCGGCCCGGCGTAGCGCTTCACACTGCCGCGATTTAAGCGGTGTCCCCGTCAGTTCGATCATTTCCTCTCTGGTGATGATGTCGTGATCGTGTCTCATGGTCTTTCCTCAGCATGCCGGCTATCGCGTTGTCTGCCGTATCGCAAGCGCGTTGGATATCGGACTGGGTCAGAGTCCTCTTTCTAACGCTGGCTGATAGCCTGCCAATTTTGATATCGAAATCTGAAAGTAAAAGTGTGCCTGGTTGCCAACGTAGCATTGTGATCTCCGGTTCATAGGTAGATCACAATGCTAACGACGGTTGCGAGTTATTTCTGATTAGGCTTAATCAGGTTTGGTTTATTACGGAACGCGCCATTTTCGCGGGTGATTTTGGCACTGCGCGGGAAATGCATAGCCAGTTCACAACGCGCGCAGGCTTCGATTATCCCGTTAGTACCGTCCGGAAAAACGACGTGAAGCGCGTCGCCTCGTTTCAGTGTGAGTTTCAGCATATCAGCGCACCTGCAGTGAACGTTCGCCAATCTCAAGGTGAGCGCCCGGCACTGGGTTTAACAGTTCTTCCGGTATCTCTCCGCCGTCAGCGCTAATCTGGGCCGCTGCTGCCTGTGCTGATTCAATCGCTTCCTTGATGGCTTTCTTGTCCGGAGTGACTAACGTCTGAACTGTCACTAATTCATCCGGCAGTAATTCATCGTTATCGATCACGACGTTTATAGCCCCCTTGCGTGCGGTAAAAGTATTTTTGGCGGTTTTAACCGTATCCTGACCGGCGGCCAGAAGGCACTGGAGAACATACTTCTTCAGGTTAGCGATCTTGCCTTCGAATGATTTTTTTCGGGCGGCGAGGCGTTTGGCCTCTTCATCGCAGGTTTTCGCCAGACCTTCCAGATTGCGAACGTGGACGAATACGGCATCCAGTTTATCGCCGAGTTGTAACTCGAGACCTTCCATTGTGTCGGCGATCATTTCCGGAGACAGACCAGAACCATCTTCATTTTCCAGAAGCGCCTGGAGTTTTGACATATCGGCAGCGATAGCAATAGCAGTAGTGGAAGTCATTATGCTTTCTCCTCGGCTTTATTCAGTTCCTTAATACGGCCATCCTTAATGGTGATGAGTCGGCGGAGTCGGCCAGACAGATAGCGTTCATGCTGCGTATCGCCGTTGGCCTGGGCGGCTTTAATGTGTACATCGATCTCACGTGCAATAGGGGAAAATACGCCATTGATTTCGTTCACCGTCACGCCATGCGCCAGGGTATTCGCAACGCGGCTTAATTTGTCGTCAAACTCCTGGCGAAGCCGTGCTGCATCTTCGGCTGATTCGCTGGCATTCTTCAGGTCAAACTCGGCCTTATTCTTCTGGCGGTACTCCAGATTGTCGTAAAGCCCCATAAAGATATCGCCGCTGAATCCGAGGCCGGATAACGCTTTTTTGGTCGCATCAGTCAGTGATTTCTTGGCTGCTTCGCCGTCGCAGGTGATCCCATATTTACTGCCGTAGATGTAGGGTGTACAGCCGTATGCTGTTTCCTCACCTCGTACGCCGTTCAGGATGTACCAGAGCCGGACAGTCACAACATGGTGCTGTTCGTTGACGGTATTACCATTCCCATCAAGAACCAGCTCCCACGATGCGTTGTTGTCTTTTCCTTTTACCTGGCGAGAGATCGGCGCGCCAATATCGAAACGCTCTTCAACAATATCCACGCCCCAGCCGATACCCTTAGGGCCAAACTCACGGGTGGCGAGCATGGTCATGTAGGTACCGTTGATCGAGGTGCCACCGCCGTTCTGTGTGAAAGCCTTAGTAAACCTTTCGTCGGTTTTAAATACGCGTTTCCAGAGGTCTAAATTGTCTTCCCCGATGATTGGTTTTCCGACAGCCTGCACAACATCCTCAGCGTTAGGCAGGCTTTCAGCGTGAGCGATTTGTTTTGCTAAACGCTCGGAATCATCAGCCAGTTTTTCAGCCTTAACGCTTAACTTCTCTTCCGGCTCTGCACCTTCACCAGAGGCATATACGCCATAACCCATATCATTGAGCGTCTCACGCGCCTGTTTGGCCTGGGTGTCGGTTACAACCGGCTGCGGCGCTTCCACTTTTTCGCCCACGTTTGAGGCGGTATTTTGCGTCGCCTCTGGTTGTTTAACGGATCCTGTCTCGGTTTCCTCAAAGCGGCCGTTGGCCGCCAGCCATGAATCGATATGGCGGCGCAGGCTGTCAGGGAAATGGTAGGTATCTTTCGCCGGTACGTTTTGTACCACGCCGAAGATGCTGGCGCGGTCGTATTTGAGTATCTGCGGCGTGGTGTGCAGCGATGCTGACCAGCGTTTAAAATCTTCCCGGTCATCGGAAATCATCTTCTTAGCGTCCAGAAGGTTTCCGGATAGTACCGGCGCATCAGGCGCCAGCGGGAGAAGGGCGGTAGCGATCTCCTGATCCAGCGTTGCATAAGTGTGTTTATACCCGCGCTTAGAAATTACCACTGGCGTTTTATCATCGGTGCTGGTGCTGAGAGCGGTATTTTTATATACGCCAGGGGCCAGTTCGTCGCGTTTGCCCGGATTCTCAAGCCAGCTTTTAACGAACTGAGAGATAGCCGCTTTACCCGGCGTCTGGTTTTCAAAGTGGGAGAAAATACCCTGAATAAGATTGTTCAGACCTTCCACATGCATGCTTTGAATCGGGAAGTTATTTTGCAGGGCGCACAGCACGTTAAAGTTGAAGCGGTCTTCTTCTTCAAATTCCCCATCGTGGTTTTTCAGGTTATCCAGATAATCCACAACCTGAGAATAAAGATGGCCATCAATCGCCGCGGTGCTAAAAAGCAGGACGGCAGCAAAGCGTTCTTCAGCGGAAACGGTCATAAGGTCGATCACTTCATCGTCGGCAGGTAAACCAGCACTACTTCCGGAAGCGCTATCCTGCACAGTAGAAATCCATTTTTCACCGTCAAAAGTATGCTGCTGGGCGAATGACTCATCGAACTGGCCAACGGTAGGCAGCGGCTGGCCTTCAATGTGTTCCCACAGTTTCGGTTTGAAATAGTTGTCACCATTGGCCGGGTATGATTCCCAGAGTTTGCCGGTCATAATGCTTTCGGCCACTTTTTTGTTTGGCGCATCGATTGCGATCGTCAGCTGAACGGCGCCGCAGTCTTTAATCGCCGATTTCTTTGGCTCAAATAAGCCGTTGTAGATGGTCATTGGTCTTTCCTCTTGGTTTCTGGCGCAGGTCACGCGCCGGTTAATTAAAACGGTACGTCGCTTTCTTCAATCGGAGAGTGATCGATGCACAGCAGCTGCTGAATCTGGTCTTCAATAACACCCAGCTCCTTCTTAGCTTCGGCAGAGATTTTCTCTTTCTTCGCGCGAAGGGCATTAACCTGCATACCAATAATGTCGATTGGTTCTAAAGCCGGGATGGCAACCTCTACCGTTTTGGTAGTAACGAGGACATACAGATCAGGGTATTGCTGTGACATGTCACAGGTGAATGAGTGATAAGACGTTGGTAGATATGGGTTCGTTGTGGCCATAACGTAAACAGTTACGGGGATGGTAAGCGCTTCCATAGCGACTCCTTGTTGATGTATACTCAGAGCCGATCAGTGTTGACTCTGTCGGCATTGGTCTTTCCTCATCACAAGCTTGGTCGCTTGTGATAAGTCCGAATGGTTTGGTCACCGTTCGGGGTAACTGGCCCGCCTTGTGCGGGCCTTTTGCCATCTAAAGGTTGCCGGTCTTTCCCGGCTGTCAGGGCTGGTCACGCCCGTTGGTCATTGGTCTTTCCTCCCGGTCTTTCCCGGCGCCAGAGCTGGTCAGGCTCGCTGGTCTTTCCTCACAGGCTCCCTCTTTTCGAGGGCTTCAGTTTTCACTGAACGGTCGCATAAATCTTTACTGTGTTAAAAAAATGCCCGGGGCGCCCGGGCCAAGACTACACACAGCAATTCGTATTCGTTGCGGTCTTTCCCGCATGTCATCGTACTGTCGGCGACCCGAAGAATTCGTGCCCGTCTTTCCGGACTGTCAGAACTGTTTCTGAACAACTGCCGCGTGGTTAGTGCGTCGTTGATGTGATGTAATTTAGGTAAATCTAACAAATTGGTCAATGATTAAATTAGAAAAAACGAACAATATGAGCGTAAAAAAATACATCTATCTGATTAGAAAGGGATTATTTTTGTTTGCGGGCTTGCAGTAACTCTTCAAATAAACGATTGAAACCGTCTACTTTTTCGCGAAGTTCCGTTAAATGCCGCTCTTTTTCAGATTCAGGGAGTGACGAAAAGAGTTTTAAAAGCTCTGTTTCTCGTTCATCTAACGGCGGCGGGGTGTCTACCGGGGTTCCCGGAGTGGCGGCTTCATCGCCGTAAAGTATCCAGGTAGGGCTGCATTGAAGTGCGTTACTTAAAGCGAATAGGTTTTTCCCGCCAGGCTCACTATCACCGGTCTCCCACTGGGAGATAGTGACGTGCGCGACGTTAACCAGCTTCGCTAAAGCGCGCTGAGTAAGTTTGAGATCTTTTCTACGCGCTCTGATGCGCTCACCTGGCATTGTCATAGTTAGATAATTCTAAATTTCCTTGACTTCGTTATCTCGAACACCTAATTTGTTAGGAAAATCTAACAGGAGGGTGTTTCATGTTAACAACTGATGCGATCAAATATTTTGGTAGTAAGAGAAAACTGGCTGAGGCCGCTGGCGTTAAGGCTCCTACTGTCTATGCGTGGGGGCGTTTGGTTCCTGAAGGTAAAGCGGCTCGTTTGTCTCTGATGACTGATGGCGAACTTGTTTATGACCCAAAGGCTTACCAACTGCCAGCCAAATCAGCTTAACAATTGGCGGCATCGAAATCTGATTACGCTTAATCAATTTTCAGCGACAGGAGACGCTCGAAGTGGAATACCTCGAAGAACTTAAACGAGAGATCTTTAACTGGGCAGCGGAAAGCGGGCAGGAGCTGGTTGCTATCGAGATAAGCCGCATGTGGTTTCGTCTTGGTGGTAATACCGGTTCGCTGAAGCTGCACCAGATCGAAGATGCAGATGGAAACGCCGACTGGCGGGCAATCAACAACAACCGCCAACAAATTTTTCGTTGGTTGAGAGGCGAGACCAAAGCCGCGAGAGCCAAAACTCTGGCGCTGGTCAAAGCGATGGAAGCGGCGCTGCCGGCAGAGCGTTACGCTCGCTTGGGTATGTCCACCCAGTATTTAATTTGTGTGGCCATTCGTGAGTTTGCCGCGGCGATTATCGCGTTGTTACTCGACGCCAGAGACGGGCCGCAGCAAGTCGCCAGAGCATTGCAAGCTATGCGAGAAACACAGCGCCTGACCAGCGTTTAACCTGTACCGAGGAAAGACCAATGAGAACACAAGACCGCATCACCTGGCGGAACGGGTTTCGCCGGAACGGGGTACAAGTCCCGATAGAAGATATCGAATCGATTTTCGAGGAACGTCGCGCTACTGCGCTGACAATCTGGGAACGCTATGAACTGCGTAAGGCAGACCTACAGGAAGCGGGACTCACCCAGAAAGAATACGAAATCGCCTGCCGCCAGCTGGCTGACTCGCTGGGGATTTGACTATGAGTATGACGCTTATGGCCAAAGCAATGGCAATCAAGACCGGAAACCCGATTCGAAAACTGGTGCTGATCAAACTGGCTGATAACGCCAATGATTACGGCGAATGCTGGCCGTCTTACAAACATATTGCGGATCACTGCGAGTGCAGCAAAAGCGCGGTGCGTGACCATATCGATGCGTTAATTTCTATGGGCCTGCTGGTGAAAGAAAATCGCCCGGGCGTAAAAAACGGGAAGGGTAACGCGTCGAATTTGTACTGTATGAAACTTGATAACCCTATGCCGCCAAAAAGCATAGCCCCTATGCCGTCAGAAAGCACAGGTATGCCGCCAAAAAGCATAGCCCCTATGCCGTGTGGCGGCACCAGAACCAGTCACTCTTTTGAACCAGTCATAGAACCTAAAGATCCCCCTAACCCCCAGACGGGGGAAGGCGATGAAAAAATTAATTCTGATGCTAAAAAAGCGCTGGATTTTTACAACGAGCAAACCGGTACCCGCTGCCGTGACCTGAAACCTTTTGTGATGATGCTGACGCCGACCACCACCCGGGAAGGTTACACCCTGGACGAATTGCAGTTAGTTATCCGCTGGGTGCTGGCCACATGGCGCCGCCGTGGCGATAGCCTGCCGAAGCCAGCGAACATCTGCCGGGTAAACCGCTTTGATGGTTATCTTGCTGACGCTGAAGCATGGGCGGTGACAGAAACCGATATTGATCCGGAAGCCGTTATGAACGGCTACAACGAAATTTTTGCTGACGTTCTGCCTGCTGCTGAACTGGACACCGACCGCCGCCGGATGATCACCCGACTTGCCGCCCACATGAAAAACAAAACCACGGGCGCATTTCTGGGTTATTTCGAAAAATTCCGCGCTGACGCCTCCGATTTTTACTTTGGTGAAAATGGCGGATGGCGCGCCAGCTTTGACTATCTGATGAAACCAGAGACATTGCGTAAGACCAGGGAGGGCGCTTTATGATGCAGATGATGTATTCCACTCAGGAACTGGAATGTCTGGTTCTTGGCTGCCTGATGAACGGTGGCGCCACGCCAGACGCCTTTGATGTGATTGCCAGCACTCCGAGCGAAGCTTTCAGCGTCGCATACTACAGGCAGATTTACGGTGTGATCAAAGCGCAGGCCTTGAGCGGCGGCTTAATTGACATGATGTACATTAGCGAAGCCATTGGCGGACAGGGGACGCTGGCCAATCTCGCCGATATTTGCAAATTCCCGACATCGATCGTCAATCTCAAAGGCTACGCCAAAAAAATGGTTAAGGCCTGGCGAAGCAGAACCATCGCGCAATTACTCCAGGATGGTGCGGATGGTATTCGTGATGCGATAAACCAGGAACAGCGCGATCAGGTTGTCGAAACTGCCGTTGCGCAGCTGCTGGACATGACCGGCGACACTGGCGACGTGCAGCCGGTACATATCAGCGAATTATTGCCGGTGTACATGGAAACCATTCAGAAGCGCATGGACGGTGAAGAGGGTACCCGCAACCTGAAAACCGGGATCGACGAGCTGGATGAAGTCACTGGAGGTTTTAACCCACAGGATTTGATTGTTGTCGGTGCACGCCCGGGTATGGGAAAAACCGAGCTTGCGCTGAAGATTGTCGATGGTGTTACCGCTGCCGGCGGTGGAGTGTTGATATTCAGCATGGAAATGGCCGCTGCGCAAATCTTAGAACGCTCTCTGGCGGGTTCTGGCAACATGTCAGTGTCACGCCTGCGTAATCCCCTCGATATGCAGGACGAGGACTGGGCGCGCTTTACAGCGGCCATGGAGACCATGAACGGGCGCGATATCTGGATCGTTGATGCTACCGATCTGACGATTGAGCAAATCCGCGCCGTTGCCGAAACGCATAAGCGCCGGTATCCGCATCTGGCGATGATCGTTGTCGATTACCTTGGCCTGATTAAAAAACCGAAGGCAGAGCGTAACGACCTCGCGATCGCCCACATATCCCGAAACCTTAAAACTATGGCTATGCGCCTGCATACGCCGACTTTCGCGCTTAGCCAGCTTTCCCGCGCTGTGGATTCCCGCCCAGCGGCCCAGCGCCGCCCGGTCATGTCAGATCTGCGCGATTCAGGTTCTATTGAGCAGGACGCCGACAGCATCATGTTTCTGTATCGCGATGAGGTTTACAACCCGGAAAGCCCGGCGGCTGGCGTCGCTGAAATTATCCTGGGTAAAAGCCGCTTCAGCGCCGCAGGCGCAATTATTTATCAGGAATTTAAAAACGGACACTTTCTGTCTATGGATCAGCATGTTGGCAAAGAGAAAACACGTATCCAACTGGAGGCCGCGAAACCCCGGAAACAACCCCGTAAATACTCTGAGAAATTCAATACCGATGCATTTTAACCGCGCCTGACCAGCGCGATTTAACAGAGGAAAGACCAATGACCACGAATTTAAATTACCCAAAACCAGTAAAACCGGATGATGGCTGCAACTGGCTCCCCGTTATTCTCTGGCGCATGAACGCCGGCGCGCGCGCCCGTAGCCGTTCCGTGTTCGTTGCGGCGCCACGTCCGGCACCTGTACCCGGCATCACCCCGCAAAAACCGATTAAACGTGAAATTATCGCCCCTACGGTTTCCGGTCGCAGGCGAAAAACCCACATCGGCACTGTGATTTATTCCAGAGGTGAAAAAAACGTTCGCCTGAGTGAAGGTGCTACCGTCTGGTCTGCTGGCTCTAATGAGCATTTCGATAAAAAAACGGGCCGGCGCGTTGGCAGTATTGGCCGTCACCGTCTGGTGCTTGAGAGTATTCGCCCATTGCGGGCCAGCGACGAACAGCAGGACGCCGGGAGCATCACCGCGCAGCAACTGGTATCCGTGATGAAAGGCAAAACGCTTTCTTACCAGGGCATTCTAGCATTAATCCAGAAGCACTACCCAGATTGTCAGGTGACGATTAAAGAACTTCACGATCGCGTGTTCGGCATGTTCATGTCGAATTACGTGGGTATCACCCGTCACGACGATATGCCGGTGGTTCACTTCACGCTTAACAGCGTCGATCCCCGTTATTACATCGAGTCAGCGAAGAACAAGAGGGCATAAGGCATGGCCGGGCAATCAGATTACTTGCCGCCCGGCTTACCGCTCAATCGCGCCAAATGGCCGCAGGAGTGCCAGATCAAAGAGCACTACGACATGCGCGCCTCGGCACTCATACGCCAGCTGTTCGAGAAGAAAGTTACTCGACAGGCCATCGTAGAACAGATTGCAGCGACGCCGGAAAGCTACCGGGAGTTTTTCAAAGAGAGATTGAATTTTTGGCGGGAGAAGCGGACATGAAATTTTCAACACCTGATTTTATGCATTGCAGCCGCAGGACGCTGATGCTGTTCGTACTCAGTGCAAATGTTGTTGGCTGGATAGTCATTATCGCTCTTATTTGGGCTGGATGTGAGGTTGTGCAGTGGGCGCTGGAATATCTCCGCAGTAGTGGGGTGCTGGCGTGAATAACAAATACACCTTGATTTATGCGGATCCGCCCTGGACGTACCGCGATAAAGCCAAAGATGGCGAGCGTGGCGCCGGGCATAAATACCAGACCATGACTGTGCTCGATATCTGCCGTCTCCCGGTCTGGGAACTGGCCGCTGAAAACTGCCTGCTGGCTATGTGGTGGGTGCCGACTCAGCCGCTGGAGGCGTTGCGAGTAGTCGAGGCGTGGGGCTTCCGTCTGATGACCATGAAAGGCTTTACGTGGAACAAATGCTACAGCCGGCAGACCGACAAACTGGCCCTCGGAATGGGCCATATGACCAGAGCGAACAGCGAGGATTGCCTTTTCGCTGTGCAGGGGAAATTACCCGCCCGGCTGGATGCCGGGATCGTTCAGTCATTCGTGGCCCCGCGTCTGGAGCATTCGCGCAAACCGGATATCGTGCGCGAAAAGCTGGTGCAGCTGCTGGGCGATGTACCGCGTATTGAGTTATTCGCCCGCCTGTCGTCGCATGGTTTCGACGTGTGGGGTAATCAGTGTGAATCGCCAGCGGTGACGCTGCTGCCGGGCATTGCAGAATATATCGGGGAGGTAGCATAGATGGCAGATTTTAGCGCAACCAAAAGAACCGCGTCGCTCGAAGATTGGGGCGACGCGCTGGAATTAATCGTCGAATTAAATGGTAAATCATTCGATATCACAGAAATGGAGATTGAAGCCGCTTACGAGGCATATAAGCGAGTTGATGATTTTTTTTATGACGAATGGGGTGATGATCAATGATTGAAAAAAAAATCAGGCATCCTGTAATCAGATATCACGGCGGGAAATTCCGACTGGCACACTGGATTATCGAGCAGATGCCGGACCACGTCTGCTATGTCGAACCGTTCGGCGGCGCTGCTGGCGTATTGCTTCAAAAATCGCGTAGCTATTCAGAGGTGTACAACGATCTCGACGGCGAGGTGGTGAACCTGTTTCGTGTGTTGCGCGACCCTGAATTAAACCAGCGCCTGCAGGATGCCTGTTGCCTGACCCCGTATTCACGCGATGAGTTCTGTCACGCTCAGCAACCAGCCACTAACCCTATCGAACGCGCCCGCCGTATGGTGGTTCGTGCCTGTATGGGGTTCGGCTCTGCCGCAGGTATCGGCGGTCAATCCGGCTTCCGCAGCGACAGCAAACGCAAATACGCTACGGCGGCGCATCTATGGGAGCGTTACCCGGCTAATCTCGCTGTTGTCTGTCAGCGCCTTCAAGGAGTCATCATCGAGAACAAAGACGCTCTGGCGGTAATGCGCGCCCACGACGCAGAAACGACGCTGCATTACATCGATCCGCCATATATGCCGGAAACACGAGTGCAGAAAAATCGTTATTACAACCATGAAATGACCGTTGAAGGGCATGAGCAATTGCTCGCTGTGTCCAGAACGATGAAAGGCATGGTGATGATTAGCGGTTACGACACTGATGTCTACAACGACATGCTATCCGGCTGGGCGAAGACCGAGAAAGCATCGCGCATCAGTGCCGGTCGCGGTATGAAAGTCCGTACTGAATGCCTCTGGCTTAACCCTGCAGCACAACAGAAACAGGAGCGTGCAGCATGACAAAATGCTGTAAGTGCTGCGAGAAGGTGATTTATGGCTAAGTCATCCGCAGAACGTAAAGCCGCGCAGAGGGCGCGGCAATCTGCCGCCGGCAACCGGAAAATTGAGCTGGTTCTCGATGCGCAGGAAATGGACATGCTGGCGCGTAACTGCGCCGCCCGGCGCCCGGGCCGTGAACCGTACGAACTGGCCGAGTACATAGCTATGCTGATCCGTCAGGATGATGTGCGGCTTAGTGGCCACATCAAATCGATCAGCAAACGCCTGTGTGGAAAGTGCGGTGAGTCGCTGCCGATCACCTCCTGCCCGTGTGCTGGTGATTCGCAATGCTGGGTAACGCGCGGGTGGCACGAAACTAAGCTGACAGTGTGAGGAGTAATCATTTTTTATGAAGCCTTATATGTTCTTGATAAAAGATGTGATTTATCAATTTATGCCCTTAAAAATTTGCGATCACTACTCGTTGGTAGTATATATACTGTGAATTTATACAGTATTATTGTTGAGGAGAGGTAGTGGTTGATAAGAAAGACGCAGGAGACCTTCTCCCCGACAATGGTGATGTACTGATTACTTGTGAAAATGGGAAGATTAAGAAGACCAGAATTGTCCATCCCGATGAGCACGTAGCGACACTTAACGCGTTGTTTGAATTAGCTAAATTGACTGGTTATACCATTATCAAACCAGACGGCAATATGCTATAATTACACCGTTGGCCTGAACACCCAACACCATGTAATTCTGAACAATTGCTGCGCTAAAGGGGATCCCAATGGCGCAGTATTCTTTTGTAAAAGCACCCGGCGGTGTATTAATTCCGGCAACGCCTGACGCCCGCGATTTTTTAGAAAAAAAAGTCCGCCTGGGCGGTATTTTGTATGCAGATTTTAAGCAGGCAAGAAACCCGGCATTTCACCGTAAATTTTTTGCCCTCCTGAATCTTGGATTTGATTACTGGCAACCTTCCGGCGGTGCAATATTGCCAGCTGATAAAAAACTGGTTCGTGGTTATGTGCAACTGGTAGCCCACTATGCCGGGCATGCAGACACGTTGCAGGAACTGGCGGATCAGTACCTCCGCGATGAGGCAGAAAAACGCGCAGGGAATATCAGCGCTGTTAAATCGTTTGAAGCATTCCGTTCCTGGGTAACTATCGAAGCTGGTTTTTATACCGAATACCAGATGCCTGATGGCACCACCCGCAAAGAACCCAAATCCATATCGTTCGCAAAAATGGACGATGTAGAATTCTCCCAGCTGTATAAATCCGTATTAGACGTCCTCTGGAATTTTATTCTATTCCGCACCTTCCCCAATCAGCAGGCAGCGGAAAACGCAGCCTCTCAGCTTTTCAGTTATGCGGCCTGAGGCGGACACTATGAAATTCAATATTCGCTCTCAGATCGTCGAAATGGATGTGGCCGACGCCCTGAATTTTGTGGGTTACCCCATCCACATTGGCTCGAATGGCTATGCAAAAGTCACCGGCTGGCATTTTGGCAAGGAAAGATACCTTCATCGCGTCATCATGAATGCGGGACCTCAGGATGTTGTTGATCACATTGATGGTAATAAGCTCAACTGCTCCCGCTCAAATTTGAGGATCTGCACACAGTCAGACAATACCAAAAACGTTGGTTTGAGGAGTGACAATAGCTCGGGAATTCCGGGAGTTTACTGGGTACCCACTCGCCTCAAATGGGCGGCGCAAATTTCAGTTGATGGCAGGACTGTTAGTTTAGGCCGCTTTGATGAAATGGCCGATGCTATCGATGCCCGCCGGAAAGCAGAAGATTTGTATTACGGGGAGTTTGCAGCCAGCAAGGGGGTGCTTTGTGAAAAAGCGCACCAGTAAATCAGACAAACAGCATTTCCAAGATCTCGTAGAGATAGGTTGTATTGTCTGCAAAGTACACCTCGGCGTGTACTCCCCCCCTGAAATTCACCACATCCGCAAAGGGCAGGGCATAGCCCAGCGCGCCGACCACAAAGAAACTCTCCCGCTTTGCCCTCCACACCACAGAACCGGCGGACACGGCGTAGCTATCCATGCAGGGCAAAAAACATGGGAAGAAAACTACGGAACGGAGACTGAATTGCTCGAACAGGTCACTAACGAGGTAAAGGAATTACGCTTATGCAGAATTTAATTCCGTCTCTAAGAGCAGCAGATAACGCTAAAAAATGCGGTTGGCCAACGCGTCCGGAAAGCATGAAATTCTGTTCAGGCTCCTTTTTCATTCTGGCGGGCGGTGATTTTGCCCTTCTCTATGCTCGCGCACGCGCGCGTTTAGGGGGCTGATTTATGCCGCTGGTCGCCACCTTCCGTACAGACTGGTTCAGAGTCATTACCGACCTGACCCGAAAAAATCTCACCACTCAGCAAATCGCCGATGAACTTGGCGTTTCAAAATCCGCCGTCCTCGGCTGGAAATCTGGATCAGAGCCTCGCCATGGTCACGGTGAAGCATTGATTGCTCTCTGGTGTCTGGCTACCAGCTCAGACCGTAAAAAACTCCCTACTGTGCTTTACCGGCAGTGGTGGACGTTCCGCCGCCCTGTTTTTGGTCGGGAAACTGACCAGAAGGGCAACACACAATGACGACTCACTAATTCAGGAGTGAAAAAAAATGGCTCGACCGAAAAAAATCGTTGAGACGCCGGGGCAGGAAAAATCTGCGCCGGAAGAAAAAACGCTCGTTACTGAGGGGCAGTTAATTACTGCTGAACAGAACGGCGCGCAGCACCAGGGAAACGGCAGCGGCGAAGAGACCGTGCAGAAAAAGGTTTCAACACTGCTTGATGGTACTCAGTTGGCAGAACGTAACGCCATTCTCGCCACGCTGAACGCGCAGGGTGCTGCCATCGTTGCCCGCTTCGAAGAGTACGCCTTCACCGACATTGTCGGCCACCCGCTGACCAACTGCCTCGATTTCCTCGATCTGGTACGCAAAGCCACTGATTTAAGCACTGGCGGCACAGCGGAGCAGGTGACAAACGAGGAAGGCAAAAAGCAACCCGTACGCAGCGCGCCGGTATTAACCGAACATGGCTGGCACGTTCCGGGCTAAGGAGAGTTTTATGTGTGGTAGCGCACCCAAAGTTGTTCAGTCAGACCCGCAGGCCGAAGCCGATGCAGCAGCTGACGCAGCGGCCAAAGCTGCGAACGCTGACGCAGCAGCGCGCAAAAAGCGCAAACAGGGATCATCCCTGCTGGCCAGTGGCGCAGAAGGCGCGACGGATACAGGTTCTTCCCTGCTGTCCACTGGCGCACAGGCCGCAAAAAATACGTTAGGGGCTTAATTCATGGATCAACTCGCCAGCCGGTTAATCAGGCGCGCTGACACGCTGAAAGCAAATCGCCAGGTGCATGAAAGCGTCTGGCGAGAGTGCTACGACTACACCTATCCGCTGCGCGGGGCCGGGTTTTCGTCTGAGGTGCTGGACGCACAGAGCGCGAAACATAAGGTTGCAAAGCTGCTGGACGGCACAGCCACCGACAGCGCCCGCATGCTGGCGTCCGCGCTTATGTCAGGGATGACCCCGGCGAATGCTCAATGGCTGAACCTCGACAGCGAATTACTGCCTGATGACGCTAAGGCGTGGTTGTCCACCTGTGCAACGCTGGTATGGGAAAATATCCACGCCGCTAACTTTGACGCGGAAGGGTACGAGGCCAATCTCGATGTGGTCTGCGCTGGCTGGTTCGCGCTGTACGTCGATGAGGACAAGGAAGAGGGCGGATTTACCTTTCAGCAGTGGCCGCTGGCGCAATGCTTTGTGACCTCCACCCGCCGGGACGGCATCGTTGACACGATTTATCGCTGCTATCAGCTCACCGCTGAACAGGCAGTGAAAGAATTTGGCGCGGACAGGGTAAGCGAAAAAATCCGCGATGCTGCAAAAAACAAACCCGACGATAAATTTGATTTCCTGCACTGTATTTTCCCGCGCGATACCTACGCCGAAAATGCGAAGCTGGCGCGCAACATGCGTTTTGCATCGTTCAACGTGGAAGTGAGCGGCAAGCGTATTGTGCGTGAATCCGGCTATCACGAATTCCCTGTATGTGTCCCGCGCTGGATGAAAATCCCCGGCGGCTCCTACGGCATCGGCCCGGTATACGACGCGCTGCCGGACTGCAAAGAGCTGAACGAAACCAAACGCATGGAGAAGGCCGCGCAGGATCTGGCTATCTCCGGGATGTGGATTGCTGAAGATGACGGCGTGCTTAATCCGCGCACGGTCAAAGTCGGCCCGCGCCGCATCATCGTGGCAAACAGCACCGAAAGCATGAAACCGTTGCTCACCGGCGCAGATTTCAACGTTGCGTTTACCGCTGAACAGCGTCTGCAGGCTTCCATTCGCAAAATCATGATGGCCGATCAGCTACAGCCGCAGGATGGCCCGGCAATGACCGCTACCGAAGTGCATGTGCGTGTCGCGCTGATCCGCCAGTTGCTCGGCCCGGTCTATGGCCGTTTTCAGGCTGAATACCTGCAACCGCTGGTGGAGCGCTGCTTTGGTATTGCGTTCCGCGCTGGCGTTTTCCCTCCCGCCCCCGAGAGCCTCCAGAGTGCCAATTTTAACGTGCGTTATATCTCCCCGCTGGCCCGCGCGCAGAAGCTGGAAGATGTGACCGCCATCGAGCGCTACGGCCAGAACATCATGCAACTGGCGCAGGCGTACCCCGATGTACTGGACAACATGGACAGCGACGAGGCGAGCAAGGTTGTCGGCGAGGCTCTTGGCGTTCCCGCAAAAGTCATGCGCTCTGCTGATGCGGTCGAGCAACTTCGACAGCAGCGCCAGCAGATGCAACAGCAGCAGGCGCAACAGCAGATGCTGATGCAGGCCGGGACGGAAGCCGCAGGCGCAGCAGGGCAGACAGCAGGTGCAATTATGGGACAACGACTGGCGGGCAACCAATGATCAAAAAAGACGTAACCCCTGAAGACTACCGGCGCATTTTCGAGGAAATGCCCGGCGGGCCGCAGGTGCTGGACGACATTACCCGCCGCTTCGGGCGTGAGGCATATGTCAAAGGCGGTACTGAGGGCGACCGCGAAACCTGTTACCGGGCCGGACAGCGTTCCGTTCTCGATTTTATTCTCAGTCAAATCAACAAGGCCGATGGAGTAGAAGACTATGTGGAAGATTAAACACTTATTGATGAACGCCGAGCAGGGCGCAGAAGCGCCAGCAGGCAGCACAGGGGGCAATGATGGTGGCAATGGCGATGGTACTCAAAATCCGGGCGGCGGTAATCCTGCTGGTACTTCGCTACTCAGCACCGGCGCGGTCGAACAAGGCGCGGATGACTGGCTACCTGAAAAATACCGCGTTATGGGCGATGACGGAAAACTCAACGTTGAAGGCTCAGCCCGCAAACTGGCGGATGCTTACTCGCACCTTGAAAAGCGCATGGGCAGCGGGGACACGCCGCCGAAAACTGCTGATGAGTATGCGCCAAAGGTAGAGGTCGAGGGCTTCAAGTGGGACGAATTCAAAGCCGACCCACGCATGCAATCCTTCATGAAATCGGCGCATGCCAAAGGCATCACCAACGATCAGATGGGTTTCATCCTGGGCGAATATGCACAGCTGGCCCCCGAACTGGTTAACGGTGCTGCGACGCTGGATTCGGAAGCCGCCGCCACGCAGCTGCGCGAGACGTGGAAAACTGACGCCGAGTTTAATAAAAACATCGGTCTGGCTTTCCGGGCGTTTAACTCTCTGGCGGATGACAGCGACAAAGGGCGTATGGATGAAATCGGCAATAACCCGCTGGTGATCCGCATGCTGGCGAAAATCGGCGCTGAAATGCAGGAAGATGCACCGGCGGGCGGTGATGTGAATCTCGAAGAGCAGCAATCAATCCGCGACCTGATGAAATCCCCGGCGTATATGGATCCTAAACACGCTGACCATGAGAACGTTTCCGCCCGGGTTCGCGCCTATTACCAGAAGCGTTACGGCGATCAAACTGTAGCGTGACATGTCACGACAACTTAACCAGAGGAAAGACCAATGAGCGACAAAGATATCGAACAGCAAATTCAGGCTAAAGGCTTAACCGCGCCGCGCGTCACTCCACAGCACATTGATAGCGTTATTGCTGAATGTCATTACTTTACGGCTGGCGAGGCTGCGCGCGCTGGGTGGCCTGACCCTAATGCCGCCGATCCGATTCACCCAAATCTAGACCTACTTACTATCTGCGTTCTGGTGCTACGTAACGGCTTCACCGTCACCGGCGAAAGCGCCTGCGCCAGCCCGGAAAACTTCGACCCTGAAATCGGGCGCAAGATTGCACGCGATAACGCGGTAAATAAAATCTGGATGCTGGAGGGGTATTTGCTCAAACAGAAATTAAGCGAACAGTAATACTGCTATCGATAAAACTTAGCCCGCCAATGTGCGGGCTTTGTTATTTGGTCGGGATTCCGACCGCACACCTCGATAACAATCACTCCATAACCAGCCCGGCGGGGACGCCGGATACCTGATTTCTCCCGCAATGCGCCAGCGCCAACCGCATTGTGCAGATTTGGGCCGGGAAACCGACACCCCGCAGGCGATTTTTTACTGGAGTGATTTTTATGCCATTTGATGCAAACAAGAACATGATTACCGCTGCGTTTGTTACGCAGTTTCATGATTCTTTCGAAATTGCTGCACAGCAAAAGGATTCGCGCCTGCAAGCGGCTGTCCATGACCGTGGCAGCATCACCGGTGCGTCGTTCACCATCAACGATATGGGTACCATTGAGATGACCCAGATCACCACGCGTTTCGGTGATACCGTCTGGGATGTTCCGGAGGCCGGTACCCGTAATGCGCTGATGGCCGACTACGGCGTTTTCGTACCGGTCGAGAAACGCGACCTGCGCAAGCTGATTGCCGACCCGCAGGGGCCGTATTTGCAGCTCACCCTGTCCGCCGCCAACCGCAAAAAAGACGATGTTATTTACCGCGCGCTGCTCGATGCGGTACTGCGTAAGACTGAGAACAACGGCGCGTATGCATCCGTTACCCTCCCGGCCTCGCAGAAAATCGTTGCTGGCGGTACTGGCATGACCAAAGCCAAACTGATCGCAGCAAAAGCGATGTTCCGCCGTAACGAATGTGACGAGCAGAACGGCGAAGAGCTCTACATGACGTACAACGCCGACATGCTGACGCAGATCCTCAGCGATACCACGCTGACCAGCGCCGACTTTATGGCGGTGAAAATGCTTCAGGAAGGTGCGGTAAACGGTAACTGGCTGGGCTTTAAATGGCTGGCTTACGAGAAACTGGACTCTGTGACCGCCGAAAGCGTCACCACCAAAACCGCAGCAGCCTGGTGTAAATCCGCTGTGCATTTCGGTACTGGCGCCGAGTATAACGTCGATATCGGCCCGCGCCGCGATAAAAATAACACCATCCAGATTTCCGTTGATGCGTCCTATGGTGCTGGCCGTGCCAATGAGAAAAAAGTCGTTGCCATCGATTTTGTAGCATAAAGCCGCTGGTACCTTTGCCGGGGGATCCCTCCCGGCCTTTTTTCATCTGAGGTAAGGCTATGGCTTCCAGTATCTCTATCTGTTCTAACGCACTGCTAGCGCTCGGCGCCCATCCCATTAACAGCTTCGACGAAGCGACCGAACACGCCCGCCTGTGCTCCAATATTTACCCTACCGTACGCAATGACCTGCTGCGAAAACATCCGTGGAACTGCGCGGTAAAACGCGTTGTGCTCTCACCGTCCAGCACCGCGCCCGCATTTGGTTTCGGCTACCAGTTCCCGCTACCGGGCGATTTAATCCGGATCCTTTCCGTTGGCCGCGAATATGAGGATATCGGGTACCGCGTCGAAGGAAACCGCCTGCTGGCGAACCAGAACGTGATTTATCTGCGCTACCTGTTCCGTAACGAGGATGAATCAACGTGGGATTCGTCGCTGGTCAATCTGGCCGAAGCATTTATGGCCGCAAAACTGGCGTATGCCGTCACCGGCTCCGCGAGTCTGCGCGACAGTCTGACGCAGGAAGCTGCATACCTTCTTCGCCAGGCTAAATCTATCGACGGGCAGGAAGAACCGCCGGAAACACTGGACGGCTTTCCAACTTATGAATCGAGGTTCTGATGCGCGCGAACCTGATAAAAACCAATTTTACAGCCGGGGAAATTTCCCCGCGCCTGATGGGCCGTGTTGATATCGCCCGCTATGCCAACGGTGCAAAAATTATCGAAAACGCGGTGTGCGTGGTGCAGGGCGGTGTCGTTCGCCGACCGGGTACGCGCTTTGCCGCTGCCGCTAAATATGGTGACCGGACAGCACGACTGATCCCCTACGTCTTTAACCGCTCGCAGGCGTACATGCTCGAATTCGGCGACGGATACCTGCGCATTTACCAGAACGGCCGGCAGCTGGTAAACGAAGACAATACCCCGTATGAAATCGCCAGCCCGTACACCGTCGATATGTTGTCTGAGGTGAATTACGTGCAGGGTGCTGACACGATGTTTTTAGTGCACCAGAGCGTCCCGCCGCACCGCTTGCAGCGTAAGGGGCAAACTGATTGGGTACTGGAAGCCGCGCCGTTTATCGTTGAGCCATTCGACGAAATCCGCGACACGCCGGAGAAATGGTGTAAGCCATCCGTTAAAGAATTCGTTGGCTCAGAAATCACGCTGACGCTCAGTGATGCCGAACCCGCAGATGGTGACGATTCCCCCGCGTTTACTGGCACCGGCTGGGTAGCGGAGGACGTTGGTTCGTACGTTCGCATTAACAGTGGTCTGGTGCTGATTAAGAGCATCACCAGCGCGCAGGTCGCAGTCGGTACCATCCGCACCGATTTAAGCGCGACGCAGGCGGCATCCCCCGGAGCCTGGACACGTGAAGATACTGTCTGGACGGAGGAATTTGGCTACCCCGGCGCGGTGACGCTGTACCAGCAGCGACTGGTTCTGGCTGGTTCCCCACAGTACCCGCAAACAATTTGGTGGAGCGAAACCGGCGTTTACCTGTCGTTTGAGCTGGGAACGGACGACGACGACGCGATCAGCTTTACGCTGTCTTCTGACCAGTTAAACCCAATTGTGCATCTGGCGCAGATGAATACGCTTATCGCGCTGACGTACGGCGGCGAGTTTACGATCACCGCTGGCAGCGACGCGGCAATCACGCCCACCAATATTTCGGTAAAAAATCCCAGCCCGTACGGTTGCAACAGCATTCGCCCGGTTCGCGTCGGTACCGAAATTATGTTTATCCAGCGTGCCGGGAAAAAACTGTATGCCGTGGCGTATGACCCCGACAGCTACGTTTCGTATTCCGCCAATGATTTAACGGTGCTGGCCGAACACATCACGGCCGACGGCGTTCTCGATATGGCGTATCAACAACAGCCTGATGCGTTCGTGTGGCTGATCCGCGCCGATGGCGTACTGGTTACGATGGGAATAGACCGGGCGCAGGATGTTGTCGCATGGTCACGTCAGATCACCGATGGCGTTTTTGAATCGGTGGCGAGTATTCCCTCGGAAAGCGATGACGTGATTTATGTGCTGGTGCGCCGGGAAGTTAACGGCCAGACCGTTCGTTATGTTGAAGTATTCGACAACACCCTGAATACCGATTCCGCCGTAACCGGCTCCAGTTCAGAAGGTGCCACCACATGGACAGGCCTTTCTCATCTCAATGGAAAAACGGTTGATGTGGTGGCCGATGGTTCCGTGATGCCACAGGCAACGGTAACAGACGGGCAAATCACTCTCAGCCGCAAAGCAAAAAAAATCGAAGTCGGCCTGCATTATGAAACCACCATTCAGACACTGACGCCGGAAATCTCAACGACCGAAGGTACCACGCAGAACGCCCGCAAGCGTACCAGCGAAGTCACGCTGCGCTTTATGGAAACCACCGGCGCAGAGTGCAACGGTCAGGTGATCCCGTTTCGTACCTTCGGCCCAAAAATCCTTAACCAGCCCGCACCGCTTTTCACCGGTGATCATTATTTCGGGAAACTTGGCTGGGAGCGTGGGGAAGACACTTTGATTATTCAGCAACGCCAGCCGCTGCCGTTTCACCTGCTGGCGATTATTTTCACGTTCTCCAGCAACGGGGGGTAATGATGATCCGCAACGCTACCGCCGGTGACATTCCGGCGCTTATTGAACTGGGAACCCGGATGTATCTGGAATCCCGCTATTCCGAAAACTCACCCTTTGATGCGGACAAATGCGCGGAACTGGCTGAGAGCCTGATTTATTCCACCGCCGGCTGTGTGCTGGTGGCTGAAAAGAATGGCCAGGTGATTGGCTGGCTCGGCGGCGGTATCGCGGAGCAGTTTTTTTCCCGCCAGTTGATGGCGTTTGAATATGGCCTGTTCATCGCTCCGGAGCACCGGGGCGGCAGTGCTGGCCCACGGTTGGCCCGCGCATTTATCGAATGGTCGAAAGAACACGGCGCCGCAGTGATCAACATGGGGATCACTACGGGCGTACATGCCGAACGTACTGGCCAGCTTTATTCCCGCCTCGGTCTGCAACGTACCGGGCTGCTTTATTCGATGGAGGTTTAACGATGTGTACAGGTGTTGAAATCGCGCTGGTGGCTTCTTCTGTTCTCGCTGCAGGTGGTGCAGTGGCCAGCGGCCAGCAGCAAAAGAAAATGGCGAACTATCAGGCCGCGCAAGCTGAAGCCGACGCCGAAGCATCAAAAGCAGCGGCGAAAGTTGAAGCGGAGCGTATTCGTAAAGCCGGTCGCCAGCAGGCATCTGCCGCCAATGCTGCGTTGGCAGCTTCAGGCGTTGAGACGGGAGAGGGAACGGCGCTCCGTGTCACGTCAGGTATTGCCGGGGATGCGGAGCAGGACGCCTACCAGACAATCCTTAATGGCGTGAATTCTTCTAATCGCCTGCAGGCGCAGGCACAAGCCGACAGGATCAGCGGCAGTAATGCGGCGACAGCGGGGAATATCAGCGCCGGCAGTTCGCTTTTGAGCGCTGGCGGGACGGCGTACAGCGGCTGGCAAAAGGCTAAAACTGGCAAATACGGATTATATGCGGAGTAAAAAACGTGAGAATTCCAACGGGTAATTTTGGCAATGTGACACCGCAGGCACAGCAGACGCGTGTCGCTGTTAGCAACGTAGGCACGATCGGCAATGCGGTGTCTGGTTTTGGGGCCGCCACAGGACAGGTAGCAGAACAAGTACAGCATGAGCAGGATAAAGCCGATGTGGCAGCCACACAGGCTATTTTGACCGATCTGGAAGCTAAATCTAATGACCGCTGGGAAAACCCGGAGACTGGCGCCACGGTCACGCGTCAGGGCTTTAAATCGTCCGGTGTGGTCACCGATATGGATAAGGCCGACGCTGGCGATTACGAGGAAGCGCGGAAGCGCGTACCGCCCAACCAGTTAAACTATTTTGATGCGCAGTGGAAAGCGGGGCAGATACGCCGGACAAGCACCTATAGCGGTTTCGAGCGTGCGCAGACGGATGAGGCCCAGCGACAGCAGCTGAATGCGACGGTGACCACTTCCGTTGAACAGGAGGCCAGCGCCTACGATAACCCAATGCAGGCAGGGCTGATACGCAGCGCCCGTAAACACTCGATCGAGATGTATGGCCAGGCGCGTGGTTGGGCCCAAGAGCGCATCGACGCGGCGGTATCAGAAGCGAATCAAAAAGCGCTGGAGCAGCGAGCGCAGAACTACGCGGTAACCAATCCCACTGGCTGGCTGAATGGCGATTTTACGTTGATTAACAGTAGCACCGGCGAACTAGATATGCGCGCCGTTGGCCTGGTGGAGTCCGGTGGTAAGCACCGCAATGCGGATGGTAGTCTTGTTACATCGCCCGCTGGCGCGCAGGGTGAATTTCAGTTGATGCCGGACACAGGGAAAGAACTGGCGGCTAAACGTGGCGTGGAATACAACCCGGACGATCCTGTGCAGCATGCGCAGCTGGCGCGTGATTATGCCGGGCAGCTCAGTAAAAAATACCAGTCAGAACCACTGGCCGGGGCCGCGTATAACTGGGGGATGGGTAACGTCGATAAACTGATCGCCAAAGTGGGCGACCCGCGCAAAGGCGAAATCTCGATGGCGGATTTCGTTAAGCAGCTGCCCGCAGAAACGCGCGGTTGGTTGTCCCGCTACAACAAAAATAAAACCGGTCTCGACCCGGTAGCAGTAAACAAAATCGACAATATCGCCGAAGCGCAGATCCGGCAGCAGCGTACGGCGCTGCGCCAGCAGATTGACCCGATTCTCAATAATACAATGGCGCAGCTGTATAACGGCGAGGTGCCGGATGCTATGCCGAACGCCTCCACCATTTTGTTTGCGTACGGTGAGCAGGGGCAAACAGCGGTCAAGCAGCTGGATATCGCGATTGATAACGCCAGAACCTTCCAGGCTATTCAGTACGCCACCCCGGCAGAACAGCAGGCCGAACTGGCGAAAGTGAAGCCGCAGGCAAACGATCCCGATTTTGCGCTAAAACTTGATGCACACGGCAAACTTAGCGCGCTGGTGCAGAAGAGCAACGCCAATATTCAGGCGCAGCGCGACTCCGCCCGCTTTAACGATGCGCTGCTCTCCGGCGAGAAACTCGACCCGAGCAATAAATCTATGCAGAGGGCGGCGGACAATACGCCATCGGCGCTTAATTTCCGCATTAACGATGCAACCACCCACGATGCTATCGTACAGCAGGTAAACCAGACCGGCATTGTTCCGTCGCAGGTAACATCACAGCTCAATGCTATTTCCCGCTCCAGTAGCTCAGATGTAGTGAAGCAAGGCGCTGAAATATTCAATAGGCTTTACGACTCTAAATCTTCTAACGTCAGTGATATGCCAAAAGATATACAAAGTTTTTATCTGACAATTAAGCAATTGACCGAAGCTGGTATGGCTTCTGATGAGGCAGTGAAACAGGCACAGAATATAACCTATAATCAGAACGATGCATTAAAAAATCAGTTAACTTCGACGCAGAGCACTAAAGAATATAAAAGCGAGCGAGATAGTGCTATGGATTCAGCTCGAAATAGTATGGCTCAGTGGTTCAGAATTGATCCAAAGGCAAGCGATACAACAACTGATGCAGTTAATTTTCGAAATGACTACCAGTCCCTTTACGATATCAACTATCGAAATTCTGGTGGGAATTCTGAAATTGCCAAAAAAATGACCAACACTCAAATCTCTCGTAACTGGAGCATTAGCGAAGTGAACGGCAAGGCCCAGTTCATGAAATATGCACCAGAAGCACTATATAACTTTGGTCCGTCAGGTTGGCAGGCTGAACTGTGGAAAGAAAAAAAAGAGGAACTAATGTATGGCGAGCGTAATAAGGAGATCTCTACCAGCCCAACGCAGTTAGGGAAGGTGCGAATAAGCAGGTCATTTCTTCCCAAGCTGACTCGCTGATTAAAATTTCGCGGATCTGGGCCGATTTTTTTCCCGCAAACACATCGAATTAGCCTATTTAGGCTATTTTTTCCACCATT
>OKVJ01000216.1_pt1 | contig 24949 bp, 19 predicted proteins | sample 1606921 | NCBI WGS metagenome assembly OKVJ01 (sample SAMN03281016, study PRJEB24777) | human gut metagenome | isolation source: fecal sample PR161 from 1 month old female Malay infant, caesarean...
GAATAGAAATGTCTGTTAGTGTAAAAGATGTTGAATATGTTGCTGAACTTGCAAGATTAAGCTTTGATGAAAGTGAAAAAGAAGGTTTAGCAGAAGATCTAAACCAAATATTATCTTATGTTGAAAAGCTTGGTGAGTTAGATACTGAAAATGAGGATATAATAGTTAATCCGTATTATATTGAAAATAAATATAGAGAAGATGTAGTAGTACCTTCATTAGATCTTAAGGATGTAACTTCTAATGCACCTGATACATTAGAAGAATATGTTATGGTTCCAACTATAATAAAAGGATAGTAATTAAAGGAGGGCAAGTAAATGGAGTTTTCAAATTATAAAGCTCATGAATTAAAAGAAATAATAGCTAAAAAAGAAGCTTCTGTAGAAGAAGTTACAAAGGCTCATTTAGATAAAATAGAAAATACAGATTCTAAAGTTGATGCATTTTTATATGTAGCTAAGGAAGAAGCTCTAATTCAAGCAAAAGAATTAGATGAAAAATTAAGTAAAGGTGAAGATTTAGGAGTTCTAGGGGGAGTACCTTTAGGTGTAAAGGACAATATAAGTGTTAAAGGAATGCAAAATACTTGTGCTTCAAAAATACTAGAAGGATATATCTCACCATATGATTCAACAGTTTCTGAAATGATTAAGTCAGAAGGTGGGGTAATCATTGGTAAATTAAACATGGATGAATTTGCAATGGGTTCATCAACTGAAAATTCAGCATTCAAAAAAACAAGAAATCCATGGGATTTAGATAGAGTTCCAGGAGGATCATCAGGAGGATCAGCAGCAGCAGTTGCAGCTAAAGAAGTTTCAATAGCTCTTGGAACAGATACAGGTGGATCTGTAAGACAGCCAGCATCTTTTTGTGGTATTGTTGGTCTTAAGCCTACATATGGAAGAGTATCAAGAAATGGAGTTGTAGCTTATGGTTCAACTTTAGATCAAGTTGGTACATTTGGAAGAGATGTTAAGGACTGTGCAATGCTTACTCAAGCTATAGCTGGTATGGATAACAGAGACTTTACAACAGCAGACATAAAGGTTCCTAATTATTTTGATTCTCTAAATACAAATATAAAGGGCAAGAAAATAGCAGTTCCAACTGAATTCTTTAAAGAAGGATTAGATGAAAATGTTAAAAAGGCTGTTTATGATGCACTAAAAGTATTTGAAGCAAATGGTGCAGAAGTTAAAGAAGTTTCACTTCCATTAGCTGATTATGCTATTTCAGCTTATTACTTAGTAGCATGTGCTGAAGCTTCATCAAATTTAGCTAGATTTGATGGCGTAAGATATGGTAAAAGAGCTAAAGATATTGAAGATTCAGTAGAATTATACTTCAAATCAAGAAGCGAAGGATTCGGAAAAGAAGTTAAGAAGAGAATAATGCTTGGGACATATGCTTTATCAGCAGGTTACTATGATGCATATTATAAGAAAGCATTAAAGGTTAGAAACTTAATAAAAGGTGACTTTGATAAGATATTTGGTGAATTTGATGCAATAATATCTCCTACAGCACCAACTACAGCATATAAAATTGGTGAAAAGACAGATAATGCATTAGAAATGTATTTAGGAGATATCTACACTGTTCCTGTAAACATTGCAGGTATTCCAGCAATTTCACTTCCATGTGGATTAGCTGATGGCCTTCCAGTAGGACTTCAAATAATGGGTAACTACTTCAGAGAAGATACATTATTTAACTTAGCATACAGCTATGAACAATCAACTAATTGGCATGAAATGCATCCGAATTTATAGGGAGAAGGAGTGAAAACAAATGGAATTTGAATCAGTCATTGGATTAGAAACACACGTAGAATTATCAACTAAAACAAAAATGTATTGTGGTTGTGCTATTGAATTTGGTGGAAAAGCAAATACTCATGTATGTCCAGTTTGTTTAGGTCTTCCAGGTTCACTTCCACAATTAAATAAACATGTTGTTGAATTAGGAATTAAAGCAGGTTTAGCTTTAAATTGTGAAATAACTAAAATAGGAAGAATGGATAGAAAGAATTATTTCTACCCAGATTGTCCTAGAAATTATCAAATAACTCAGGATGAACTTCCACTTTGTAGAAATGGTTATATTGATATTGAACTTGAAAGCGGAGAAACAAGAAGAATTGGAATAGAAAGAATTCATATAGAAGATGATGCTGCTAAGATATTACATACTAAGAGAGGCGCATTAGTTGACTATAACAGAGCTGGAGTTCCTTTAATAGAAGTTGTAACAAGACCAGATTTAAGAACTAAAGAAGAAGTTACTTTATACTTAACAAAACTTAAGAGCATACTTTCAGCAGCAGGTATTTCAGACTGTAAAATGGAAGAAGGTTCTTTAAGATGTGATGTTAATATTTCAGTTAGAGAAAAAGGCGATGAAAAGCTTGGAACAAGAACTGAGGTAAAAAATATTAACTCATTTAAGTCTGTAGAAAAAGTTTTAGAACATGAATTTGAAAGACAGGTTAAAGCTGTAACTGAAGGAGAGGATATGTTTGTTGAAACAAGAAGATGGGATGAAGCAAACAATCTAACTGTAGTTATGAGAAGTAAAGAAGAAGCGAATGATTACAGATATTTCCCAGAAGGAGATTTAGTTACTCTTAACATTTCTGATGAGTGGATTGAAGAAATAAGAAAAACTATACCTGAACTTCCACATGAAAAGCAAGCTAGATTTATAAGTGAATATAAGTTACCAAAGTATGATTCAGAAGTACTTACATTAACACCGGAAATGGCAGAATTCTTTGATGAAGCTGCTAAAATCTCAGGAGATCCTAAAGCAGCATCTAACTGGATGATGGGTGATGTTTCAAGACTTATGAATATTGATGGAACTTGGGTTAAAGAACTTAAATTTGCACCTAAGGATATAGCTGAGTTAATAGAGGTTATTAAAGATGGAACAATATCATCTGCAATAGGTAAACAGGTTGTTGAAGCCATGTTTGAAACTGGAAAGTCACCTAAAGCTATAATTGAAGAAAAAGGATTAAAACAGAACAATGATGAAAGTGCAATCCTTGATATGGTTAATAAAGTTTTAGATGAAAATCCACAAGTTATAGAACAATTCAAAGCTGGTAGAGATAGAATTCTTGGATTTGCTGTTGGGCAAGTAATGAAGATGGCTAAAGGTCAGGCTAATCCTGGAATAGTTAATAAGCTAGTTGAACAAGAAGTTAAAAAGAGATAATGAATGTATAAATAAAAGGTATTGCCAGAATTATGGTAATACCTTTTATTTATATTATTTATTAAATTTTTCTTGTGTGCTTAAATCTGTTATATTATCAAGATTATCAATTTCATTATCAGAAAACTCGAAATCTTCATCTCCTGTTAAATAAGCATATTTGCTATCTTTATCTGAGTTATCAATATTATCTGAAATTAATGAAAGCTTTTGACTTATTTTTTCTAATATATAATTTTGATAACGTTTCTGTCTATAAGACTTAAGATAGACAACGAAACTCCATATACCTATAAACATAAAAACACACATGAATACTATTGAAACTATTAAAAATGCACCTGTTAAAAATTCCATTTCAAATACCTCCTAAAAAGATAAATTTATTATATCATAAAATTTGTAAATAAATAGATTAATACAAGCTTTTATTATATATTAGCTTGGTTTATTTATAAAGTTATTGATTAATATTTCTTAAAATCGGCAAGAATAGTAATAATTATAGTTTATATTACAAGTATATTCTGTTAATAATAAATTGAGCAAAGGGTGTAATAATGAAAAAATATATAATACTTATCTTAATCACTATTATTATAGTAGCTTTTGGAATAAGCTTTATAGAATATGATGATAGTAGTGCTGCAAATGTTGGATTACAAGAAGGTATTACATATGGAGTTGAAAGTATTCCAAATGATTTAAAGAATATATCAGAACTTTCAAGTTCAGATAAAAATATATTGTGTGCACTTACTAAAGGTCTTGTTGAGAAAAACAAGGAGGGGGAGATAGTACCTTCTTTAGCTTCTGAAGTTAATAAAAGTGAAGATGGTATTCAATATGAGTTTAAAATAAGAGATGATGTTTATTGGAGTGATGGATCAAAAGTTACTGGGAAAGATGTTGTAACTTTTTTTAAAGAGTTACTTAAGGAATGTAATGATGATGAGATAACATGTCTTTTACAAGTATATGGAGCCAAAGATTTTAGAGATGGAAAAGTTAGTTTTGATAAAGGTGTAGCAATAAATTGTAGTGATGATTCTGTAACAATAAGATTAAATAACAAATATGATAGATTTTTAGAAGAATTATCTAAGCCACAATATAGACTTAGAAGTAATATTATAATGTGGAATGACATTATGAAAAATTATAATAATTTATTATATTGCGGGGATTATAAAATTAAAAGCGCTGATAAGGGTAATATTACTTTAGAAAAGAATAATGATTCAGTAAAATTTAAACGAATAAGCTTTACTAAAGATGACAGTGTTGAACTGTCTATGGCGTCATATGAAGTTAATGAAAGAGACATAGTTATAAATCCTCCAGAAAGTGAATTGAATAAATTAAAAGACTCTAATAAGCTAATAACAATACAAAAAAATTCAGGAGCATATATTGTTATGAACAATTCATCAATTCCGATGCAGGGGCGAAGAATTGTATATAATTATATATATAAAGCTATAGGATTATATCAAAGTAATAATACTTCTGAGTATGATTTAGCTGAAGGGTGCTATTTTAGAGAAGAAAAAGATAATTTAAATATGATTCAGCAGAGGAAAGTGGATAGCAGTAAAGAAGGTGAGTGGAATCAACCTAAAGTATTGACTTTAATCGCAGAAGATAATAAAAAAAATAAAATTTTATGTAGAATAATTAAAGAATGGTTTGCTGCTAATACAAACATTACAATTAAATATACTTTAGCTAACGATGATGAGTTTAAGGATTCGGAATTAAAAAAGAGATATGATGTTATTATTGTGAATAATGATGCTATATCCTCAGAAAAAGAAGAGTTCTATTCAAGGTTTGAAGAATATTTATCAGAAGATGATTTAAACATATTAGAAAGTTTGAGAATTAATGATTATTATGGTGACTACCATACTCTTGAAGACAGTCTTTTTAGTAACTATAATATATTACCATTGGCTTTTTATAATGAAAATATAGCAATTTCAGATAAGGTATCAGATATAAGTATTGATGGTAATGGTAACATTGATTTCGATGGGTTAAATTAAAATAACTAATAAAAAATCTGTGATAATTAATTTTTAATATCACAGATTTTTTTCATCATCTTTTCTTTGATTTTTTACTCTTATTTAATTCAGTAGATGTGTCTGAATGAGTACTTAGTGAGGGTTTATTTTTTAGATTAAGTTCATGTGAATTTTCAGATTTTTTTAGCTTACTGTCATTAATAGGCAATTCATCATCATCTAATAATAAGCTTTCTTTTTTTACTACGCTTACATCTGAAATAGTATTAGGATTTTTTTCTGACATTATTTCTGCAGTTATTGTTTTATCTGAATTAGAATTTGTATTTTCAATAGCTGTATTAGTAATATTTAATTTTTCAGATTCATAATTAGAATCATTACTTCTGATGATCTTATTTCCAGAAGGAGTTTTTGTCATAAATCCCATAACCTTTTTTGCGTTATCTTTAAGGAAATATATTAATAAATAGAAATTAAACATATTTTTGCTACTATCAAAGGATACTTTACCACTACTTAAAACATCCTTCTTTTTAGAATATGTTAGATTTTTTAAAAATATAGGTGCGATTCCACTACTTTTTGGCGTAGGTAGTACAGGCATTCTGAAGTATGTTTCATCTAACATATCATCGGCTCTGAGACTTAAATTCCTATATCTTTCAATCTCATCTAAAGTTGGAGCATCAGGCCAGCTTGTTAATAATCCATTATTAACAAAGCATTTTCTATAAATACCAGATATTATGGATTTTAATTCGATTTCTTTATCATCCATATCTGAATATAGAAGAAGAGATAAAAGATACGAATTTACTTCTGTTGAAGAGTATTTAACTTCTTTTTTATCAGATAGTTTCATAAATATATTCTTTTCTGAATTATACATAGTTATTAATCTCTCATTAATTTCTGAGTAACAATCCTTAAAAGAAATCATTCCTGTATGTTTATAAGCATCCATTAGTGCTATAGAAAATAATGCACAGTCATCTAACGAATCTATAAAATAATCTTTTTCTTGAAATCTTGTTATTAAATAATCACCTAAATCAATTATTAAATTTTCAGCATCGGCATCATTAGAATACTTATAATAAGCATTCAAGCATAAAAATATTTCAACATTTTCACTAAATGATAAATCATAAAGTGCATCTTTGTAATTTATAAATAAATCTAATATCTCTTTCGAGAATTTTAAATAATCAGGGCTTACTTCATCAGATGGATTATATTTAGAGTATAAGAGATATGCATTCATCATATATGCCTGATCAGAGAATTTAAATTTATCATCTTTATCTGCTAAATTAAAACCTTTTGAATTACCATCTGAAGTATTTTTCTTTGTAACAAACAAACCTTCATTATTTCGTAAATTTTCACTATAGAATTGTAATTGTTCCTTTGCAATGTATTTATACGCGTCTTCAAAAGAATCTACATTTCTATTTTGATTATTATAGTAAGAATAATATTCACTTAATTCTAGAATACATAAGGTCATAAGAGCATTAGTTGATGGGTTTATTTCCTTTTTAAAGCTTGATTCATCAAATCCGTGACTTGTTTTACTGTGGATGAATAAAGGTGAAGCTTTTCTATACATGCATAATAGTGGAGAAAAATTATTTAATATGCTAATATCATTTATAGAAGATTTTTTTGAACTCCTTACCTGCATTAAAAGACCACATTTTGAGTTTAGAACTAAGGTTTTTACAGACTCTTTTGATAAGTAAAAAAGCTGACCACTTATTTCATCCTGAGAAAGACTATTCATCCTGAAAAATGGCCCAATATATCTCAATGTATAACACCTCTTAAAAATTCTTGTCTTATTCATTAATATGAGGAAATTAGAAAAAACGTGCATAAAATATAAATACAAAGGAGATTTTTTTATGAAAGAAGGAAAATTAGACTTTGATGATTTGAAGAAAATTATATTTAATAATAAAACAATAAAAAGAGAAGAAGTAAAAATTAGAAATGATGTAGGAGAGGACTGCACAGTAATAGACTTTGGAGAATGTGAAGGTATTTTTTCTACAGATCCAATTACAGGAGCTGATAAAAATATAGGAAAGCTTGCTGTTCACATAAATTGTAATGACATAGCATCATCAGGTGGTGAGCCATTAGGGATGCTTGTTACAATATTGGCACCAGTAGATTCAACCTTAGATGAAATAAATGAAGTCATGAAAGAAATAGATGAAGAAGCAGCTAAAATAGGAGTTGAGATAGTTGGTGGGCATACAGAAGTTACAAGTGCTGTAAATAAACTTGTTATTTCAGTTACTGTAATAGGAAAAAACATAAAAGGAACTTCGGTTAAAACTGGAGGAGCCAAGTTAAATGATGATATTGTAGTTACAAAGACTTTAGGAATTGAAGGTACTTACATTTTAATTAATGATCATTATGAGAGAGTTAAAGATATTTTAACAGAAGATGAAATTAATTTTGGAAGAAGATTAATCGATAATATAAGTGTACTTAAAGAGGGAAGAATATGTAGAGAGTTTGGAGTTAATTCTATGCACGATATTACAGAAGGCGGGCTTCTTGGTGGTATATTTGAAGTTGCTATGGCATGTGGTCAAGGATTTAAAATATATAAAGATAAAGTTCCAGTATTAGATATAACTAAAAAGATATGTGAGGAATTTAAAATAGATCCATTAAGATTAATATCATCAGGAAGTATGCTGATTACTACTTGTAATGGAGGTAATTTAGTTAAAAAATTAAAAGAACATGGAATTAATGCTGAAGTAATAGGTAAAATTTGCGATAAAAATACTGTATTAATAGATGAAGGAAAAGAATTGGATGTAGAGCCTCCAAAAAGAGATGAATTATTTAATATACAGTAATTATTTTACTTTGTAATTTTTATTTAGAGAAAACCATATTGATAAATTATATTAAGATTGAGAGGAAGAATATGAAAAAATTAATTTTAGCAAGTAATAACAAGAAAAAAATAAAAGAATTAAAAGATATTTTGAGTGATATACCAGTTGAGGTAAGATCTTTAAGTGATGAAAATATAGATATAGAAGTTATTGAAGATGGAAAAACTTTTGAAGAAAATGCTAAGAAAAAAGCAAAAGAAATATATGAATTTTTAAAAAATAAAGGGGAAAAAAATTTTATAGTTTTATCAGATGATTCTGGTCTTGAAGTAGACTATTTAGATGGGGCTCCTGGCGTTTATTCTGCAAGATATGCAGGAGAACATGGCAATGACTCAAAGAATAATGAGAAGCTTTTAGAGAGTTTAAATGGAGTTTCTAAAGAAAAAAGAGGAGCTCAATTTGTATGTCAGATTGCTATGTTTGATGAAAATGGGAAATATTATACTGTAAAAGGAGAAGTAAGAGGATACATATTAGAGCAGCTTAATGGTGAAGGTGGATTTGGATATGATCCATTGTTCTTTTATGAACCTTTAAATAAAACTTTTGGTATGTTAAATCCAGAGGAAAAGAATGAAATAAGTCATAGAGGAAAAGCTTTAAAAGAATTAAAAAGTATTATTTCAGAAACAATAAAATAGATATATTTATGGAGGGAATATTATGAGAATTGCTGTTATCAGTGACACACATAGAGCTGATAAATATATTAAATTAGCAAAAAGTTTAATTAAGGATGCAGATATACTAATTCATTTAGGAGATAATATAGAAGATGTTGATAAATTGGCTAATGGATTTAAGGGGAAGGTGTATGCAGTAGCAGGGAACTGCGATTTTTCTTCTAAATATCCTAAAGAGGGAATGATTGAAGTTAATGGAGTAAAGATATTTTATACACATGGTGACCTTTATGGCGTGAAGAGTTCTGTAACTAGTATCTATTATAGAGGTCGTGAATTACAAGCTAATATAGTGCTTTTCGGACATACGCATCAGCAACTTATAGAGAAAACAGAAGAAGTGATCCTAATGAATCCAGGAAGCATATCTTTACCTCATTTTAAAGGGAGATATGTTGGAATTATTGATATTGATGATGATGGAAGTGTAGATACATATTTAAGGGAATTAAAAATAGGGAATTAAAAGGGTTTTAATTTTAATTCCGAAGTATAACATATGAAACTTGATAAAGTATATTTTAAGATTATAAAAAGCTAATTTGTTTTTATACAGATTAGCTTTTTATAATTATAGAGTAGATTAACTTTATGAGAGAATGAGTAGAAATAGGTAGTAAGCTTTTTGAATGTTATTATTTTTATATTTATTGATGATTAAATGTATTAAGTTTGAAGTTTATGTCAAAGATTATATTATATAGATAAATATAAAATTAAAAGTAAGTATAAAATTAAAATGATTTGTTATGATTTTTTAAAGATAAGGAGTAGAATATAGAAAAAATAAGGTTAGAAAAGCCTAATATTACAGGGTTTCAACAAAAAATCAAAAAAAATTCAAAAAAGGTATTGACGAAATAGATTTGATATTGTAGAATAATCCTTGTCGTCAGGCACTGAACGGCAAAGCAAAAGAAAGAAAAGTCATTAACCTTCGGGGTGTGGCGCAGATGGGAGCGCGCGTGCTTTGGGAGCATGAGGTCGCAGGTTCGATCCCTGTCACCCCGACCATTAATCTTAATGATTAAATTTCTTTATGCGGGTATCGTATATCGGTAATACTCCAGCCTTCCAAGCTGGAAAGGTGGGTTCGATTCCCACTACCCGCTCCATTAAAGGTTAAAAAAACCTTGACAAAATTTCTAAGAAGGTTTAAAATAATAAACGTTCTGAAAAATATGTTGACAAAACATTATGAAAAGTTTATAATGAATGAGTCGCTAACATGCGTTTTTAGCTCAGCTGGATAGAGCAACGCCCTTCTAAGGCGTGGGCCAGGGGTTCGAATCCCTTAAAACGCACCATTTAAATCGGGGTGTGGCGCAGATGGGAGCGCGCGTGCTTTGGGAGCATGAGGTCGCAGGTTCGATCCCTGTCACCCCGACCATTAAATCTTAATAATTAAATATTATGCGGGTATCGTATATCGGTAATACTCCAGCCTTCCAAGCTGGAAAGGTGGGTTCGATTCCCACTACCCGCTCCATACAAACAAAAGTTTGTAACATAAAATGCGTTTTTAGCTCAGCTGGATAGAGCAACGCCCTTCTAAGGCGTGGGCCAGGGGTTCGAATCCCTTAAAACGCACCATTATGGTGAATGTAGTTCAGTTGGTAGAGCGCCAGTTTGTGGCACTGGTTGTCGTGGGTTCGAGTCCCATCGTTCACCCCATATTGGGATGTCGCCAAGCGGTAAGGCAATGGACTTTGACTCCATTATGCGTAGGTTCGAATCCTGCCATCCCAGCCATTTATTTAATACGGTTCACTAGCTCAGTCGGTAGAGCACATGACTTTTAATCATGGTGTCCCGGGTTCGATTCCCGGGTGAGCCACCAAATGTGCAGGTGTGGCGGAATTGGCAGACGCACTAGACTTAGGATCTAGCGCCTTCGGGTGTAAGAGTTCGACTCTCTTCATCTGCACCAAATGATGCGTGAGTGACTCAATGGTAGAGTGCCACCTTGCCAAGGTGGATGTTGCGGGTTCGAGTCCCGTCTCGCGCTCCATTTAAAAAGATAATATAGACAAACTATTATGCGGGTATCGTATATCGGTAATACTCCAGCCTTCCAAGCTGGAAAGGTGGGTTCGATTCCCACTACCCGCTCCATTAAACCAAATATCATGCGGGATTAGCTCAGTTGGTAGAGCACCTGACTCTTAATCAGGGTGTCCAGGGTTCGAACCCCTGATCTCGCACCAACAAGAATAATTACCAAAGCAAGGATTATTACTTGGTTACATATTGGGATGTCGCCAAGCGGTAAGGCAATGGACTTTGACTCCATTATGCGTAGGTTCGAATCCTGCCATCCCAGCCATTTATTTAATATGGTTCACTAGCTCAGTCGGTAGAGCACATGACTTTTAATCATGGTGTCCCGGGTTCGATTCCCGGGTGAGCCACCAAATGCAGGTGTGGCGGAATTGGCAGACGCACTAGACTTAGGATCTAGCGCCTTCGGGTGTAAGAGTTCGACTCTCTTCATCTGCACCAAATGATGCGTGAGTGACTCAATGGTAGAGTGCCACCTTGCCAAGGTGGATGTTGCGGGTTCGAGTCCCGTCTCGCGCTCCATTTAAAACAGAAGAAAAATATGCGGGTATCGTATATCGGTAATACTCCAGCCTTCCAAGCTGGAAAGGTGGGTTCGATTCCCACTACCCGCTCCATTAAACAACTGATTTCAGTTGTTTTTTATTTTATAGAAATTTAATAAGCACCTATAGCTCAGCTGGATAGAGCGTTGGACTTCGAATCCAAGCGTCGCAGGTTCGACTCCTGTTAGGTGTACCAAAAGAAGTGATACTAATTGTTATAGAAATATAACTGTTGGTATCACTTCTTTTTTTATTATGTGTTGTAAATTTTAAAAATTGCTTAAGTAATATTAATTTATTTATCTATATGGACAGTCGTTAGTTTTATATATTTTTTGTGATTAAGTATTAGTTCATGCGTGCTTTATTTAGGGTTTTTTATCATATTAACTTTATATTGTTTAGGTGATAGATTTGTTTGCTTTTTGAACATTTGACTAAAATATGATGAATTTGAAAAACCAACAATTGAACCTATATCTTTAATTGAATAGTTAGTAGTTTCAAGAAGACTTTTAGCTTCTGTGATTCTTTTTTCAATTAGATAGGAGATGGGGGACATTCCTATTTGTTTTGTAAAAGCATGGACTAAACTAAATTTATTCATGTATGAGAGATTTGATAAAGTTTCCAAGGTTATGTTTTCTGAGTAATGAGAATCTAAATAATTTTTTATTTTCGCACATTCCAAATTTAGATTCTTTTTTTCATTTTGCAGTATGGACATTGAAGGGATGGTTCTTAATATGTTAAGGATAAATAGAGAAAGCATACTTTTGCAAGCAACTTCATATTTATAATTTTTAAGTTTAATTTCATCGATTATTAGATTTAATTGATTGAGTATAATAGAACTATTTTTTTTTAGATTAATTACATGATAATTTTTAGAATCAGATTGTGAAAATTTTTCATTATTTAAATTAAAGAAATTTATAGAGAAATTATCAATCCCTAAAACTATATATTCGAGAGGAGAAGTATTTAAATTTGATTTTTCTGTATGAAGACAATTTGGATTTATTATTATCAAATCATATTCTTTAACATTGACAGTGCTATCTTCTAACTGAAACGAACCATTTCCTTCTGTAATGAAAAATATCTCCATGAATGGATGAATATGAGCTGTGCTATGCCAATCATTTTCGAATTTTGATTTTGTTATATAGAGTAATTCAAAATTAAAATCAGAGAAATTTTTATCATCAATTAAATATCTTATATTTCCCATAATACCCCCATTAGTTCATAGATTAAATGACCGTATATTCTATATTTATTAATAGTTTATATATAATTATTATACTATACGGATGATTAAAGTAAATTAATATTATAGCAATATAACTAAAGAATATAACAACAATCTTGTTGTGCAAATGATTACAAAGTAATATCATAAGCATATAGGGAATGGAGGGAGAAACGTGAATAATAAAGGTAACAAGACATTTATTACTTTATCTTTAGTACCAGCAACTATACTGTTTTTTATATTTATAATTATACCAACAATGAATGTATTTTGGATGTCTCTGTTTAAATGGGGAGGACTTATAAATAATAAGAAATTTGTTGGGTTAGATAATTTTATAATGTTATTTAAAGACAGTAACTTTTTAAAATCATTTCAAAATACAATTTTTCTATTAGTTATAGTAACTATTATTACTATGGCGTTAGCAATAATATCAGCAGCAATATTAGTCAAAGAAGATACAAAATTTAAAAACTTCTTCAGAATAATATTTTACTTTCCTAATATCTTATCTGTAGTTGTAATCTCAGCAATATTTTCAGCAATTCTTGATCCTAATCAGGGAATAGTAAATTCTACATTAAATTTCTTTAATTTAAATTCTTTAACTCGAATGTGGCTTGGAGATCAAAAAGTTGTAATATGGTGTATTGCATTTGCTATGATATGGCAGGCCATTGGATATTATATGGTTATGTACATGTCAAGTATAAGCGGAATTTCTATAAGCTTATATGAATCAGCTAGTTTAGATGGTGCAACAGGAATACAGCAATTTTTTAAGATAACGTTGCCATTAGTTTGGAATACCATAAGGACTACTTTAACTTTTTTTGTAATAAGTACAATAAATTTAAGTTTCTTATTTGTAAAAGTAATGACATCTGGTGGACCAGATGGATCTTCAGAAGTATTTCTGAGTTATATGTACAAGCAGGCTTATAGTAATTCTTCTTATGGATATGGTATGACAATTGGTGTTGTAGTATTTATCTTCTCATTTATCTTATCATTGGCTATAAACAAGATAACTCAAAGAGATATAATAGAGTTTTAAGAGGTGAATTTTATGAATGATAATAAATTACAAAAGAAATTAGTGAAATTTTTTATGTATTTTTGCTTATGGGCTTTTGCACTAAGTATAATAGTTCCGCTTGGATGGGCATTTTTAGCATCATTAAAGCATAAAACAGAATTTTATGGAAATCCATGGGCATTACCTAAAGGATTATATCTAGAAAATTTTAGAAAAGCTTTTGTAGAAGCAAATATGGGAGAATATTTTTTGAATTCTGTATGTATAACAGCCTTAGCTCTAATTATATTACTTTTAGTGTCTATACCAGCTGCTTATGTATTAGCTAGATTTGAATTTAAAGGTAAGAAAATAGTAAGTGGTTTATTTACAGCAGGATTATTTGTAAATGTAAATTATATAGTAGTACCAATATTTTTATTAATACTTGATGGTGAAAAATTTATTAAGAATGTTTTTGCAATACCGTTAAGTGTCACAGTATTTTTAGATAGCAGAATAGTGGTAAGCATAGTTTATGCAGCAACATCAATACCATTTACTGTGTATTTATTAATAAATTATTTTAGAACACTATCTAAATCATATGAAGAAGCTGCTTATATTGATGGATGCAGCAAGTTAAAAACATTAATTCATGTAATCATACCAATGGCTAAACCAAGCATAATTACAGTTATATTATTTAATTTTTTAGCTTTTTGGAATGAATATATAATAGCATTAACACTTTTACCAAATAGTTCAAAAACGCTACCATTAGGACTCATAAATTTAATGCAAGTACAAAAGACGGCAACTGATTATGGTGCTATGTATGCTGGACTTGTTATTGTTATGATTCCAACAATAATTTTATATATTTTAGTTCAAAAGAAATTAACAGAAGGAATGACAGTTGGCGGTGTCAAAGAATAAGGAGGAAAAAATGAATAAAGGAAGAGTAACTATTCCAACAGATGATAATTTTATAAAAGAAACATGTGAAATATTAGAAAAGTGGGGAGCAGATGCAATTAGAGATTGTGATGGATTTAAGTTAACACCAGAAATTGAAGGTTTAGCAGAAAAAATATATTCAACATATTTTGTAAGTCGTGGAGATAATAAATGGGCAGAAGAGCACATGGATGAACTTCAACAGACGTATTTAATGAGTAAATATAATTTGGCAACCAGTAATGTATTGGAAATATCAATTATGGATGGATATTTTGAAGAGCAAATTCAGCCGGATATAAAAAATGATATTAAAGAATTCTGGGAAGTCATAGATAGAACTACAAATGAAGTTGTTAGCACAGATAATTGGGATTATAACAAAGATGAACAAAAGGTTATAATAAAAGATGCTAAAATGTGGCATGAATATACAGTTTCGTTTTTAGCATATTGTATATGGGATCCAACTCAAATGTATAACCATATAACTAATGATTGGAAGGATAAACCACATGATATTCCTTTTGATATAAGAAATGAAAACACGAATATGCACATAATTGAAGCTATGCATAATTGGTTAGATAATCATCCTGGAACTAGTGTAGTCAGGTTTACAACATTTTTTTATCACTTCACTTTGGTATTTAATAATCTAAAAAAAGAGAAATATGTTGATTGGTTTGGATATTCTTCAAGTGTAAGTGCAAAGGCATTAAAAGAATTCCAAAAAGAAAAGGGTTACAAATTAAGAGCAGAAGATATTATAGATGAAGGTTATTATAATTCAACGTTTAGAGTACCTAAAAAAGCATATTTAGATTATATGGATTTTCAACAGAAGTTTGTTGCAGAAAATGTTAAGAAATTAGTGGATATAGTTCATGAGAATGGTAGAGAAGCAATGATGTTTTTAGGAGATACATGGATTGGAACTGAACCTTATGGAAAATATTTTAAAGATATAGGATTAGATGCAGTGGTAGGATCAGTTGGGAATGGTGCAACTCTTAGAATGATATCTGACATACCGGGAGTTAAATATACAGAAGGACGTTTTTTACCATACTTCTTTCCTGATACTTTCTTTGAAGGAAATGATCCTATTATAGAAGCTAGAGAAAACTGGCTTACAGCAAGAAGAGCAATAATGAGAAAACCAGTAGATAGGATAGGTTATGGTGGATATTTATCATTAGCATATAAATTCCCTGATTTTGTAAAGTACATTGGAAGTGTATGTGATGAATTTAGAGAAATATATGACAATATAAACAATGTTAAACCACATTGTGGATTAAAAGTTGCCATATTAAATTGTTGGGGGAAACTTAGAACTTGGCAAACTCATATGGTAGCACATTCACTTTGGTATAAACAAATATATACTTATCTTGGAGTTATAGAAGCTTTAAGTGGAATGAGCTTTGATGTAGAATTTATAAGTTTTGATGATATAGAGGAATATGGAATATCTAGCGATATAGATGTAATAATAAATGCTGGAGATGCAGGAACTGCATTTAGTGGTGGAGAAAAGTGGATTAATGAAAAGATAAGTACTACTTTAAGAGAATGGATTTTTAATGGCGGTGGATTTGTAGGTATTGGAGAACCATCAGCAATCTTAAATGGTGGAAGATTTTTTCAAATGGCAGATGTACTTGGTGTAGATAAGGAATTAGGATTTTCATTAAGTTCAGATAAATATTTCAAGACAAAACTTGAAAAGCATTTTATAACTGAGGATGTAAATTCAAAATTTGATTTTGGAGAAAGTATTAAAAATATATATGCTAATTCTGAAAGTACAGAAATAATAGAAATACAAAATGATAATGTATTGATGTCTGCTAATTCATATGGAAAAGGTAGAGCAGTGTATGTTGCAGGGCTTCCATATTCAGCACAGAATGCTAGGTTATTAATGAGGTCATGTTATTATGCAGCAAACAAAGAAGAGCATTTAAAAGAATGGTATTGTGATAATATTTATTGTGAAGTGTCAGCCTATATAGAATCTAATAAATATGCTGTTATTAATAATTCTAATGAGAAACAAAAAACAAATGTATATGATGGTTTTAAAAATATATTTGAAGTAGATTTAGAACCAGCAGAGATAAGATGGTTTGAAATAAAATAAATCCTTGTTTTATAGGAGATGATTGCATGAAAAAGATAATATATTCAATAATTTTTATTATAAGTTTAGCTTTAGTCATAAAAGGCAGAACGATAACGAATTTCTATGGGCTTATAATGATGTTTCTTGGATTGATAGGAATACTATCAGAAATATACTTATATAACAAGCAATACAGATAATGATGGTCAAATAATATTTTATATTTAATAAATAATACTAATCAGTTTAAAATCTAAAAAATAGGAGGTATTTAGAATGAAAATGAGAATTATATCAACAATGTTAGCATCATTGATGATGGCTTCAGGACTAATTGGGTGTGGAAGTACTACTGAGGTATCAAAAAGTAAAGATGAGGCAAATGTATTGAAAATAGCTGCATTTGAAGGTGGGTATGGAAAGGTCTATTGGGAAAAATTAAAAGAAAACTTTGAAAAAAGTCATGAAGGTGTTAAAGTTGAACTTACAGTAGCTTCGAATTTAGAAGAAGTAATTCGTCCACAAATACAATCAGGAAATATACCGGATTTAGTTTATTTAGCAACTGGAAGACCAGATGCGTTAACAGAGACTTTTATAAAAGATCAAAGTTTAAGTGATTTAACAGGATTACTTAATAAAAAAATACCAGGTGAGGATGTTACAGTTAAAGAAAAAATTTTACCGGGATTTTTAGATACCTCAGCTACTAATCCATATAAAGATGGAAAAACATATTTAGCTCCTTTATTTTATAGTCCTACTGGATTATTCTATGATAAACATTTATTTAAAGAAAAAGGATACGAAGTTCCTAAAACTTGGGATGAAATGTTTGCTCTTGGAGATAAAGCTAAAAATGATGGGTTATCATTATTTACTTATTCAACAAGTGGATATTTTGATTGTACAGTTCCAGCGTTACTTGCTGCTTCAGGTGGCTTAGATTTAGTTAATGATGCTTATAATTACAAAGAAGGTACTTGGACATCAAAAGAAGCTAAACAAGCTTTAGATGTTGTTGGAAAACTTAAAAATTATTTAGAACCATCAGTTGTTGCAAATGCAAATAATCAAGGATTTACAAAAAATCAACAATTAATTTTAGATGATAAAGCATTATTCATACCAAATGGAACTTGGCTTCCAGATGAAATGAAAGATGCACCACGAACTGAAGGTTTTGAATGGGGATTTATGCCATATCTAGCATTTGAAAGTGGAAAAGATCAATATTCAGTAAGTTTTCTTGAACAGATGTATATTCCTAAAGATGCAGCTAATAAAGAATTAGCAGAAGATTTTATGGCTTATATGTATAGTGATGAGGCTGTTAAAATTATAGCTGAAAATGCAAAAGCAGTTGTACCGGTTAAAGGAGCTGTTGAAATAGCTAATGAGTATTTAAATCCATTACAAGTAGAATTATTTAAAATATATGACAATGGTGCATTACCTATTATGGGTGGATTCGTAGCTACTAATGCCGTTGAAGGTGTTAGCTGGACAGATGTTTATCTTGGAACTATAGATTCTATAATGTCTGGAAATAAAACAGTAGAAGAGTGGGAAAAATCACTTGAAGAGACAAGTGGTAAATTGAGAGAAGCTATAATTAAATAAAGTTAAATAAAAAGGGAATATATTATATTCCCTTTTTATTGAAGAAAAGAAAGGGGTACAATTATGTATTTTTTAGGCGTAGATGGTGGAGGAACTAAAACTAAATATTTATTAATAGACAAAGAATTAAAAGTTATAGAAGAAATAGAAAGTGGTACAACACATATTCATCAAATAGGAAAAGAAAAATTAATACAGGTTTTAAATGAAAATTTACAATTAATTTGTGAAAAGAGTAGTATAAATAAAAGCGAAATTGAATATGCATTTTTAGGTATACCTGGATATGGGGAAAGTAAAAGTGATATTGAAGATATTGATCATTCAGTTAATGAAGTTTTTAATGGAATTAATTATTCTATTGGAAATGATTCTGTTGTTGGATGGGCTGCTGGAACAGGTTGCAGAGAGGGGGTAAATATTGTTGCTGGAACAGGAAGTATAGCGTATGGAAGAAATAAAGAAGGAAATGAAGCTAGATGCGGTGGATGGGGACCAGGCATTGGTGATGACGCAAGTGCATATTGGATTGGACTAAAGGTATTAAATGAATATACAAAGCAGAAAGATGGGAGAAGGGAAAAGACTGTCTTAGTTGATATATTAGAAGAAAAATACGATATTAAAGAATATTTTGAAATTGTTGATATAGTATTCAATAGGCTTAAGTTTTCTAGAACCCATATAGCTAAATTTTCAGAAATAGCTTACCTAGCAGCAGCTGCTGGATGTGATGTTTGTATAAATATATTCAAAGAGGCAGCTAAAGAATTATTTTTTCATATTAAAGTACTTAAGAAGGAATTAAATTTAGCTGATGGGTTTTTAGTGTCTTATAGTGGTGGAGTATTTAAATCTGGAGATTTTATACTAAATCCTTTAAAAGAAATGTTGAAAAGTAATAATATAGATTGTGAATTAATAGAACCGAAGCTTAAACCGTGGCATGGAGCTGCATTGTTAGCTTATTTGTTATCAGATAATGAATTACCAGAGAATTATATAGAATTAATAAAATAGAGATATGCAGAAATAATCTGCATATCTCTATTTTTTATGCATTAAAAATAGATTTCCCATTAATAAATACTTGTTTAACATCTATATTTTCATCGAATAATACTAAGTCTGCGTCGTATCCTTCTTTTATTAGTCCTTTATGATCTGATACATTACAATATTTAGCTGGGTTGTAAGTAGCCATTTTAACAACTTCATATAAAGGCATATTGCAGTTGTTATAAACATTCTTTATAGCTCTATCTAGTGTTAAAACTGATCCAGCTAATGATCCTGTTTTTATTCTTGCAGCATTATCTTTAACTATTACATCTTGTCCTCCAAGTGTATAATTACCATCTGGCATACAGCAAGCCATCATAGCATCTGTTACTAAAATAGACTGGTCAGAGCCTTTTTGTTTGTAAGCAATTCTTAATGCTGGATAAGAAATATGAATTCCATCTGAAATTGTTTCTATTGTTATTTTATCATTATCAAATAGTGCACCTATAATTCCTGGGAATCTATGATTGAATGGTGGCATTGCATTATAAAGGTGGGTACAATGGTTCGCACCTACATCTATGGCTTTTATTGTTTCTTCATATGTAGCTTTTGTATGTCCTAATGAGCAATTAATATTTTTATGAGATAAATATTTGATAAGATCTAAGCTTCCGTCTAATTCTGGTGCTAATGTTATTGATACAACAGCATCTTCACAGTCAGCGGTCATTTTGTTAAATATATCTATAGATGGGGGTTGGAGATATTTTGGATTTTGAGCACCTATTGCAGATGGGTTTATAAAAGGTCCTTCTAAATGGGCACCTAGTACTTGGGCACCAGAAGTTCCATTTTCTTTTAATTTCTTTATTGAACGCATTGATTTGTTTATGTCTTCAATAGAAACTGTCATTGTTGTTGGAAGAAAAGAAGTTGTACCATGTTTGACTATTGTTTTTGATATGGAATCAATAGCGTCAACAGTTCCGTCCATTGTATCATATCCTCCAGCACCGTGAATATGTATATCTATAAATCCTGGTGACAGGAATAAGCCATTTGCATCAATAACTTCATCAAATTCACAATTTTTTGGATTTAATTCTTGTATTTTTCCATCTTTAATAAGAACAGACCCTAATTCGATATGATCTAGTTTAATTATTTTACAATTTTTTATTAACATATTATATCACTCCAATTATATATATTTAAATAATAGCATTGGTATTATCCAATTGTATATTTTTATTATAAAACATGTACAATGATGTTTTCAAGAAAAAAATCAAATTTTATAAATAAGATGAAGAAAATATTTAGACATGATTAAAAGTCCTGTAAATACAGTTATGTAACGGTAATGTCAGATTATGATTAAATGGAAAAAATATAAAAAAAATTTATGAAAAAGTTGACATTTAATAAAAACGGATATAAAATTAACTTGTAAATTGGTTAATACCAAAATGAAAGAAGGGAATGGTTTTATGCCTAATATTTTATTAACAAGAATTGATAATCGACTTGTACATGGACAAGTAGGAGTAACTTGGGTGAATCATTTAGGTGCTAATTTAATTGTAGTTGCAAATGATGAAGTTTCTAAAGATTCGGTACAACAAAACTTAATGGAAATGGTAATACCAGATGCCATAGGAATTAGATTTTTTTCTATACAAAAGACAATTGATGTGATTCATAAGGCATCACCAAGACAAAAGATTTTTCTAGTGGTAAGAAATCCACAAGATGCTTTAAGGTTAGCGGAAGGCAATGTACCAATGGACAAGATAAATATAGGAAACATGCATTTTTCAGAAGGTAAGGAACAAATTTCATCAACAGTTTCAATTGATGAGAATGATAAAGAAGCATTTAGGAAATTAAAACAACTAGGAATAGCATTAGAAATAAGAAGAGTACCAGACGAAAATATTGACGAAGATATTTATAAACATATTTAAAAATGAAAATTAATTTTAAGGAGGAAACTTTATGTTTGTACAAGCACTATTAATAGGTATATGGGCTGGTATAGCAGGTGTGGATATGTTTGACGGACTAACACATATTCATAGACCAATAGTAACAGGACTTGTAGTAGGATTAATTTTAGGAGATATGAAAACTGGACTTATAGTTGGAGCATCACTTGAACTTGTTTGGATGGGTATGGTACCACTTGCAGGAGCTCAGCCACCAAATGTTGTTATAGGAGGAATTATAGGAACTAGTATAGCTATATTAGGTAAATTAGATGCTCAAGCAGCTATTGGTATAGCTGTACCATTTGCTGTAGCAGTTCAAGCTGCAATAACATTACTATTTACTGCTTTTTCTTTCTTTATGCATAAAGCAGACAAGTATTGTGAAGAAGCTGATACAGCTGGAATTGAAAGAATAAATTATTTGGGACTAGTAGTACTATTTGTATTCTATTTTACTATAGCTTTCTTACCAATATTATTAGGTGCTGATAAGGCAGCAGCAATTGTAGGTGCAATACCAACATGGATAATTGATGGATTATCAGTAGCCGGTGGAGTAATGCCAGCAATAGGTTTTGCAATGTTGTTAAAGATAATGTTAAAGAAAGAATATATTGCATTTATGATTTTAGGATTTTTATTAGTAACATATTTCAACTTACCGATTTTAGGACTTGCATTATTGGGAGTATGTATTGCTTTATATGATTATTTTTCAAAAAGTAATAGTAATTCAAAAGAAAAAGTGGTAGAGGAGGTATATGATGATGGAATCTAATACTTATAAAGACCCTTCAAAGGAAAAGGTTATTACTAAAGGTGATTTAAACAAGATGGTATGGCGTTCGCTACTTTTGCAAGCATCATTTAATTATGAAAGAATGCAAGCTTGTGGTTGGTTGTATGGACTATTACCAGGTTTAAAAAAGATTCATAAAAATAAAGAGGATCTTTCTAATTCAATGAAAGATAATATGGAGTTTTTTAACACACATCCATTTTTAGTTAATTTCATAATGGGTTTAATACTTGCAATGGAAGAAAATAAAGAGGATAGAAATACAATAAGAGCTGTAAAGGTGGCTACAATGGGACCACTTGGTGGTATAGGTGATGCATTATTTTGGCTAACTGCGCTTCCTATATGTGTAGGTATTGGTGCTTCAATTGCTATGGAAGGAAATATAGCAGGGCCATTTGTATTCTTAATCTTATTTAATTCATTACACTTTTTCTTAAGATTTTTCTTAATGAAATATGGATATAATACCGGTGTTAATGCAATAGCTACACTAAAAGAGCAAACAAAGAAAATTTCGCATGCAGCATCAATTGTTGGTTTAACAGTTGTTGGTGGTCTAATAGCTTCAATGGTAAAGTTAAAAACTACAATGGTAATTGCAGTTGGTTCAGCAGTTGGAGATTCAGCTGTTAAGGTTCAAGAAGGTGTTTTAGATGCTGTAATGCCTAACATGCTAGCACTTGGATATACATTATTAATGTATAAGCTATTAAAGAAGGGATATTCACCAGTTAAGTTAATAACAATTACAGTTGTTATGGGAATACTAGCTAAAGCAATTCAACAATTTACAGGATTCGCTATATTATAAAATACTATCTTGGATTGGTATGGTTGAGCTGCAAAATTGGTATTGATTTAAAACTTAGAAAAATGATATATTTATTACTATACAATGATATGAGAAAGTATGAAATATATTAAAGAATTGGAGCGTGACCATACCATGAAAGAAAAAATAGATAAGAATTCAAAAATACCATTATATATACAATTAGCTGATATTTTTATTGAAAATATTGAAAAAAATATGAATGAAAATGACAAATTAGATACAGAAAGAGAGATTAGCAAGCAGTATTCTTTAAGTAGAGTAACTGTTAGGCAGGCTCTTGATTACCTTCAAAAGAATGGATATATATATAAAATTCAAGGTAAAGGAAATTTTGTTTGTGAACGAACAATGGAACAAAATTTAACGAAATTTTATTCTTTCTCTGAAGATATGAGAAAGAAAGGAAAGATTCCAACTACAGAAATATTAACATTTGAAATTGTGGAGGTAGATGAAAAAATAGCATCGAAATTAAAATTAAAGGAAAATGATTTGGTATACAAAATAGCTAGAATTAGATTAGCTGATTCAATACCTATGATATATGAGATATCGTATCTTCCGTATAAGAGATTTGAAGATTTAAATAAGAAGATGCTAGAAGAAAGTTCTATGTATGATGTTTTCAATAAAAATTATCATACCAAAATAACATATGCAGAAGAGTTGTTTAGACCAATTTTAGTAAACAAACTTGAAAGTATATATTTAAAGATAAAAGAAGGGGAATGTGCTTTAAAAGTAGAGAGACTTACCTATGAAAATCAACAAATAATTGAATATACAGTAAGTATTACTAGAGGAGATAAATTTAAATATAGAGTTTGCTTAATAAATGATTCTGACAATATTGAATGAAGAAATAGGAAAATATAAATAAAGAATTAATAAATTTATAAGTTGTAATTTTTATATGTATTTAAATTATAACTTATAAATTAAAGGTAAGGAGAATAAATATGATTTTTGGAAAAAGCTTAGAAGAACTAGAAAAAATAAAAGCTATATTTACAGCAACAGAAATAAGACAGCAGCCAGAACTCTGGAGGGAAACTTATAAATTAATATTAGATCAAAAAGAATCTATACAAAGATTTATAAATAAAAATGTAGATAAGAATACAAGAATTGTATTAACTGGAGCAGGAACATCTGATTATGTTGGCGATACAGTTGCTTTAGAATTAAATAAAAAATTAGAAGCTAAGGTTGAGGCAATTGCAACAACAGATATAGTATCAAATCCAAATGAATATATAGAAAAAAATGTTAAAACAATATTAGTTTCTTATGCTAGATCAGGGAATTCTCCAGAAAGTATAGGTGCATATGATTTATTTGAAAATAATGTTGATGATATAACCCAAATTGTAATAACATGCAACAAAGATGGAGATTTAGCTAAAAGATGTGTAAATAATGAGAAAAACATGTTGGTTTTAATGCCTGAAAAATCTAATGATAAGAGTTTTGCGATGACAAGTTCTTTTAGTTGTATGACACTTGCAACATTGCTTATTTTTGATATAGAAAATATAGAAAAAAATAAAGAATTTGTGGAAATAGTTTCATCACAAGCAGAAGAAATATTAGATAATAGATGGTCTGAAATAAAGCAATTGGTTGATTATGAATCAGAAAGAGTTGTGTATTTAGGTTCTGGAACACTTAAAGGATTATGTCAGGAGATGGCATTAAAAAATCTTGAACTTACAAGTGGACAAGTAACTACAATATGTGAATCAGTATTGGGATTTAGACATGGACCTAAATCAATAATTAATGATAAAACCTTAGTGATAATTATGGCTACAAATGAAGAATATACAAAATTATATGA
>OKVJ01000218.1_pt1 | contig 24864 bp, 22 predicted proteins | sample 1606921 | NCBI WGS metagenome assembly OKVJ01 (sample SAMN03281016, study PRJEB24777) | human gut metagenome | isolation source: fecal sample PR161 from 1 month old female Malay infant, caesarean...
TCGATATCCTGGGTGCCAGCGGTGCCGAGAACGTTCAGGGCGAGGTTCAGCAGAAACTCGATCTGTTCGCAAATGAAAAACTGAAAGCTGCACTGCGCGCGCGCGACATCGTTGCGGGTATCGCCTCTGAAGAAGAAGATGAAATTGTCGTATTCGAAGGGTGTGAACACGCAAAATACGTTGTTCTGATGGATCCGCTGGACGGCTCCTCCAACATCGACGTTAACGTTTCTGTCGGTACCATTTTCTCCATCTACCGCCGCGTCACGCCTGTTGGCACGCCGGTGACAGAAGAAGATTTCCTGCAGCCTGGCAGTCAGCAGGTTGCTGCCGGTTATGTCGTGTATGGCTCCTCCACCATGCTGGTCTACACCACTGGCTGTGGCGTTCATGCCTTTACTTACGATCCGTCGCTGGGCGTGTTCTGCCTGTGTCAGGAACGTATGCGCTTCCCGGAGAAGGGCAACACCTACTCCATCAACGAAGGTAACTACATCAAGTTCCCGACTGGCGTGAAGAAGTACATCAAATTCTGCCAGGAAGAAGATAAAGCGACGCAACGCCCTTACACCTCCCGCTATATCGGTTCCCTGGTTGCGGATTTCCACCGTAACCTGCTGAAAGGCGGCATTTACCTCTACCCAAGCACCGCCAGCCACCCGGACGGGAAGCTGCGTCTGCTGTATGAATGCAACCCGATGGCGTTCCTGGCGGAACAGGCGGGCGGCAAGGCGAGCGATGGTAAAGAGCGCATTCTGGACATCGTGCCAGAAAGTCTGCACCAGCGTCGTTCCTTCTTCGTCGGCAACAACCATATGGTTGAAGACGTTGAACGTTTTATCCGTGAGTATCCGGACGCGTAATCCCTCTCCCGGGGAGCCGCTCTGGCTCCCCAATACATTTATATAATTTACCGTATAAGTGTTTATAAAAAACGCGCTTTAATATTCAGATTCGCTCCTGCATTATTTCCATAACAGTTTGACAGATATTTCCTGGAGCGTACCCGTGACGAAAAACTATTCCCGTGCCAATACCGGCATCGATTTAAATCTTATTCCTGTCTTTATTGAAGTGGTCCGCTGCGGCAGCATGGCGAAGGCCTCTGTCCGGCTGGAGATGTCACGCCCGGCCGTGAGCCTGGCGTTGAAGCGCTTTAGCCAGCTTTTTGCTGAACCGCTATTTATCCGTAAAGGGTTATATCTTGAACCGACGGAAAAAGCGTTAACCTTAACCCACCAGCTGGAAATATTACTCGGTAATATTCACGATAATATTAGCGCGATTAATTCGTCCGAGAATAATACCCTGGTACAGAATGTACCAGGGTCGGGGAATATTATGCGACACTCTGCGTCGTCAGTTTAAATGATGACATGGCTTCCATCAGCTGGCGTGACTGCTCTTCCAGTGAGCGCGTCGCGGCAGAGGATTGCTGTACCAGCGCCGCATTCTGCTGCGCGGTTTCATCCATCTGATTTACCGCAATATTAACCTGTTCAATACCACGGCTCTGTTCCTGAGACGCGGTGGCAATTTCGCGCATCAGTTTGGTCATGCGCAGCACTTCGGTTGCGATCTCATCCATCGTTTCGCCCGCCTGCTGCGCCAGCTCGCTGCCCTCATTAACGTGGGTCTGCGAGTCGCTGATAAGTGAACGGATCTCTTTTGCCGCATCGGCGCTGCGGCTGGCAAGATTGCGCACCTCGCCCGCAACGACGGCAAAACCGCGCCCCTGCTCGCCCGCACGCGCCGCTTCCACGGAGGCGTTCAGCGCCAGAATGTTGGTCTGGAAGGCAATGCCGTCAATAACGCTCAGAATGTCGGCAATGCGCGCCGAGCTGCCGGAGATATCGCGCATTTTCTCAATCACATAGCAGACCATTTCGCTGCCGTGATCGGCAGTATCCGAGACAGATTTCGCCAGCTGGTGCGCCTGCTCGGCGTTATCCGCGTTGAGTTTCACCGTGGCGGTGATCTCTTCCATGCTGGCGGCGGTCTGCTCCAGCGAGGTCGCGGTGGACTCCGTGCGCTCGGCAAGATCCCTGTTTCCCGCCGTCAGCTCGCGGCTGCCGGTATCAATTTGCGAGCTGGCATCGCGGACCCGCAGCACCGAGTGCATCAGCGACTGGCGCATGCCTTCGATAGCAGCGTTCAGACGGTTGAACTCCTGGCTCGCCGGGGCATTCAGCGTGTGGGTTAAATCCCCCGCGGCGACGTTTTCCAGCTGCGCAATCGACGCCGAGAGCGGCTTGAGCAGCATGTGGCGCAGCACCAGCCAGGCCAGCACAATGATGCCTGCCGTCAGCAGCGCCGCGACAACGATCAGGATCAGAACCCGCGTTTTGCTCGACTGCACGGCGCTGACTTCCGCTTTCCCGCGCGCGTCGCTCCACATCTGGAACGCCTGCATATCGTTATCAAACTGCTTTGCTACCGGAATGAGCTTACTCTCCAGCAGATCGTAATAGCTGTCTGCGCTCTGTTCGTTCAGCGCTTTCAACATTGGGTTGATCCCCTGCTGGTTATAGGCCGCCAGACTGGCCGCCACCTTATCCAGCAACTGCTGTCCCTGGGGATCGGCCACGCCTGCGTCGATCACGCTTTTTAGCGTTTTTTGCGCCAGGGCGATCTCCTGATTAATGCTTTTCACCGATTTCGCGGCATCGTCCAGCAGACCAATTTCCATCATTCTGACAGCCTGGCCCGCCTCGTTGCGCGCACGAAGGATCAGCGTATAACCAGAATTGAGCTGCACCATCTGCTCACCCTGAAGGTGGTTGATGCGCTGAAGTGACGAAGAACTCTGTGTGAGGGCATAAATGCCAATGCCGCTGACAATCAGCAGCAGAAGGGTCATAACGGCCAGTAAAGAGAGCAAGCCGGTACGAATCGATAGCGTTTTAAGCATGATGTTATTTCCGGTAGCGAGATATTTCTGGGCATAAAAAAAGAGTATCGGCCGCTACCGGAAAATGTTTAGACTTTAAGCAAATTCAGCATGTTATCGCTCTGTTACTGATGTGTTCACGCGGGTAACAGGCGAGCTCTGGCGGTTCTCCCAGAGCACCGTCAGACCGCGCTGCAGGGCAATAAAAATAAACAATAAAATGCCAATGGCGATTTTCGTCCACCAGGAGCTGAGCGTGCCGTCAAAGTTGATATAGGTCTGGATCAGCCCCTGGATTGCCACGCCAAACAGTGTTCCCAGTACCGTTCCCACCCCACCGCTGAGCAGCGTGCCGCCAATCACCACAGAGGCAATCGCATCCAGTTCAACGCCAACCCCGGCCAGCGCGTAACCCGCCTGGGTGTAAATGGAGAAGACAATCCCCGCCAGCGTCGCCAGCCCGGTGGAGAGCATATAGATGCGGATGGTGGTGCTGCGGGTGGAGATCCCCATCAGATTGGCCGAGGTAGCGTTGCCGCCAATAGCGTAGACCTGATTACCAAACCGGGTGCGATGGGCAAGGAAGATACCAATGACCACCACGCCCAGCATCAGCAGCCCCATCGCGCTCAGGCGCCCCCCGCCGGGGATTTTCCACGCCAGGCTGGAGAGCGTGTCGTACACCGGATGGTTGATCGGGATCGACTCCTCAGACACCAGATAACTCACGCCGCGCAGGAAGAACATCCCGGCAAGCGTAATGATAAAGGCCGGGATCTTGAGCGCGTCAATCAGAAGCCCCATAAAGGCACCAAACGCACAGCCCATCACCAGCACCAGCGGAAACGCCACCAGCGGCGAGATGCCCCAGAAACCGATCGCTTTGGCAAGAAACACACCAGTAAAGGCGATCACCGAACCGACGGAGAGATCAATCCCCCCGGAGAGGATCACAAAGGTCATGCCGACCGCGATGATGCCTAAAAAGGCGTTATCCGTCAGTATGTTACAAATCACACGCGTCGAGGCGAACCCCGGGAACTGGGTCAGGCAGTAGAGATAGCCCAGCACAAACACGCCCAGCGTGATCATTAACGGTAAATTACGTTTTATCATGGCCACGGATCCCCTTAATGATGCTGACAAAGCGCGGTGACTGAACGATCAGCACGCAGAGCACGACCACCGCTTTCACCACCTGGTTGAGTTCCGGCTGGAACCCGGAAAGCAGGATCCCGGTGTTCATGCCCTGAATAATCAGCGCACCAATTACCGAGAGCAGCAGGTTAAAGCGCCCGCCCATCAGCGATCCGCCGCCAATGACCACCGCCAGGATCGCATCCAGCTCCAGCCATAACCCGGCGTTGTTGGCATCAGCCCCACGAATATCTGCCGCGACGATCACCCCGGCGATGGCGGCACACACGCCGCTCAATACGTACGTGAGCATCACCATCAGCCGCGTATTGACCCCGGCGTTGCGTGCCGCACGAATGTTGATCCCGACCGCTTCAATGAACATGCCCAGCGCCGTTTTGCGGGTAAAGATCCAGAACACCACCAGCGTCACCAGCGCAATAATCACCGGCGTGGGGAAAAAGAGCAGCTTGCCGCTCCCGAGCCACGCCAGGTTCGGCGAGTTGAAGGTAACAATCTGCCCCGAGGTAATGAGCTGCGCGACACCGCGCCCGGCCACCATCAATATCAGCGTGGCAACAAACGGCTGGATTTTGAGCACCGCCACCAGAATGCCGTTCCACAGTCCGGCCAGCACGCCGGTGCCCAACGCCGCCAGCAGCACCACTGGCAGGCTGTGCCCGGCGACGGTCATTGATGCTGCCGTCGCCCCGGCAATGGCCATCACCGCGCCTACAGAAAGGTCGATCCCGCCGGTAGCGATCACCAGCGTCATACCAATGGCGAGCAGCGCCACCGGCGCGGCGCGGTTTAAAATATCGATCGGACTGCCGAACAGACGGCCATCCTGCACGATTATCTGGAAGAAATGCGGTGCGACCAGGCTATCGACCAGCAACACCACCAGCAGCGCGGCGATTTGCGGCGTGCCGGTCGGCCAGTTGAAGCGGCGTTTTGTTTCGCCAGTTTGCGAAAGCGAACGAGACATCACGATTCACTCCTTACGCCGCGATGGCATTCATGATTGCCGGAACGGACAGTTTATCCAGCGGGATCTCTGCCACCTGCTTGCGATCGCGCATGATGATGACGCGATCGGCATAGCCCACCAGCTCCTCCAGTTCAGACGAGATGACCAGCAGCGCCAGCCCGTCCGCGCACAGGGTTTCAATAAGGCGGATAATTTCGGCGTGCGCCCCCACGTCAATGCCGCGGGTCGGTTCATCGAGGATCAGGAACTGAGGTTTGGTCAGCAGCCAGCGGGAAAGCAGTACCTTCTGCTGGTTGCCCCCGGAGAGGAACTCTATCGGCTGTTCTGCGCTCGGGGTACGGATACCGAGCTGGCGAATAAAGCGCTCGGCAATGGCGTTTTGCTCTTTCCGTGGGATCGGCCGCAGCCAGCCGCGCTGCGCCTGTAAGGCCAGAATGATATTTTCCCGCACCGAGGCGGCGGCAATAATGCCATCCGTTTTTCTGTCTTCCGGGCAGAAACCCACACCCAGACAGGAGGCCTGATGTGGCGAGCGCAGGGTTTGCGGTTTACCTTTGATCAGCGCGGTGCCGCTGTCTGCAGGCTTGATCCCGAAGATCACCTCGGCGGTTTCGGTACGGCCCGAGCCTAACAGGCCCGCCAGACCGACAATTTCACCGGGGCGCACCTCCAGGTTAAACGGCGAGATGACCCCTTTCTTACCGAAATCACTGAACGCGGCGACCGGTTTCTCACTCAGCAGCGTACGGCCGGCACGCTGGAGCGCATTGGATTCCAGCTCGCGGCCGAGCATCATTTTGACCAGTTCAATCTGCGGCAGCTCGCGGGTGTCGCGGCAGCCGACAAAACTGCCGTTGCGCAGCACCGTAATGCGATCGCTCACCTCATACACCTGATCGAGGAAATGGGTGACGAAGATCAGGCTCACGCCCTGATTGCGCAGCTGGCGCATCAGGGTAAAGAGCATCTCCACTTCCTGGGTATCGAGGCTGGCGGTGGGCTCATCAAGGATCAGCACTTTTGCCGAGAGGTCGATAGCGCGACAAATGGCGACAATCTGCTGCATGGCGACGGAAAAACGGTTCAGCGGCTCGCGTACGTCGAGAGAGAAGCCGTAAGACGCCATCAGTTTTGTCGCCCGCGCTTCCATCTCCTTGCGGCGCAGCAGGCCAAAGCGTCGTGGCTCCCGGCCAATAAACAGGTTATCCGCGACCGACATATTCGGCAGCAGGTTCACCTCCTGGTAGACCGTCCCGATCCCCAGCTGCTGCGCATGGGCGGTATTTTTGGGTGAAATGGCGTTACCTTCCAGCCAGATGGTGCCGCGATCGGCGTGATAAACTCCGGTCAGGGCTTTAATCAGCGTCGATTTCCCCGCACCGTTCTCGCCCAGCAACGCCATGATCTCGCCGCGTCGCAGGCTAAAATCAACGTTATCCAGCGCTTTTACGCCGGGGAAGAATTTACTCAAGCCCTCTGTGCGGAGGATTTCCTGGTGTTGTTCAGTGGTCATGGTTTTCCCCCTCACCCTGACCCTCTCCCCGGAGGGGAGAGGGGACTATTCGTGCCAGTCTTTAATTTTCTGCCCAAACTGCCCTTTTCCCTCTCCCCTCCGGGGAGAGGGCTAGGGTGAGGGGGCCGAGCTTAGTAGCCCATATTTTTCTTCTTCTCTAACTCTTCTTTCGCGGTATCCGGCAAGTAGAGGGTGGATTTGGTGACCGTCACCTTCTCAGGCATCGTGCCGTCCTTCTTGAATTTCTCCAGCGCATCGAATGCCGGACCGGCCATATTTGGCGTGAGCTCCACGCTGGCGTTGGCTTCGCCGTCGATCATCGCTTTGTAGATGTCTGGCACGCCGTCGATAGAGCCGGTGAGGATATCTTTGCCCGGTTTCAGGCCCGCTTCTTTAATGGCCTGAATCGCCCCGATCACCATGTCATCGTTGTGGGCGTAAACCATGCAGATGTTCTTGCCGTTGTTTTCAGCCTTGATAAAGCTCTCCATGACCTCTTTACCTTTACTGCGGGTAAAGTCGCCGGACTGAGAACGGATAATTTTAATGTTTGGCGCTTTGGCGATGGCCTCAGCAAACCCCTTCTTACGGTCGATGGCCACGCTCGCGCCGACCGTACCCTGCAGCTCAACGACGTTACACGGCTTGCCATCCACCTGTTTCACCAGCCAGTCACCAATTAATTGCCCTTCAAGAACGTTGTTGGCGGTCACGGTGGTCATATAGAGAGATTTGTCTTTTACATCGATGGAACGATCGAGCAGGAAGACCGGGATCTCAGCGTCTTTCGCTTCCTTCAGGACCGGCTCCCAGCCGGTCGCCACAACGGGCGCAATAAAGATGGCATCCACACCCTGCGCAATAAACGAACGCACGGCTTTAATCTGGTTTTCCTGTTTTTGCTGGCCATCGGCGATCTTCAGCGTGATGCCGCGTTTCTGGGCCTCGCTTTTCGCCACGTTGGTTTCTGCCGCACGCCAGCCTGATTCAGAGCCGACCTGCGAAAATCCTACGGTTAAAGGTGCGGCCATCGCCATAGACGACATGGCTGCCGAAACTGCTGTGACAAGAAGTAAGCGCTTCCACATATGAACGTCCTCGTAGGGTGAGTTATTGTTGGTTAAAAGATGTTCTGCGAAATGACTATAGCCAATGAAATATGTAACGAATTGCGTTACATCACACTTCAGAAAAGTGAATAAAACGTTAATCACAAGTTTGTAATCGCTTTCATTTCTCCATGAAAAATGCGGCTGAGTTTATGGATTTTTCTGTCATGGAATCGGTCTGAAAAGTGAGACGAACGCGGTGAGAAGACGAAAACAGGCGGAGACATTCAGCGCCAGTTGGCTATAATACCTGCCACTTGTTTACCATCCATTTTAAAGGACACAGACATGAGCTTACTCAACGTCCCTGCGGGTAAAGAACTGCCAGAAGACATCTACGTTGTTATCGAAATCCCGGCTAACGCAGATCCTATCAAATACGAAGTGGACAAAGAGAGCGGTGCGCTGTTTGTAGACCGTTTCATGTCTACCGCGATGTTCTATCCATGCAACTACGGTTACATCAACCATACCCTGTCTCTGGACGGTGACCCGGTTGACGTGCTGGTTCCAACGCCATACCCACTGCAGCCAGGCGCAGTCATTCGCTGCCGCCCAGTTGGCGTGCTGAAAATGACCGACGAATCCGGCGAAGATGCGAAACTGGTTGCGGTACCGCACACCAAGCTGAGCAAAGAGTACGATCACATCAAAGATGTGAACGACCTGCCAGAACTGCTGAAAGCGCAGATCACTCACTTCTTCGAGCACTACAAAGACCTCGAAAAAGGCAAATGGGTTAAAGTTGACGGCTGGGACAACGCAGAAGCGGCGAAAGCAGAAATCATCGCCTCTTTCGAACGCGCTGCTAAGAAGTAATTCTTACCGCACATCGATAAAGCCCCGCTGGTCGGGGCTTTTTTTTGCCATTGAAAAACCAGAATACTCCTGACCGTCGCGATCGTGAGCGTTATACATGCTAAGTTTCTTTCTTCAAAGCATAAAGATAGGCTACATAAAGGCGTTTGACTGTTACGGCAAAGACAGTAAATGGCAGTATCTCTGCATCCTGGCATTCCAGCTTGCCTGGTTTTTGGGGTACTTATGGATCCCTTATCGAAGTGATTATGCGATTCTGCTGTTTTTACTGTTTTTCCTGCCCGTCATTTCAAGCAATACGCGGTGCATAAACTACTATGGCCGTTCACGCGCCTTGTGCCTGTTATGGCTTATTGCCCCGTACATCATGCTGTTTGTTCCTCTGTTTTTAACCCGTCGCCGGGATACAGAAGAGAGTTGAAGGAACAAAAAAACAACGCCACCTCACGGTGGCGTTGTTTTTTCAGTACTGGTCTCTGTCTAACCAGTTACCGCTTACAATCCGCGTTAACCCTTCGACCGGACGCTGGTAGACGTACATCCACGCACTTCCGTACGGCGTCTGGATCAACTGGCGCGCGTATTCACCGCCCCTGGTGCGCAAGGCATCAAGTTCGGCAAGTGTCGCGTTATCAATACGATAAACTTCACCGTGTACTGTTCCTTCGCCGGGAACCGCGCCTGGATAGTGGCCCAGGCTGTACAACTGGTAGTTTTCGATATTGTAATTCCCAAGCAACAGGGCATTGGTCATCCAGTGACTGTTGCCTTGCCTGGTTCGTAAACTGCCGTAGACAAATATTCGCATTGCTAAAACTCAAACTGATAGAGCAGATCAAGTGCCTGGTCTACGCCGGACACTGCTTCCAGATATAGCTTAGGCATCAGGCGATAGCGTAACGTGAGAGTTGCCAGCGAGTCAAAGATCCCCACGCCATATTTTACCTGCAGACCCGGCAATACATAGCCGCTGACCACCACCTGCGAGGAGTCACCCACGCCCTGGGTGTCCAGCGCCAGATTGCTTACGCCGAACGTCTCACCGATTTTACCCACAATCTGACCACTTTGTGCAACCCCCAGACCCACTAACATTGAGGTCATCGCTGCACTGTCGCTTTGGCCGCTATCCAGGCCCTGACCACGCAGCAGGTAAGAGAGTGCTTCCTGCTGGGACATCGCCGGGTCGGAGAAGATCTCCGCCTTCGGTTCGTCGGCCGAACCGGTGACGCGCACGCCCGCAATCACGTCGTTTTCTGTCGCTTCCGGGTTACGAATCGCTTCAATGTTGAGCAGCGGCTGATCCGGCGGACCGGAGAACAGCAGTTCACCTTTACGCACAATCAAATCCTGACCATAAGCATGGAAGCGCCCTTCAGGAATGTTGATCTGCCCGTTCAGGCCAAGCCCCTGTCTGTCCTGCGCCACTTTCAGGTCACCCGTCAGGCGTGCCTTCAGCCCAAACGCGTTCAGACGAACGTTATTCCCCACATGCACGGTAAGATTGCTGTTGATCGGAATGCCCGCGCTTTGCTGATTAATCGGCTTGAGGTTATCGTCGAGCATCACTTCATCACTGGAGACGCCCACCGCGCTTTCCGGCACCTCGTGAACCACGATGCGCGCCCACGGCACGTCCACGTTCCCGTCGAGGGTAAAGAGGCTCGGCGTTGCTTCAAAGACGATATCCGGCGAGACATCCAGACGTACCATCGGCGGTACGGTGATCCTCACCTTGCTGCCTTTCGCGGCGATACGGGCGCGCCAGTTATCAAGCTGGCTCCAGTCGGCGTCACCGCTGAGGTTGATTTGCCCCTGCTGGGTCAGCACCGAGCCGTTCAGCGTTGAGCTCATCCCGTTGAAGTTCATCGTAATCTGGCTTGGCTGCATATCGAACGGCATAAAGTTGCCGTCGATATCCACACCGTTTAGCTGCATCTGACCGAACAGCTGCGGGCTTTGCGCGTTGCCCGCCAGCCGCAGGTTCGCGTTGAGCATCCCCGCCGCTTTTTCACCGCGCGAGAAAATCGGGTTAACCATCGCCAGGTTGAAGTTGCGAATAGAGACGTTCCCGCCCAGATTACGTCGCCCTTGTGGGTCGGTAATCTGCACCTTACCGTCGAACTGGCCGTTATTGGTCAGGCGGATAAGCCACCCCAGCTCGGCGCGGTTGTTGTGCAGATCCGCGCTCAGGTTCAGGGTATCAAACGCCACCGGCAGCGGCGCGTTGTTGACATCCTGTGTCACCTTCACGTTGCGGCCAGAAAGCGTCACGCTGCCCTGTGGCAGCCCCTCTTTGGTGGTGTCCCAGGCCACATCGGCCTTCCCGCTAAAGACGCCGCTCGCCTGAGTGGTATCCGGCATGAACGGTTTTAACATCGCCAGATCAAAACGATTGAGGGTGATCTGCGCGCGCCCTTCCGCTCCCGCGTCGATGGTCTGCGGCACACACAGCTCCGCATTCGGGTTGGTCCAGCAGTGTGGGCCAATGCTGATCTTTTGTTCGGCATTGCGGTAGTCCAGGGCAATAGCGCGTGACAGCACCAATGGCCCTACCGGGGTGTTGAAACGGGTATTGTCGAGCGTCCCTTTCCAGCGCTCCGCCTTGCGGTCGAAGCTCCCCGTCAGGTGAAGCTGCCCGGAAACCGGCTCGCCCTGCACGCGCAGCTGGAGGTCGTGCTGCTTCTCGTTGCCTTTGGCGTCCAGGGTCACCAGATTAATGTTCACGTCCGGCTGAGAAATGCGTTCCACGCGCAGGTTCAGGTTACCGCCGATCTGATCGGTGGATTTCACATCCCCGTCAACGCGAACGCGGGCGATGGACAGCTCCTGCCAGCGCAGGTTACTGGCCGTGATATCCGCCAGCAACTGCGGTGCATCCACCGTGCCGCGCACCTTAAGCAGCCCCTTCGCCGTGCCGCCAAGCCCCGGAAGGGCGTTATCCAGATTCGGCGCATCGATAGTGGCGTCGAGGTTCAGATCTTTCACCCCCAGTTCACCTTTGATATCCGCCGTGTTGCGCCCCAGCGCCACGTGCAGCCCCGGGATCACCCACTGCAGGTAGCTGTTGCCTTTGAGCGAACCTTCTACGTTAACCTTGTTCTGCTTCACGTTACCGGTGAGCTTGATTTCCGGGACATCCATCTGCCACGTGCCGCCATACAGGCTGCCGCGGGTTTTGATAAGACCGTCCAGTTTTGACGGCCAGTCCGGCACCTCTTTCGCCGTGTTAATCCCCGAGAGCTTCAGCTCACCGCGCCAGCTGATCGCCTGCTGCCAGTCGAGCAGCGCGGTCAGCTCGGTTTTGCCTTCCAGCGCCGCAACGGTCAGTTTGTCGAGATTAACCTGTTGTTCATTCCCTTTTGCATCCAGCGTGATCGTGGCGGGTGGCACGTCCTGGCCCTTCACGGCGGTACGGAACGACAGCGTGTAATCGGTCATCTTGCCGCTCAGCTTCAGCTTCAGGTCATCGGCCTGGAACTGTTTTTCGCCGGTGAACGGCCAGTACAGCTGCTTGCTGACCACCTCAAGGTTAAGTGGCAGTCCGGCTTCCGCCAGCTGGGTTTGCGCGCGCAGGACCATGTCCACCGGGCCGGAGAGATTCACCCCAACATCCAGCTTGTCGCGTAGCGCGCCACCCACCTTAACCTTCACTTTTTCGCCTTTCAGCGGGTCGATGTTGAGCGCGCTGTTCAGGGTAATATCCACCGGCCAGTTGTCACGCAGCAGGGCATGACCCGAGGCATTGACAGAGCCCTGATTGGTGTCGATATCCAGCGCGTCGAGCTTCATGTTGCCGTCGATGCTGCTGACCTTCAGCAACATGTTATAGACCGTGAGATCGGTGTCGCCAGTCAGACGCAACTGCTCGCCCTTGAACGCTTCGATATTCAGGTTCAGCGGCAGGTGCACGTCCGTCATCTCCGGCAGGACGGGCTTCGAGAACAGATCTTTCAGCGTTTCACCCAGCGGTTTCTCTTCCGGCTGTGGGTTCTGGATCTTCGGCTCGACGATCTCCTCTTGCGCCACGTCCGCCACCTTCGGCAGCGCGATCAGCAATCCCTGCAGGGTGGTTGGCGTCAGGGTGAGGTTTTTCTCCTGCCAGCGCAGGCCGGAGGTGAAATCCATCACCGATACGGTGGTGTCATCGATTTTGACATTGACGTTGTCCAGCGCCACCCGATAAAGCGCAATCGGGTACGGCGTCGAGAGATTCAGCGGGCCGCTGTCCTCTTCTTCAACCGGCGCTGATTTCGGCATTTTCTCCGAATCAATCGCCACGTTCACATCTTTTAGCGACAGGTCGTTGACGCAGAGCTTACTGTCCCGCAGGCAACCCAGCCTGACGGCAAGGTGAAACTCGCCCGCGTTGACCGCAACGCCAGGCTGCTCGTAGCGAATATTCTTCAGACGTAGATCGCGCCAGCCGCCCGTCACCTGGCCGATTTCCAGCCCGGGTACCCAGCGGTTCGCCGCGTTAAACAGCAGATGCAGGCCGGTTGTCGTGCCCACCAGAAACGCCACCGTACCGAGCAGCAGCACGATAAAAATCAGTACTCCGAGGCTTATCTTCTTCCATAAACTCATAATTCAGGCCCCAGACCGATGTAAAACTGTAAACCGTGTTCTTCTTTGTCACCCACCGGCACAGCGAAGTCGAGCTTGATGGGCCCGACGGGCGACTGCCAGCGCACGCCCACGCCCGCGCCGGTTTTGAAATCGCTGCGGCGGATATCGCTCACCGCTTCGCCGCCGTCCACAAACATGGCGCCCCACCATTTTCCGCTGACGTTGTACTGGTACTCCAGCGAGCCGGTCGCCAGCTTGGAGGCCCCGATCAGCTTGCCGTCATCATCTTTAGGCGCGATGGATTTGTATTTGTAGCCGCGGATACTGCGGTCGCCCCCGGCGAAGAAGCGCAGGTCGGGCGGGACTTTGTCGAAGTCGCCGGTTTCAATCCAGCCGAGGTTGCCGCGCATCACAAAACGGTGTTTGTCATACAGCGTGCGGATCCAGACGTTTTGCGCCTGAATCACCGAGAAATCCACATCGGAACCCCACATGGTGTTGGAGTAATCGATAGAGTAACGCTGGGAATCGCCCCAGGTCGGCATCAGGCCGCCGCGTGAGCGGGTACGGCTGATCATCACCCCCGGATAGAGCAGCATGGTGGTGTTGGTGACGTTGGCCTGGGTAAAGTGGTCAAGACTCCAGCGCAGGTTAATGGCGCGCTGCCAGCCGCTGGAGAGATCCCAGAATCGGGATACGGCAAGCGTGGTGGAATCCGACTCGGTATCGTTCAGATCGGTACGCTTAAAGCCCCCCTGGACCAGGTAATACTGCTCAAGCGGGTTCTTCAGCAGCGGAATTTTGTAGCTGAAGTCGAGCTGTTGCTCCGGGGCTGAGATACTGGCGCTGGTGGTCAGGCTATGGCCGTACGAGTTCATCCACGGCTTTTTCCAGGTCGCCCTCACGCGCGGCCCCACGTCCGTTGAATAGCCAGCCCCGGTCTCAATGGTGTTTTCGGTGCGTGGCGACACCACACCGTGCAGTGGTAATACCTTGGTTTTGCGGGCCTTTTCAAACTCCGGCGCAACAACCACCGAATTAAACCACCCGGTTGCCGACAGGCGGCGGTTCAGCTCGGCCAGATCGCGTGAATGGTAGTAGTCACCCTTTTTGAACGGCACGAGGTTTTGCAGGTACTCTTCACGAATTTGCGAGCCTTCGAACGTCACGTCGCCAAAGCGGTAGCGTTCGCCGCTGTCATAGTCGATATCCCAGAAGGCCTGGCGTCTGCCCAGCGCAATGCCCAGCTGGCTTTTATTGAACTGGCTGTCGAAGTAGCCCTTGCGTAAGGAGACGCTCGTCAGCGATTTTTTGAAACTGTCGTAATCACCGTGATTCAGTACGGTACCGATTTTAGGCCGCGTACTGAGCAGATCCAGATAATCGCGATCGGTACGCGCGCCGCCGCGTAACACCACGTTGGTGCCGCCTATCAGCACCGGCTCACCCGGCGAGACGCGGGCAATAAGCACCTGCCGCCCCTTTTTTGGCGGTGGGCGGAGATCGAAATCGATGGTGGGTTCGTAATATCCCAGGGCTTTTAGCCCTTCGCGTATCGCGTCATCCACGCGTGCACGAAAACGCCGGTCCGGCGTCACTTCGTCACTTTCAATCGTCGACAGCTGTGCACGCACGTTTTTTTCCAGCGCCCCGGATAACCCCTCAACCTGCAAACGGACATTCGCCGCGCTGGCAACCCCGCTTGTCAGCAAGACACTGACCAAACATAACTGGCGGATTTTTGTCACGTTCTCTCCTGAATATCCCTGTTTCCACCCTGGAAGCAAATGAAGTGCCGCTCCGCGGCAAAATACGGCCTGTTGGCCAAAAAACCCAATTCTCGGGTTGAAAAAGGGTGTAACACCCAAATATTTCTTATGATTAAATCTAGACTCATTCAGCGCATTTATTGTGTTCAATTAAACGCTTCGTGACAACCTTAACCGAAACATCGCACCCCGGGAGGCCCCATCGTGAGTTTATTCGACAAAAAGCATCTGGTTTCACAAGCAGATGCATTACCGGGACGCAACACCCCTATGCCAGTCGCAACCTTACACGCCGTGAATGGCCATTCCATGACCAACGTACCTGAAGGCATGGAAATCGCCCTGTTTGCCATGGGCTGCTTCTGGGGCGTGGAACGCCTCTACTGGCAGTTGCCTGGCGTCTACAGCACCGCGGCGGGCTACACGGGCGGATATACACCAAACCCCACCTACCGCGAAGTCTGCTCCGGCGAGACCGGCCATGCTGAAGCCGTACGCGTGGTATACGACCCGTCCGTCATCAGCTATGAACAGCTGCTGCAGGTGTTCTGGGAAAACCACGACCCGGCGCAGGGTATGCGTCAGGGTAATGACCATGGCACCCAGTATCGTTCGGCGATTTATCCGCTCACGCCTGAGCAGGAAGCCGCCGCACTCGCCAGTAAGGAGCGTTTCCAGCAGGCCATGCGCGACGCAGGTGATACGCGCGAGGTGACAACGGAAATCACCACCGCGAAACCGTTCTACTATGCCGAGGACGACCACCAGCAGTATCTGCACAAAAATCCGTACGGCTACTGCGGAATTGGTGGCATCGGCGTGTGCCTGCCGCCGCAGCTTGCCTGATTACTGATCCAGCGCCACGCGAGCCGCGTGGCGCGTGGCATTACTGACTGAGCCGTAATCCATGACTTTGCCCTGCAACAGCAGGTTATAGACCGGCGCCTGAGGTCGGTTGAGCCGCGTTTGCAGCAGGTGTACGGCCTCAATCCCCAGCTCACGGCAGGGCACCGTGACGCCTGTGATCGGTTTTTCCAGACGGTGCGCTAAATTCCATGCAAAATCGGTCGTAATGAGCGAAATGTCTTCCGGAATGCGCAGCCCGTGGCGCGTTAACGCCCTGATCACTCCCTCCGTCATGCTGGTACTGTTCGGGAAAATCACCTCTGGCCACTGCGATCTGTCATGACTTAACAGCCATGCATCCAGCGCCCGCTCAGCCTCCTCTGCCGTAAACCACTCCGTCACCAGCAAATCACGCTGGGGATCAAAGGCCACGTGAAAATGGCGGTACGCCTCTTTAATGCCGTCCAGACGCGCATACAGCGTCTCACGCCGCAGGCAGGTGAGCGTGAGCACACGGCGGTGCCCCTGCTCAAAAAGGTACTGCATGGCGGTGAAACCAATCGCCCGGTGATCGGGTGATACGGCGTCCAGCACCCGATCCCGATCAACGGAGTTAATCAATACGCAGGGCTTATTCAGCGTGCTCGCCAGTTTAAAGATGGTGGAATCATCAGTCCCAATAATTATTATTGCGTTGATATTCTTATGGCTGGCCTTTTCCATAAACAATTTCACGTCGGCGTGCTGCTCTTCTAATCCGCAGCAACTGACCCACACGTTATGCGGGGCGCACGCTTCAGCAATGCCTTTGGTCACTTCCAGATAAAAAATGTCTCCACGCCCCTGAAAAGTTCTTTCCGGGGCAAAGACAGCGATACCGTTAATTAACAGCCTTCCGCTTGCCATTGCCTCCAGAACACCTAATTCGCGCGCGGTGCGAACGATCGCGTCACGGGCTTTATCGCTGGCATAAGACTTGCCGCTTAATACCCGCGAAACCGTGCTGACGGAATACCCCGTCAGGGTCGCAATCTCCTCCATTTTTAATCTGCCCGGCATAGTGTGACCTCGCTCTCAATCAGTTTTTGCAAATATTTGCAGAAACAGCGCTTTGATTTTAAAACCAAATTTCAGAGAGCCTGGAGATTACTTAAACAGCTTGCGAGTATTCTCACAAAAACACATTGTCGCTGCGGCTCCCCTTTCCTATTTTCCGGTCATCCCTCATTTCAACTGAAATTAAGGTGTGACATGGAGAAGGTACGTTTTGGCATTATCGGAATAGGTAATATCGGTACGGTCCACGCGCGTTATTTACTGGCGGGTACGGTCAGTGACGCATGCCTGGCGGCGGTTTGTGATAATGCACCGGAAAAGCATCCGGCCATTCGCCAGCTGGTCGGCTCCCTCCCCCTTTTCAGCGACGCGCAGGAGATGCTCCAGAGCGGGCTTATCGACGCGGTGATTGTCGCAACACCGCACTACGAGCATCCGCGTCTGTCGATGCTGGCAATGCGCCACGGCATCCACACGCTCTGTGAAAAACCGGCCGGCGTATATACGGCGCAGGTGCAGGAGATGAACGCCTGTGCCCGGACCTGCGATGTGGTGTTCGGCATCATGTACAACCAGCGCCCGAATCCGCTCTACCAGAAGGTGAAAGATCTGATCGACAGCGGCGAGCTGGGTGAGATCCGCCGCTCCAACTGGATCATTACCAACTGGTATCGCTCGCAGAGCTACTACAACTCCGGCGGCTGGCGCGCCACCTGGAAAGGAGAAGGCGGCGGCGTACTGCTCAATCAGGACCCACATCAGCTCGATCTCTGGCAGTGGCTGGTTGGTATGCCGATCCGTCTGCGCGCGTTTTGCCAGTTTGGTAAGCATCGCGACATTGAAGTGGAAGATGAGGTCACCGCCTACGCCGAGTACGCCAACGGTGCGACGGGCGTATTTATCACGACCGTGGCTGAAACGCCGGGGACCAACCGGCTGGAGATCGTCGGCGATCGCGGCAAGGTGGTCGTCGAAGAAGGGAAACTGCGCTACTGGCGGCTGCGGGAATCTGAAACCGCCTTCAACGCCCGCTGGCAAAACGGCTTTGGTGAACCGGAATGCTGGGAGGTCACGCTTCCCGTCGGCCCGGAATGCAGCGAACACCACGTTATTACCGCCAATTTCTGCGGCGCCATCCTGCGCGGCGAGCCGCTCATTGCCCCGGGGCTGGAAGGGATCCACGGGTTAACGCTCTCCAACGCCATGCACCTCTCCACCTGGACCGACGACTGGGTCGACCTCCCGCTCAACGAGAAACAGTATCTGCGCTTGCTTCAACAGCGTATCAACACCTCAGTGGCTAAAGAGACAGCCAGCGTCACGCTGGATGCCTCCGGCACCTGGTAACTCAGGAGAAGAAACGATGTTAAATGTCGCTATCGTGGGAACAGGAAATATCTCGCATAACCATATTCAGGGTTATTTGCAGTTTGGCCAACGCTGCCGGATCGTCGCGCTGGTCGATATCTACCCGGAAAAAGCCCACGAGAAAAAAGCACGCTACAACCTGACAGACGCACGCGTGTATGAAAGCCACGAGCAGATGCTGGCGTCAGAGCCAGATATCGATATCGTCGACGTCTGCACGCCGCCCTACGTTCATGCAGAGATAAGCATTAATGCCCTCAATGCGGGTTGCCATGTGCTGTGCGAAAACCGATGGCCGCCTCGCTGGAAGAGTGCGACGCCATGATCGCCGCGCAACAGGCCAGCGGTAAATTGCTCGCCATCATCGCTCAAAACCGCTTTACCGATGCCTTCTGGCGTTTAAAAGCGGCGCTGGATTCGGGCCTTGCTGGCAAGGTGTGCCATGCCCAGGTGGACTCGTTCTGGTGGCGCGGACACTGCTACTACGACCTGTGGTGGCGCGGCACCTGGGAAAAAGAGGGCGGCGGCTGCACCCTTAACCACGCGGTTCACCACATCGACGCCATTCAGTGGATGCTGGGTTTCCCGTCTGAAGTGGTGGCTATGATGACCAACGTGGCGCACGACAACGCTGAAGTCGAAGATCTCAGCGCGGCAATATTTAAATACCCCAGCGGCGCACTCACTCAGCTAACCGCCTCGGTCGTGCACCACGGCGAAGATCAGAAAATCATTATCCAGGGTGAAAAGGCGCGCATCTCCGCACCGTGGCAGGCCTTTGCCAGCGTCAGCGCTGATAACGGCTTTCCCCAGGAGGATCGGGACCGGCAACGGGAAGCGCAGCTTAACGCCGTTTTTCACGAGACGCCGAAGCTCGAATGGACGCTGCACATCGGGCAGATTAACGACCTGCTGTATGCCATCGAGCACGGCACGGCGCCGTTAGTGGATGGCCTGCAGGGCAAACGCTCGCTGGAGCTGATAACCGCGATCTATAAATCCGCCATCATTCGCTCCGTGGTTTCGCTGCCGATTCAACGCGACGATCCGTTTTACCGTACCGGCGGGACCAACGCCCTCGCCCCCCGTTTTTATGAAAAATCCGCAAGCGTCGCCAACTTCAGCGAAGTCAGTGCAATTCCCCTGGGCAAAGATCTGGATGAAGGAGTAACACCATGAACAAAAATGACGGCATGAACTACGCGCCAGTGGGTAAACCTCAGCCCGTTGTCAGGGAAGGAGAGTTTGTCTTTGCCGCTGCCGCGCTCGACCACGGCCATATCTACGGCATGAGTAACGGCCTGATTGAAGCGGGCGCCACGCTGAAATGGGTCTACGACCCCGATCCGGCAAAAGTGGATAAATTCATTCAGCAGTATCCGCAGGCCAGGGTTGCAGACTCCCTGGATGTCATACTCGCCGACGACGAGGTGCGTCTGGTGGCTGGCGCCGCCATTCCCGCCGAGCGCTGTGCGCTGGGGCTAAAAGCGATGGCCGCAGGCAAAGACTACTTCACCGATAAAGCCCCCCTTACCACCCTTGAACAACTGGCGGATGCCAAAGCCATGGTGGAAAAAACGGGCCGGAAATACGCCGTGTATTACAGCGAACGCCTGCATGTTGAGAGCGCGGTCTTTGCCGGACAGCTGGTGCAGCAAGGGGCCATTGGCCGCGTCGTACAAACGCTGGGGACGGGCCCGCACCGGGAAGGGACCGGCCGCCCGGACTGGTTCTACGATCGGCGCTATTTCGGCGGCATTCTGTGCGATATCGGCAGCCATCAGATTGAGCAGTTCCTGTTTTACACCGGCAACAGCGACGCCTCCGTGGTGGCAAGCCAGGTACGGAACGTTAAACACCCCCAGTACCCCGCCTTCGAAGATTTTGGCGATGCCATGCTGAAAGGGGAAAACGGCGCCAGCGGCTATTTCCGCTGCGACTGGTTTACCCCTGACGGGCTCTCGACCTGGGGCGATGGCCGCCTGACGCTGCTGGGCACCGAAGGCTATATCGAGATCCGCAAATATGTCGATCTCACCCGTGGTGAACAGGACGTGGTGTATCTCGTCAATAACGAGGGGGAGTTCCGTTATCCGGTCGCCGGCCAGGTCGGATTCCCGTTCTTTGGCGAACTGATCCTCGACTGTTTGCATCGTACTGAACATGCCATGACCCAGGCTCACGCCTTTAAGGCGGCGGAGCTCTGCGTGAAGGCACAGATGCTGGCCAACGCAACGGCATAACGGGAGGCGACAATGAAGCTCCTGAACACGGCGGTGATCGGCGCCGGAGCGATTCACGGTTGCCACGTGAATGCGCTGCGCCAGCTCCCCAACGTTGCGCTGCGCGCGCTGGCAGATATCGACAGCGTCAAAGGACTGAAGCTGGCATTGGGCTATCAGTGCCGCTTCTATCAGGATTACCGGGAGATGCTGCTGGATGATGCCATCGATGTGGTTCATATCTGCACGCCGCACTTTGAGCATAAAAGCATGATTCTGGCGGCCCTCGCCGCCGGAAAGCATGTGTTCTGCGAAAAACCGGTGGGCATGAACAGCAGCGAACTGGTGGATATCACCCGCGCCGCTGAACAGGCTACGGGTCTGCTCGGCGTGTGTTATCAGAACCGGCTCAACCCCACCAGCCTGCGCATTCGCCAGGCGCTGGACGAAGGCGAGCTGGGAAAAATGCTCAGTATCAAAGCGGTGCTGACGTGGTCACGCTCGGGCGCGTACTACTCCCAAAGTCCGTGGCGTGGGCGACTGGCTACGGAAGGAGGCAGCCTGCTGATCAACCAGGCCATTCATACCCTCGACCTGATGCAGTGGTTTGCCGGCGGCGTGACGCGTGTGAAAGGCGTGGTGGATAGCGGTGAACTGGCGGACGTGACGGAAGGTGAAGACAGCGCGATGGCCACGCTGCACTTTGCTAACGGCGCGCGCGGCCTGTTTTACGCCAGCAACTGCAATACCACTGATTCCCCGCTTCTGATGGAGATCCACTGCGAGCAGGGCTCGCTGCTGCTCAACGACAACACGCTCTGGCGCGTGACGCCGGGTGAGCGCGTCAGGCTCACCTGCGACGACTCCCCGGACGGTTCGGTCAAAAGCTACTGGGGGCTGGGCCACCAGCAGGCGATCCGCCGTTTTTATCAGGCTATCACTCACCCCGGTTACACGGATTACACCGATATCCGTGAAGCCGGTAAATCACTCACCCTTGTGGAGGCTATTTATCGATCATCTCAATTAAGGCATTGGATAGAAATCAATTAATAGAACGTAATTTGTATTCCAGCAGTAAATAAAAAAACGACCCGACAGATCGGGTTAATCATTACCCTACACTGGATATTATTATGGTCAAACCAACTGAACGTAGAGTGGGTTATGGCGTGGCGCTCGGCTACGGTATAACCGATCTGTTTGGCGGAGGCGCTTTCGCCATTATCGGCACCTGGCTTTTATTTTTTTACACCACCTATTGCGGGCTCTCTGTCGTCGAAGCGGGTTCGATATTTGCTATTGCCCGCGTCATTGATGCGTTATTAAGCCCGATTATGGGTTATATCACGGATAATTTCGGTGATACCTGGCTCGGGCGTAAATTTGGCCGTCGCCGCTTCTTTTTATTACTCAGTTCGCCCTTAATGTTTCTGTATGCCCTGCTGTGGCTTACGGACATGGGGTACTGGTATTACCTGGGCACTTACCTCTCTATTGAGCTCTTGTCGGCGATGGTGCTGGTGCCCTGGGAAACCCTGGCCGCTGAGATGACTAACCGGTATGAAGAGCGTAGCCGTCTCTCCGGCGTGCGTATGATCTGCTCTCAGCTCGGCGGCTTTCTTGCGGTTTCCGTTCCCGGCGTCATTATGCAGTTCACGGGGAAAGATAATCCGTTTACCTATACTCTTACCGGGCTGATATTCTCCTGCGTATTCTGTATTGCGGTATTTATTACCTGGTACACCACCTGGGAAGCGAAAGATGTGCAACAGCCATCCACGTTTAAAGTGGATAAACAGCGCAGCAGCGGATTAATTAATCACCTGAAATATCTGGTGCTGGATCTCTTTTCCTCTTTCCGTATTCGCGCGTTCCGCCTGCATATTATTATTTATATCTTTTCATTTACGGCGATGGACGTATTCGGTTCGGTCTTTACCTATTATGTCGTGTATTGTCTGAGCCAGGACGCGGCAGCCGTCTCCGGCTGGCTGAGCATTGCGGCTTTCGCCTCGGTACCTGGCACATATGGATTTATGCTGTTGCTGAACAGGCTGAATGTCTCCCCTTCTGCCGCCTTGCGCTTCTCTTACGGCGGGATCTTCTTCGTGCTGGTGTTCCTGTTTACGGTCTACCTGACCAAAACCCAGGTGCCCACGCTGCTGTTCACGGCGGTCTTTATCCTGCTGGGCGCCACCCGCGCGGGCCTCTATTACATACCGTGGAATATCTACAGCTTCATTCCTGATATTGACGAGATGGTGACGCAGCAGCGACGCGAAGGGATTTTTGCCGGGGTGATGGTCCTGACCCGCAAAAGCACCGTGGCGATCGCCATCATGATTATTGGCCTGGTCCTGCAGGAGTCCGGCTTTGTGAAGGGCGGCGGCGCACAGCCTGAAAGCGCGCTGGGGGCGATTATAGGCCTGATGATCTTCGCGACGGCAGCCCTGCTGGCGGTGAGCTTCTTCACTACCTATAAGTTCAAGCTCACCCGCGAGACGCATAAACTGCTTCTCAAGGAGATTGCCCGCCGTAAGCTGGGCGGTGATTACCGCGACTGCGATGCCAATACCCGTGTGGTGATAAAACAGCTCACAGGCTATGAGTACGATCAGGTATGGGGAGGCGATGCTGCCCGTCATGCAGTGAACAACGTCGGGTTATCGGCCGCAAAATAGCGCGTCTCGCCGGGCCGGTTCCCCGCCTGCCCGGCCTCTTTTCACTATGCTTGAAGTTTTTGATGGGAATCTTTTTGAAACGCAATAAAGGGAAGTGTGAGAACTTTATTATTAGCGAGAAAGAAATCCCTGGTATATTTAAATTATAGGGGATGTCATTAGCAGAAAGACTACTTAACTGACTGCTTCAAGTATTTCCTTTAAAAAATCACTTAAGTTATCAAATGAACCAAATATCTTTTCCGTTCCCACATTATCTCTAATTTGATACACATTCTCCTCAAGATCATACGTGAAAAAAGAAATGCTATCCTGACCAATTACAACGCGCTTAGATAAATCAGCATTAACATATACGTCGTTATTCCTAAAATTATCGTTATAAAGAAAGATATTATTGACAGGAACATCACCCTCTTCAAGTTGAAGCGCAAAACTATAAAGTATTACTCCATCAAACTCAAATCCATCCATTTTTTTCAAAAAATACAAATAGTCAGGTTGGTTTTCCAAAAAAATCAAAATGTCATTATTTATGCCTTCAAGAACAGGTGATAAATCAGTGCTTGAAGAATTAGACTTACTCATTGATTTCAAAAAACTTGAGCTAACTGGCGGATGGATTCTATATCCATTATCTTTCATTAATGCAGAAAGCTCATTTACCATCATGTCGATATCTTTTTCCATTATGTCGCCCTCACTTTGGATAAATTGTACCTTGAGGTTTAACCCACGGAACTATTTTGGTTTCACCAACAACCATATTTCTCGTTATACTAAATTGATAATTAGTCAATGCTTGATGATATGGATCATTTCTCATTAGTATTAAATTATCAAAAGTATTTGTGCCGCTATCATCTAAAGGTAGCTTATGATGTACTTGCCATCCATCTGGATTTCTACCGATACTCATCCGTTCAAGCATTTCGGGAGAGAATTTATTCATTGCTTCAGGGGTATTCGATAACTCTTTAAGAAAAGACTTCCTTACAGTACTATTGAACTCCTTTCTTAATATTGCCGTCTCTTCTACCGTTCTTTTAAAATAGTTAATCTGTGTTATTTCAACATCCTGTAGTAATACAGAATCCCCACGAACTTTGCCTACAAATTTGGTTATATCCTGGACTTCACCAAGCTCAATAGGCCGTTTCGCTAACAGAATTGAAGCCGCCGCAATAGCTGTACCAGCCGTTTGTTCATTCAGAACTTGATCATACCCCTTAACAGCAACTCCACCTAACTGCTCAGCCGTTTTCCTGAATCCCTCAATGTTACCATTGTAGACACCGCCAGCAGCCAGTAAACGTCCTGCGGCCTTGCTGTTAATTGTCTGGTATGTCGGCTCAGAAGCGGGTACTGATATTCCGCCTGAGAAAGATAAAGCAAACGAAGTTGGGCGGGGCTTTCCTGAACGGTAGTGCCTGCATCCGACAGAATTTCTGTACTCTCTCAGGATCCGTTCAGCCCCGTTCATTTCAAACACATGGTAATTTCTGCAGATAAGCTGGCCTTCTTCATCAATATAGAAAAGTTCTCCAGGGGAACCGTAACGGTTTAACATCACAACTTCACCTCTGAAGACAAGGTATCTCAGCCGCCTTTCTGTGTTGAATCCATTAGAATGATTGTTCTGATAAGCGTAGCTACGCGAACAGGATGGTCGTGGCCTGAGCCCTTCGACATGAAAATGATCACGATACCTGTCATCGAATTCATACTCCTGTCTGATGTAATCCCACGTGACAGAAGGGCGAGTGACCTGCTCCCCGTTGATTAATACACCGCGATGTTAGTAATGTCTTCATAAGCCACATGAGGACATCCCCATGAAGAAGCGTTTTTCCGACGAACAGATCATCTGTATTCTCCGCGAGGCCGAAGC